>Ga0256840_1001103_pt1 | contig 26082 bp, 27 predicted proteins | sample 355202metaG_FD_185969 | JGI IMG/M metagenome (GOLD analysis project Ga0256840, IMG submission 185969) | Hydrothermal vent microbial communities from Mid Atlantic Ridge, Atlantic Ocean - 355-202 | ecosystem: Environmental > Aquatic > Marine > Hydrothermal vents | place: Atlantic Ocean: Mid... | reverse complement strand
CAAAAACAATGGAGTTAAAAATATATAAAAGATGATTTATTAGCCTTTTTAGGTGTTTCTGGCTTCAAAAAAAGATGAAATTTTATGAATTTGGAGGTATGATGATTGTTATGGAATTATTTGGGATAAATAGTTAAACAAAATATAGCTATACTTTCACTATGATAACTAGATTTTTTAAAAAATATCTTTACATTGTTTTTATGGTCTCTATGTTTCTTGGGAGCTTTCATACCCATAAGCATAGTGATACACTCAACATAGATGATGATTGTCAAATATGTATAGTGCAGTCTAATTTTTTAAATGCTGATGTGCCTAAAGATGTCTCTTATTTATCTGACATAAAGCTATATTCGCAACTCATCATCACACCCCTTAGTAATCTTCACTCATATAAAGACACACAACTTTTAAAAGCTAGAGCACCACCCCTTTTTTCGTAAATACTCACATAAATTTAAATCTCTCAACAGCTAGGTATTAGATTCTGAATCAAGTTCAGAATGACGGACTTTCGTCATGTTCAGAATGATGGACTTTCGTCATGAAGACGGACTTTCGTCATTCCGGGCTTGACCCGGAATCTACTATTTAGTTCATCAAAGAGTTCAATATAAATACTAAATACAATGGATAAATATGAAAAAGAAATTATACCTCTCTTTGCTCTTAGCATCATACCTATTGGGCGACACTCAAATAGATGAGATGCAAGAACAATTAAGAATACAACAAACACAACTAGATGCATTAATACGCAAAAACACAAACCAATCAGCTAGTTTTTCACAAAATGCTTATATGCCAGATATGGCTTTTATACTCAACATGTCAGCGCTTAGTCGTGATGTAAAAAATAGCGATTATATAACTTACAACATCCCCGGTTTTATAGATAATGCAAACACAATAGAAAATGAAATTCCTTATAATGCCAACAAAGGTTTTAACTTTAACTACGCAGAGGTAGCACTGAGTTCTACAGTAGACCCATACTTCGATGCCTTTGTGATTTTTCATCTCTCGCCTGATGAGTTTGAGATAGAAGAAGCTTATGTAAAGACACGCACACTTCCATATAACCTTCGCGCTAAAGCAGGAAAGTTTAGAAGTGCTTTTGGTCGTATAAATGCTAAACATCAACATACTTGGAATTTTGATTCGCAACCCATCATCTATGAAGCTATCTTTGGAGTTGAAGCTAACAGCGATGCAGGGGTACAACTCCAGTGGCTAGCACCAACAGACACTTACCTTATGCTTGGTCTTGAAGCGATGCAAGGGACTAATGAGCTAAGTTTTGGAGATACAGAGGGAAACAGCCAATACAATGCTTACCTCAAAAGTAGCGTAGATATAGGGGAAGACTTATCCCTTTTAGGGGGTCTAAGTTATGCACATGGCTCAAACACAAGCACAAATAAAACTGACATTTACGGAGTAGATTTAACCATTCGTTACCAAATAAACAGTTATTCTTCTTTTGTTTGGCAAAGTGAATATTTAGACAGAACTATGGATATAGGGAATCCTACAAAAGACAAACAAGCAGGTTTTTATAGCGAACTCAACTATGAAGTAAACATGAATTATGCACTTGGGTTTAGATATGACGCAATCACTAAAAATGAAGCTAGTTCACTCGCATCTTACACAGTTGATACAAATAATTTAGTGAGATACACAGCAAAACTAGACTATGAACCCTTTGAGATGAGTAGATTGAGACTTCAATTTAGCAAAGATAACACAAAGATTATAGCAGGTCAAAGAAGAGAGACAAATGAAGTTTTACTCAGTTTGAACATTGCAGCAGGTGCACATAATGCACATGACTACTAGGAGAATATAATGAAAAATATAATATTACTAAGCTTACTACTAAGCAGTTACCTTTTTGCTTTAAGAGTCGATACAACTTACGCTACACTAGGCGCAGTTGCCAAGAAAATTGGTGGAGACAATGTAAATGTTACAGTACTTGCAAGTGCCAAGTACGACCCACATTTCATAGTCCCAAAACCCTCACTGATGTCTAAACTTCGTCGTGCTGACTTGCTCATCATCAATGGTGCTGGACTTGAGCTTGGTTGGTTACCACCACTCATACGAGGAGCTAACAACGCAAACATTCAAGTTGGCGCAAAAGGTTTTTTAGATATCTCTCATCATATAAATATGATAAATGTGCCAACATCCGTTTCTCGTGGCTTCGGAGATGTCCATGCATCAGGAAACCCACACTACTCAACTGACCCACACAATATCATCCCCATTGCACAAACCATAGCAAAAAAACTCATAAGTTTAGACCCAGAAAATGCCAAAAGTTATCAAAAAAACCTAAGTGATTTTTTAGAAGAATGGGATTTATTCTTAAAAAACCTAGATGCTACGATGAAGCAGTGTTCCACTAAAAAAGTGATTCAATATCATCAACTGTTCAACTACTTTTTAAATCGTTATAAGATTATTAGCTATGCGAACATAGAACCACTTCCAGGAATTTCACCTAGTTCTAAACATACTATACAACTCATAAATACCATCAAACAAAATGACATTAAGATTATCTTGCAAGATGTCTATCATGAGAAAAAAACAGCAAAGTTTATAGCGCAAAAATCTGGTGCAAAAGTTGTCATACTTCCTCATGATGCTAAGGCACTTCCTGAGGCTGATACCTTAGAAAACTTCTATACACTTATGGCAAATAAAATATGTCAATAATAGAAATCTTATGGCCAGCCATAGTCCTTGCTCTGGCCTTGGTTTACATCCATACCATCTTTGGTGTTGAGATTATCAAGCGTGGTGTCATCTTCACAGACCTCGCCATTGGACAAGCAGCGGCTACAGGAATGGCAATAAGCATAGCATTTATAGATGGAGCATACCAAACACTCTTAAGTCTTAGCTTTGCAATAACTCTAGCTATTATCATATCTTGGGCTACAAAAAAAGTACAAAATATCGAAGCATTCATAGGTCTTTTATATGCCTTAGGTATCTCTAGCATCATGTTGATTCTTGCTCAAAGTGCTGAGGGTACTGAACTTTTTTCAAAATTAAGTGCCTCTGATATACTTTTCACCTCCGCAGATGAACTGTATAAAAACTTGAGTATTTACTTTAGTGTAGCTCTTGTCATGCTCTTTGTCTACCCTAAGCTAGAAGGTACAAAAAAAGAGTTTTTATTTTTCATCATGTTAGCAGTAACAGTTACATCTTCAGTCCAGGCAGCAGGCGTATTGGTTGTGTTTTCTTTACTTATCGCACCCTCTTACGCTGGGCTTGTTCAAAGTAGAGTAAAACCCTTTACCTTTGCCACATTCTTTGGCTCTTTTGGGATTTTAATAGCCATCTATTTGTCTTACAACTTGGACTTACCAACTGGGTATACGATTATTTTTTGTATAGTAAGTAGCTCATTGGTATTTGTAAGTTATAAAAGCATCAATAGGGTTTAATCCCTCCCACATATTATCTTATAATCACAATACAAACAGTCCTTAGCATCATCACATTTTACAAAGTTAATCTCTTCAAGCGTCAATAAATCTTTTATATTTGATTTTAGTATCTCTAACTTTTCTTGCAAGAAAGCCTCTGGGACTATTTTGTTTTCTTTTAAATCATAGTATCCACACGATATATCTTGTGAAAGATGACGAGTGAGCAGGTAGTAAAACTCTAGTTGAAAGTCTGTTGCATCTACAAAAGAGTTTTTGTTGTAGATGGGGTATGAACCTGTTTTATAATCAAGCACATATATAGCATCATCTTTAGCATCAATTCTATCTATTTGACCATATAGCGTTATTCCTGCGAACTCTGTTTCATAAGTTTTTTCACATTCAAGCACATTCCAGCCTGAATCAAACCATTTTATTTCATTATGGGCAAACTGTTCTAGTCGTTTTTTTTGAAGTGCTATGAGGTATTTATCCATTTCACTTTTACCACTTGCAAGGTCTAACTCTTTGTCTAAGTCTGACTTTAACTTCTTAGCATCATTATAAGTATTTTGTTTAGTATACAACTCTTCTAATGCTTTGTGTACAGCAGAGCCTATCTCGAACTCTTGAGGTATGTCACGTGGTATTACATGCCCATGAAGTTGCGCAATATATTTATAATAAAACTTTCTTCTACATGTCAAAAATGCTTTGAGTCTTGTTGCTGAAAGTCTTTTGTTTTTAAAATCATAGGTTGCAAATATCTCTTTAGCATCATAAGGCTCTATAACTTTTTTAGCAAATAATATCTTTGAATACTGGCTCTCTTCATACTCTTTTATCTCTTTGATGCTAAGGAGTTTTAAAAATCGTGACTCACTTGATTCACTTGACTTTACAAAGGATATTGCTACCTCTTTAGAAGAGTTGATAAGCATCTCATAATAATGTTTTTGTAGATTTTCTCTATCACTCATGGTTGGAAGGGAGGCATTTTTTCTTATGAGCGTATTTAAAAACATATCTTTATCACTACGCTTTGGCACCTTAGCATCACTAAAATCTACTATTACTACAGCGTCAAAGGATACACTTCTTGTTTCAAGTACGCCCATCACAGTTATCTTCCCACCACATACATCATCTAAACTTCTTGCGCTCAAGCGTTGTAAGAACATAGCTAAAACTGACTTGATGGTCATCTCACCCATATGTGGCACTACTTTTCTAAACCTATAAAGTTCTTCCTCATACACTTTTAGTATTTTTTTTGCCTGTGCACCCTCGGCAGGAAAACTATTTTTATATTCATTCAAAAACTCTATTATATTTACTTCATAAAGTTTTTTAAAATAAACATCTTTTAAATACTCATAGTATTCTTGGCCAACTCTGTTAAGCCTTGAGTAGTTCTCTTTAGAATTTTGCTTTATATAAGAGAGTGTTGCATCAAGTTTTTCGTAAATCAAGGTCTCACTAAAAGCCTCACCCATAGCAAAGTTAAAATTATCTTTTTTATCAAAAAGTTTTAAATATTTTGCAAAACTTTCATCTGGTAATATCACCGCGATTTCTTCAGCTTTATAGCCTTTTTTTATAAATGAATATATTTTTTGCTTTACAAATCCCACTTGAAGGAGTGATTCGCTTAAGGATGTACAAGATATGTTTTTATTGAACGCTCTTGTAGTTTTAGAGATGATGCTAAGCGTATTGAGAGAGAGTCTATACTCATAATCAACTTCCAGTTCTATCCCTATCTCTTTAAACTTATCTTGCATTTTAGTATTGAACTTAGAACTAGTAAATAACACCTCTACCTCTGTAAAGTGTGTAAGTTTTTCTAATAATTCAAACTCAAAATTTGTAAGATGACCATCTACATGTAACTCTACACTAGTGTGCGAAGAAGCAAAACTTTCATTAAAAATGTAAAGTTTTGATAAAAAAATCTTATCGAGGAGCTTAGCATCATTACATAGCTTCTCATAACGTTGATAGAGTTCTTGGAGAATCTCAATATGTTCCTCATACTCTGCATATATATCGTTATTTGCCAGGTTGTTTATATCGTACTTTTCTGCACTAAGTTCTTGAAAAAATTTAAATATATAACTACTGTTTTTAGTAAATGCAAAGAAGTTTCTTTGGATTTGAAGCTCTTTAAACGAGTCAAAATCAGAAGCTTGAAGAAGCATAAGTACGCGAGTATCATCATCTATAGGTTTAAAATCTTTGACAATACACAACTTACTTATAAAGTCTCCCATAGTCATATACTTTGGCAAAAATAGAGTTTGCGTATCTACTTGAAGTTGCTCGTAGCGAATCGCACGAGCAGAGGGTAAGACTATAGTCTTAGTATTGGTAAGCATCTTTAGCGCGAGTATCAGCTTTTACATTATAAAATCTTTCATCATCGCCAACTGTTACCTTAGCCATCACATTCCATCTTCCCTCAACTGCTAATCTGACAGACTTAAAAGTGTAGATTCCATTTGCAATTTTTGGATTTAAAAGTTCCTGGTCATGTTTATGATTGTTTGGACGGGTGATAATTGCCATCACCTTAGCATCATCAACTGGCTCATCAGACAATGTAGTAATCTTGTACTTTAAAACTGTATTATCAAGAGATAAGCCATCAGTTATATACTCTATCTTATATTTTTTATCAAAGGCTATACGAGCATTGATAAGTTCATTTGCATTAGCATCAGCTTGATGATACCCCATCATATAGACATCACTTTTTTCTACTGGTAATTTGCTTGAAATGATAACTGTTGCAATAGCTGCAAAAAAAACTAAAGTTATAGCTACACCAATGGCATAAGGCCAAATTTTTCCACTTTCTAATAATTTATTCATATTTATCCTTGGGAGTTTTGTGTCTAGCGTAGTAAATTTTTCTACGAACATACATTAATGTAGCAACTAAAACTGTACCATAAAAGATAACCTTTACGGCAAATATAGAGTTTTGGTTTGCACTTCCAACTGCATTTTCAAGCACTACACCTTTTGATGCTGCCACTTGCTCAGCTATATCCGCATAACCGTTAAACATACTACCGCTGTACTTTCCTAAAACTTCACCCTTTTTAGCTTTTTGCGACAAAAGAGGCAAAATTGTACCACCACTTTGCATATCACTAAAATCAAAATTGAGTAGCGCTATCACAAAGGCTTGGACTGGTGAAGATATAGGACTTAAAACCTGTCGTTTATCAAAATATTTATATAAAGAAGAAGGATAAGCCAATATATCGACTTGAGAATCCATCTCTGAAAAAGTCAAAAGAATAGTAGGCTCACTAAACTCTTTTACTAACTCTTTTTCATACTCAACTATATTTAGGCCATGTGGCAATTCTTTGAGCATTACAAGACGTAAAGATATTCCTGTTTTTTCATAAAGTTCTGAACCCAACACATCAATAGAGTGATTAAAAGCTGGATTAAAAATAACTTCATCTTTATATAAGTACTCTGCAAATAAACTAACGTGAAATGTAATAATGAGGACGAGGGCACGAAGCCCTCTTGTTAAAAAATTCAACGAATTTCCTAACTGATGTAAAGATGATAAGGTGTTAAAACTGCAACAGCAGTAAATATAGCCATGATTACTAGGCCCCATGCAATGATTTTTTCCATTACTTACTCCTTACTTCACATCTACAATATGCTCAGCTCTTGTAGAACCAAACATTTTGATAGATTGCTCATCTTTAACATCGTAAAAATTAGCCATATTAGCATTTTGTACACCCATACCCCATACTGTTAAACCAGCAAGGATAGAAAGTAAAAGTACAGTTGCTATAAGCATACCAGTTATACCATCAAGAGCAAATACGCTTCTATTTTCATTCATACCTGACTCCTTATTTACTTAAGCTAGTGATATATGCACCAACAGCTTCTTTTTGTTTAGCATTTAGTTTAGAACCAAATGAAGGCATAGTACCAATCGCAGCTTTTTTACCATGATTTAAAACATTAGTAACAAGGGCAGGACTAAATGCTTTTAAGTTTGGAGCTACATACTCCATACCAGCACCATCAGCACCATGACATGACGCACAAGTCCCAGCAAAAACATCAGCACCTTCGCCACTCATACCATTTGCAACATATGATGCAACTGCATCTATCTCAGCATCAGTGATAAGTGCACCCGAGTTAGCATTAAAAAGACCATTACGGTCAGGCATAGGCATTTCCATACCCATAAGTCCGTTATTTGAACCATTTAATACTGTATATTTAACAGTTTTAGCTTCAATTCTTGTATTAAGATCTGCAGCCTTACCATCGATACCATCAGCAGTTAAACCATGACATACTTTACATTCCGCCAAAAATACTGACTCACCCATTTCTACTAATCTATCACCAGTGATAGATGCGTATTGAGCCTCATATTTAGCATTATGTGCAGCAGTGTCTACATTATACTCACCAATTTGTGAATATGAGTTTACAGGATAGCCAGCTACCCAATACCACATACCCCAAATCATAGTACCCAAGAACATAATTGCCCATCCTGTAGGCACTTCATTTAAGTACTCTCCGATACCATCCCATTGTTCATCAGCCAATTGACCTTCAGCTGTTTTTTCCTGCATTTGGCGTACATAACCTATTACAACATAAACTGTAATGATTACAAGTGCAACAGCACCCGCTACACCAAGCTGATTAACGATGTCCCCATTAAGACCACCCTCAGAACCAGCTACAGATATGTAAGTGAACACTAGCATAGCAACGGTAATAATAATTCCCCAAAGCGTAAGCTTATTCATATATCTCTCCTATTTATCTTTTTTAGATATTTCTGATAACGGAGTATCAGTTATATCATCGTGTAATGCAAGATTAGAATACTCTTCATAATCACGACCATCAGAATCTTTTCTAGCAGTATAGAGATGATAAATATATGCATATAAACCAACTACTAATATTGCTATAAGCGTAAAATAGCCATAAGCTTGAAGTTCAGCTAATCCCACATTAAACCTTTACTATTGTAGACTGTTTAAGTATGCAATAAGTGCTACGATTTCTGGAATCTTACCACTTGCGACTGCATCTTTAACGTCTTGATCTTTCATATCCGCTGCGATTACTTTTGCTTCAGCTAAAGCTAGAGCATTTGCATCTGCAAGAGATGAACCCATTTTAACAGTCGCAGTACTACCATCTTTCATAGGTACTGGTTTGTTATAAGGGACTGAAAAGAACTGTGCAACTGTTAATTGTTCTGCAAAAGCAGTATCAATATCAGCAGCATTTGAAAACATCCAACTATACCCAGGCATAATTGAACCTGGAACAACTGAAGCTGGATCTTTCATATGATTTTCATGCCAATCAGTAGTACGGTAGTTACCTACACGCATTAAATCTGGACCAGTTCTTTTTGAACCCCATAGGAATGGACGATCATAAGCATACTCACCACTTAAAGAGTAGTGACCATAACGGTCAGTTTCAGATTTAAATGGACGAATTAGCTGTGAGTGACATGCATTACAAGAGTTCTTGATATACACATGACGACCAGCTAACTCTAAAGTTGAGTAAGGTTTCGTACCAATTACAGGACGAGACTGTTCTGCAAAGTTTGGAAGAATTTCCACTAAACCAGCAAAAGCGATAACTAAAAATACACCAACCGCAAAAAAGAACGGATTTTTTTCTAACCAATGAAACATATTATATCCTTTCTATTAAGCGCCCATAGGCGATGCTGATTGAAGCTCAGACTCTTCTACTTTACGACCGACTGTCATAGTTTTGTAGATGTTATAAGCAAACATTAGGAAACCAACTAAGTATAATAACCCACCAACACCACGAATAGCGAAGTATGGGTGAAGCACTGTAACTGTATCAATGAAAGAGTAAGCTAAGTTACCAAATTCATCGTGAGCACGCCACATCATACCTTGAGTAATACCTGCAATCCACATAGAAGTAAAGTATAAAACGATACCTACTGTTTGAATCCAGAATTGAGAAGCCATAAGTGACTTAGAGTAGATCTCACGTTTAAACACACGTGGAGCCATATGGTAAAGTGCTGCCATAATCATGAATCCAACCCAACCAAGAGTACCATCATGAACGTGACCAACAATCCAGTCAGTAAAGTGTGCAATAGCATTTACAGATTTGATAGCTTGGATAGGACCTTCAAGTGTTGAGAACATATAGAAAGTTGAACCAAGAACCATAAACTTAATAAGTGGAGATGCAGCAACTTGTTGCCATTCGCCCCTCATTGTTAAAAGCATATTGATCGCTGAACCCCATGACGGAAGAATTAATATTACAGAGAAAATTGACCCCATAGTCTGCATCCAGTCAGGTACAGTAGAATAAAGAAGGTGGTGACCACCAGCCCAAAGATATACAAACATTAAACCCCAGAATGAAAGTAAAGATAATTTATAAGAATAAATAGCTTGACCTGATTCTTTTGGTAAAAAGTAATATATCATCGCAACAATAGGAACAGTAAAACCAAATGCAACTGCATTGTGTCCATACCACCACTCTACTAAAGCGTCATTTGTACCTGCGTACATAGATACTGAGTGATACCAAGCACCACCACTCCAACCATCAGCAGCTGTACCCAGTAAAGTAGGCACCTCCATGTTGTTGAAAAGGTAAAGCATAGCTATTCCTAGGAATGTAGCAATATAATACCAAATAGAGATATAAAGTGATTTCTCACGGCGAATACCGATAAGACCAAATATACTCATACCAAAAATAACCCATACAATAACGATAGCGATATCGATTGGCCATTCAAATTCAGCATACTCTTTTGAAGTTGTTACACCTGCAAGAAGTGATACAACAACTGCTGCAACACCTACTAGATATAACCAAAAGTGTAATTTACCTAAAAACATCAACAGACCTGACTCTGCCATTGATACTTTCAGCACACGCTGACCCACATAATACCAAGTAGAAAAAATTCCACTTAAAGTAAAACCAAAAATTACTGCATCTGTATGCAGTGGACGAAGACGACTAAAGTTTGTATACTCAGCAAGTCCCTCACCTAAAAACAAGTTTACACTTGGAAAAGCAAGTTGAAAAGCTAAGATAACACCGACGAGCATACCAACAATTCCTAACACAATTGTTGTAAGCATGAACATCTTTGCAACCGTATAGTCGTACTCTAATGGACGATTCTCCATATATAGCCTCCTTAAGATTCAAAGCAATTATATTAAAAACATACTAAATGCACATTTTTAAGCAATTAACGACATAATAATATCAGTTCAAAAGTTCAATGTATCTTAAATGATGGCTGTTTTGTGACAAATTTTGGAATTTATTATCTTTTTGTTTACTTTTGTAAAAGAGATAAAAATTATCTCTTTATTAAGTCTAAAAATTGAGTGAAAATATAACGAGACTCTTTTGGCCCTGGAGAAGATTCTGGGTGGTGTTGCACTGAAAAGATGGGGCTATCATTATATTTTAAGCCCTCTATCGTACCATCAAAAAGGTTCGTATGTGTAACCTCCGCAATATCTGTAATATTATCAGGAACATTATAGTTATGATTTTGCGCAGTTATCTCAACGAGTCCCGTTTCTTTGTTTTTCACAGGGTGATTTCCGCCATGGTGACCAAACTTTAGTTTGTAGGTATCATACCCATGAGAGATAGAAAGAAGTTGATGCCCTAGGCAGATTCCAAACATTGGTACCTTAGCATCAATGAGTTTTTTAATCTCTGCTTGCTCTTTTTTTAACACAAGTGGATCACCTGGACCATTTGACAAAAAGACACCGTCGATAGATTTATCTTTGTATTGCTCTATCAAATCTTGTGCTATAAAATCATTTGATATAACTTCAACTGCTATTTTTGCACTTACAATTTCATTTAAAATGTTCTTTTTTACGCCAAAGTCAATGACTGCTATTTTAGCTTCTGCCTTTGGAGCCTGTTCAAACTCAAATTTATCTCTTGAGTAGGTTGATTGTGTATGTTTATATGACTTTTTAGTACTGACTTGTTCGATGTAGTTCACATCTTCAATACGCGGAGAATTTTCTAAAATATTTTTTAGTTCTGCCTTATCACTCACACTAGTAGAAGCTACCATCATCATAGCCCCCTCATCTCTTAGCATCTTAGTAAGGTAACGGGTATCTATGTCGCAAATACCTATGATATTATGCTTTAATAAAAAGTTTTCTAAAGAATCCTCAGCACGAAAATTTGAATAACGCTTTTGATATTTACGTACGATCATCCCTTTAGCATGAGCACTATTACTTTCCATATCTTCATCATTAACACCTACATTACCTATCTCTGGCGTTGTAAATGTAACAAACTGTCCAGCATATGATGGATCAGACATTATCTCTTGGTATCCCGTCATAGAGGTATTGAAGACTATCTCTCCAACACTTGTACCCTCAGCACCAAAACTTTTTGCTTGTAAATATGTTCCATTCTCAAGATATATATATACGTTTGCCATTATTCCATACCTCTTTTAGTAAGTTCCTCACGATAAATTTTTTCGTAAAGGATATCAAACTCATCAGTTCCAGGGATATATCTTTTTTTGTAAGTACGTATCTTGTCCATAACTGCATCATCTATCTCGCTTGCTTGCGCTATAAAGTCAGTTATAGCATTATAAATGATGTTTTTAATACGATTTTCTGTTACCTCAAAGTGGATTAAATCTTCTTCGTAAAGTTCATCAAGAATTTTATGAGAGATGTCAGAATAACGCTCCTCATAGTTAAGTATCACACCAAATTCAGGGGCTAATTTCTTCTTAATCATAAAAAACAGTTGTCTTTCATCTACAAGATTAAACTCTATCTCTTCTTCATTCTCATCACAAATCTCACCAGCTTTTAATTCAAGAGCTGCCTCTTGCTTTACACTGTTTTCTAAAATCTTATGTGCCTCATGCTCTATAGCCTCTAGGCCTTTAGTCATAGTAACAACACCACTTTTGTTTAATTCAATTGCAATTTTATTGGATATATGGGGGATAGTTTTAAGTGATAATTTCATAATAAACCTTGTGAGAATAATAAATTTTGACATTCTACTATAACAAAGGTTAGATTATGATTAGCCCATCTTGTATTTATGCATTCTTTTGCAAATACTGAGAAAACTCATCTTTGCTAATTGGTTGAGAATAATAATAACCTTGTAAAATATCACAATTTTCTTCCAGTAAAAAATCTTTTTGCATATCGGTTTCAACACCTTCAGCAACTACAGTTAAGTCAAGATTTTTTGCTATATCTAGAATAGTTTTTACTATGCTTTTATCATTTTTTTCATCTTCTAACTCAAAGATAAAAGATTTATCTATTTTTAATTCTGAAATTGGAATTTTTCTTAAATAACTCAAAGAGGAGTATCCAGTTCCAAAGTCATCCATGGAAAACTCAATACCACATTGCTTTAACTCTTCCATCTTTGTTACTAGTGAATCTATATCCCCTGCTATGCTCGTTTCTGTCATCTCAAACATCAACCTAGAACGGATATCGCTTGTTAAGTATTTTTTACATAATTGTTGCACAGTATCTACAAAATCAGTGTGTTGAAATTGTCTCATACTTATATTTATAGAGTATTGTTCCAACAACATTCCATTATCACTCCATTGTCTAAAAGTTTTAAAGGCCTCTTTAAGTATAAAACTACCAAGCTCTACAATGATTCCAGTATCTTCAGATATCGGGATAAACTCTTCTGGAGATACAAAACCTAATTGTGCATTATTCCACCTAGCTAAAACTTCACAGCCAACAACTTCCCCATTAGCTTTTATCTGTGGCTGAAATTTAAGATAAATCTCATTATTAGCTATGGCAAAATGGAGTAATCTTTCAATGGCAAGCTTTCTCTCTATGCGAACTGAAAGCTCATCGTTAAAAAGAATAACACCATCTCTTCCATTAAGTTTTGCTTCATACATAGCTATATCTGCTTCTTTAATAAATACATTTGCACTCATAAGAGGGGAATCTATGATACTAACACCTATGCTCGCGCTAATATAAAGATGGTGTTCTTGAATCACGTAAGTTTTTTTAATAATTTCTAAAAGCTCCTTAGCAAAGAGTTCTGCTCTGAGTAAACACTTCTCTTTGCTTTGACAGCCATTACTTAAAATACAAAATTCATCTCCACCCAGCCTAGATACGCTACACCCATTATTTTGAGTCTTTTCTTTCATTCTATCGGCAACTTCTATGAGTAACAAGTCTCCAACATCATGACCAAGTGTATCATTTATGGTTTTAAAGTGGTCCAAATCTATAAGCAGTAAGAACATAAACTGCTTCGTCTTTTTTTGAATTTTTATTGCATCCTCAAGACTTTCTATAAAATAACGACGATTACCCAGCTTAGTTAGATAGTCATGATAAGCCTGAAAATGTGTTTTTTCTAAGTAATTAAAAGTATTACGTGAGCCATAGAGAAGCACACCTGCTAAAACAACTGTTAAAAGTGCTATTACATAGCTAAAAAACGCACCAATTAATAAAAGATAGATGGTAATAGGTAACATCGAAGATATTAAGATAAACAGCGCTAGTCTCTTTTGAGATACTAAAATAGTTGTAGCTACAACCGCTACACCAAGTTGTGTGAAGATGGCTAGATAATGTAACTCTATATTATCCTTGCTTGCATAGTAAACAAACATAATGGTCCATGTGGAAAAATAAAAAAATAAAAAATACCGTAATTTTTTGAGCCATTGCTCTTTTTCTTGAATCGTAAAGTGCTCATCAGAGTATATTTTATGAAGATAAAAACCCCAAAGAGACACCAATAAAACAAAACCATACCATATAAGCTCAATCTTCATAGAACCATACACATAACCAAAAACTACATAAGAGGTTGCAGTCCCTGCAAACAAGGCTATAAGTATCAGTATTTGCTTATGCATAAATTTATAAAAGTTCATATTTTTTAACATCTATTAAAACATCATAGTATTACTATTTGTTATTATAGCCTAAAAAGAAAAATATGTGATATTATTGTGATATATCTCTTTAATTTGCAAGTATACGGGTAATCTCAGAACCTTTTTTCGCGTCCATCTTTGTCAAAATCTTCCCAACTATCTTAGGTTTTAAAGATTGTAAGATTTTGGCAGCCTCATTTAAATCCATCTCCGACAAAAGTTTAGCAGATGCACCTGGTTTCATTTTAGAAAATGTTTTAGCAATTTTGTCCATTTTAATCATACTTATATCTTTCAAAACAGCTTCATTTTTTTCTAACATAGTTTTTATCTTGGCTTCTCTTTGCATTATCTCTTTACGCTTTACCTCAACAACTTCTGCCTCGTAAGAGACCTTCGCTTCTTTTTGTTTAAGGAGCTCCTCTGTTGCAGACTTTAGTGCATCAAGCGCTTGTTTTTGTTCATCTATTCGTTCTAGTTCTATCAAGAGTTCACTCTTTCTAGCTTTAAAAATCTCTGTACACTCAAAAAGTTTATCACTTGTTTCTAAGGAAAATAGCGAACTATATAAAAAAACAAACATTATTAGAAATTTCATTTATGTACCTTTTTTATTATCATATGTCATGAGAGCTATCTCATCTAGTTCTTTAGCGTCTTTTATTTTTTTTTCTTTTAAAATCTTTTTTATCTCTTCATAGTCTAAATACTTAAATTTCTCATATTCTATCATATCTATTTTAAGTTGTTCTTTTGCTGCATTAACTTGACTTTGTGCAAAAGTGACCCATTTTTTATTATTTTCTATAAGATTTCTTTGTGAAGTAAATAGGGAACGTGATGCTAAGAGCTCATTTATTGAGCCATTTTGAGGGGTTTGTATCTCTTGGAGTGATGCGTAAGAGATAGAGAGTGCTGTAGAGGCAGCGTTTAAATCTGCACTAGCTTTTTGGACTACTCTCTCGCTTTTGTCCATTGTACTTTTTTTAAGTTTTACAAGTGGAGAATAGCGAGTTTTCATTACAAGATGATTGTATCATCTCTCTCAGGTGATGTAGAGATGATTCCTACTTTTGTTTTACTTATCTTTTCTATCTCTTTTACAAACTCTTGTGCATCTTTTGGAAGTGCATCAAAAGTTCTTGCACCTACAGAGTTATTCCAACCTTTAAATGACTTATATATAGGTTTTACTGCATCTAAATCTGCTGGCATATAGTCTATCTCTTTGCCTTCATATTCGTAAGCTACACAAAGCTTCACCTCATCAAAACCATCAAGGACATCAAGTTTCATAAGTGCTAACTCATCACAACCATTTAAACGCGCTGCATGGCGAGTTGCAACTGCATCAAACCAGCCACATCTTCTTGCACGTCCAGTTGTAGTTCCAAACTCATGCCCTTGTTCACCTAAACGTTTACCATCATCTCCAAAATCTTCAGACGGGAAAGGCCCATTACCAACACGTGTACAATAAGCTTTTACAATTCCGATAACTTTACCAATGTCTTTAGGGTTAATACCTAAACCTGTACAAGCACCAGCAGATACAGTTGCAGATGACGTTACATAAGGGTATGTACCGTGGTCGATGTCAAGCAAAGTACCTTGAGCACCCTCTAAAAGAATTTTTTTGTTTTCATCAAGAGCTTTCCACACCATTTGAGTTGTATCTGTTATAAAAGGGGTTAATTTAGCTTTATAACCCTCTAATTCAGCAAGTAACTCTGCTTCTTTTGGTGTAGCTATTTCATAAATATCAAAAATTTGTCTATTTTGTTCAAAGTACTCGATGATAGATGCTGTTAGTTTTTTAGGATTTAAAAGCTCTCCAACACGAAAACCTGTACGGTTAATCTTATCTGCATATGCAGGTCCAATTCCCTTACCAGTAGTACCGATAGCTTTATCACCTTTTAATCTCTCTTTTGCTTGGTCTATTAAAGCATGATAGTAAAGGTTTAAATGTGCCTTATCTGAGATGAAAAGACGACCCTCTAAACCTTCAAACTGCACCATCTCTTTAATGATGGATTCTGGAGAAAGCACTACACCATTTCCAACTACATTTATAGCCTCAGGGTTAAGCACGCCTGATGGTATGAGGTGAAGTGCAAACTTAATACCATCAACCCAGATAGTATGACCAGCATTGTGCCCACCCTGACTTCTACACACCATGTCATATTCACAAGCAAGTCTATCTACTATTTTACCTTTACCTTCGTCACCCCATTGGATGCCAACTATTAAATCTGCTTTCATTACTTAACCTTGTTTTCTATTATTGTATCTGTGTAGATTGCAAACCCTACTGAGCTTACATCATCATTTATATATCTTCCACCACGAGCGTAGACTTCATTGTCTTTTATCACTCTAAAAAAGAGCTCATCATAGTAAAGCATTTTTGCGTAGTACATTGGAGCTAAGACACTATTTTTACAACCACTCTCTTGACACATATCTTTCATTTTTTTGAGTTCTATTTTTAACGCATCAGGAACAATTTTTAGAAGTTCATCTACCTGTGATTCATGTTGAAGATAGACAAGCTTACTTAACCACTCAACCTTTAAAGATAAAAATTTATCAATATTGATGTGTCTAAAATCATCGATGCTAAGCTCATCAAACATATCAGCAATAATATGAGGAATTTTCATATTGCTTATCTGAACAAGCGCTTGAAGATCTAATTTTGTAAATATTTCATTTGCAATATTTAAAACACTTGAGAGATTTTTTTCACCCATAAACTCAGCACCAATTTGATACTGCTCCTCTGTTGGGTAACGATACACTGGTTGAATATAGAACCATTTTTTTTGTGATGTATTTGAACCAAGCCTTTTTTCAATAATACGAACAACATCAATAGTTGAATCTGCACGAAGAGAGATAGGGTTATTTTGCTTGTCATTTATACGAATGAGTTCACGCTCATTCGCGATGCTAAGATGTTGATGATGAGAAAATATAGGGGTAACTATCTCTTCATAAGCATGTGATGCTAAGACTTCAGCAGATATATGCTCAATCTCTCGTTTTACTTTTGCGCTTTGTCCAAAGTAGAGTTTACTTCCGTTTGGTATCTCATGCTCTAGTATCATCTATATCTCTTTTTTCTCTAATTGCGTTTTAAAATATGTTTCATTATAGACTTTTGAAGCAATTCCAGCATATTCTAAACGACCCATACGGTGTAGTATAAGCTCTATCGCATTGACAACCCATACAGATTCGTAAGTTTCTATAAGTCCCATCTGGTTTATACGAAAAATCTTACCTTTAAGATGGTCTTGTCCACCAGCTACATTTACCCCGTACTCCTCTTTTAAAGCAGTACGAATTTTTGAGGCATCAGCATCATCAATCGTTGTCATACTTTTGGCAGGAGTCGATGGATAGATGTGTAAACCGATAGCTTCAAGTGCAGCCTTTGTAGCCTTAGCACGTCTCGCAGTATTGCAATACAAGACTCCAATACCACCTTGCGCCTCAATAGTTTCTAAAACCTCTAACAAACCAATTATCAAAGTAGTAGCAGCAGTATAAGCTGTAGTATTTTGACGTTGTTTTTTTATCTCTGATGCTAAGTTTAGATAATACCCAACACCAGCACCAATAGTTTCTATAGCCTTGTTAGATAAACCCAAGATAGCAAGACCAGGAGGAAGCATAAGTGCTTTTTGACTCCCTGCGATTAAACAGTCAATATTTGCAACATCAATACGCTCTACACCAACAGCAGTAATCCCATCAGCTATTATCATGATGCTAGGGTTTATCTCTTTGACTGCCGCTGCTAACTCTTCAACAGGATGACGAAGTCCACCAGCACTCTCACTTATCTGAACTGCTATAGCATCTATATCTGCATTATTTTTTACAGCTTCTATTATAGCATCCACACTCACAGGTGTATCCCATTCATTTTTAATCTCTACATTTTTAAGCCCGTGCGCCATAGCTATTTTGCCAAAACGCTCACCAAACTTACCAGAGTTTACACTAAGGAGTGTATTTTTACAGAGGTTTATAACCGCTGCTTCCATAGCACCAGTCCCACTTGAAGCTATCATCACTACTTCATCAGTATTAAAAAGTTTAAAAAGATGTTTACGAGTTTGCTCAAAAATAGCTTCAAACTCAGGGGTACGGTGGTGCATGGTCTCATCTGCCATGGCATTACGAACATTTTGTGGTACTGGAGTTGGTCCAGGTGTAAAAAGTAACATATTAGTTCCTACGAAGTTTATATTTATAAATAAAACCTCGTATTGTATCTAAATATGTTTAAAAGGGGTTTACAAGGCTCTTTTACTTCTGCATTCTTGCAGTAACAGTTTCTAAGGTTTTAAAGATAGCTTCCTCTTGAAATGGTTTTACCATATAACCATTTGCCCCTTTTTTTATCATCTTTAAAACACTCTCTTTGCCACCTTCAGTCGTAGCCATGATGATACGAGTTTTATTCCACTCTTTATTAGCTCGTACTGCTTCTACAACTTGCTCACCTGTCATATTAGGCATATTCCAGTCTAAGAGCATAATATCTACTTGATTTTTTTTCATTTGATCCATTGCAACTAAACCATCTTCTGCCTCTAATATTTCACAGCCATTTGGCCATGCAGGAGCAGTAAAAAATCTTTTGACTGTGTTTGTTAACACACGTCTTACTATTTTACTATCATCGACAATCAATATATTCATAATGTTCTCTTTTATTTATGTTAAAATTAGTGTCATGATTTTATCATAATAAAGGAAATAAATGGGTATTTTTGACTCTATCATACTTGGAATCATAGAAGGATTTACAGAATTTTTGCCTATCTCTTCAACTGGGCACCTCATCGTTGCAAGTCAATTTTTAAATATACAGCAAACAAGTGTCACAAAAGCATATGAGGTTATCATACAATTTGGTGCTATTTTGGCAGTATTTTTCAATTACCGAGATAAATTTACCCTTAAAAAAATAGACCTTTGGACAAAGGTATTTCTTGCTTTTTTACCAATAGCTGGGGTTGGTTATCTCTTTTCAAAACAGATAAAAGAACTTTTTTCTTTAGAGGTAGTCGCTATTATGTTCATAATGGGTGGTATAATTTTTCTCATTGTAGAAAAATACTTTTTACCAAACAAAAAAATACTTGTGGATGACGTCGAGAAGATTAGCTACAAGCAAGCAGGTTGGATAGGCTTCGCACAAATTTTTGCCGTCATCCCAGGAACAAGCCGTGCGGGAAGTACCATCATCGGAGCTTTACTTGTAGGTCTTAGTAGAAAAGCGAGTGCAGAGTTTAGTTTTTTACTTGCTTTTCCTGTGATGAGTGCCGTCACTGCTCACGATATTTTAAAGCATTACAAAGAGTTTACACATGAAAGTTTTTTGACGCTAGGCATTGGCTTTGTGGTTTCATTTTTTATCGCTTTTTTAACCATTAAACTCTTTATGGCTTTTTTAGACAAGTTTACTTTTGTAGCCTTTGGAATATATAGAATACTGTTTGGTATTTTACTTTTAATCATATTTAATTAAGACTTTCTACAACTTAGATTCTGAATCAAGTTCAGAATGACGATATATTGTATTGCTCGTCATTCCAAACTTGATTTGGAATCTACATAATAACGGAATAATTATTGCTTAAAATATAATAGCGCAGGAGTTTCTATTTGTCTTTATGACTAACTCTTACGTATTTTTGTTAAAGGAGGTGTCTTCCATGCAAACTATGCACAGATACAACGCCCATTTACAAAATATTCTAGATAAATTAGAATATTCTTTTTATGCGTTAAGTAAAAAGTTTTTATAAATCTAGAGCCAAAAAAGGAAAGTAACAAAGGCTATAAATCCCAAGGATGGGATTTTACTTAAAAGTTTTAATAATCTTTAATGCCAAAGATAATGCCTTGGAACGATGAGAAAGTTTTTTCTTTACCTCATCATCAAGTTCACCTAATGTTTTTTTATATCCTGATGGCACAAACATAGGATCATAGCCAAAACCACCCTCACCTTTAGCTTCACTCTTAGCATCACCATACATCCAACCATGGACACATTGCTCTGAGTTTTTTCTTACTATAGCTATCGCTGCAGTGTAATGAGCAGGGGAACTCTCAACCCCCTTAGCCTTTATATCTTGCATAAGTTTACGTAGATTATCTTTATCATCCGCATCTTCACCACCGTACCTTGCACTATAAATCCCAGGTTCACCATTAAGCACATCTACGCTTATGCCGCTATCATCAGCTATCACAATGATACTATCATCATTGAGAGCTTTAAACACTGCTCTAGCTTTTATAAGGGCATTTTCTTTAAAAGTATCACCATCTTCTACTATCTCAAACTCCTCTATAAGTTCACTATATGGCACGACTTCATACTCACTACACAGAGCCTTTATCTCTCTCACTTTACCCTTATTGGATGTGGCTAATACTAATTTCAATGTTGTCCTTTTTTATATTAAGTAAGAGATATTGTCTTTATGTTCTTCTAATAAGGCTAGAATCTTCTCTTTCCTTGCAAAAAACGCATCTGTTACCTCAGGGTCAAACTGCTTAGCTCTTTGCTCTTGTATAAACGAAAAAACCTTATCGAGTGGCCATGAATCTTTATATATTCTTTTTGTACTAAGCGCATCAAAAACATCACAAAGGCCTGTAATACGAGCATATATATGTATATTTTCACCTCTTAAACCCTGAGGGTAACCATTGCCATCAAAATGTTCATGATGCTGTTGCGCTACAATCGAAGCAACTCTCATCAATCTTTTTTCTGAATTTATAAGTAAATCATGCCCTTTTTGAGCATGGGTCTTCATCAACTCAAACTCTTCATCGTTAAGTGCACCTGGCTTTTGCAATATTGTATCACTTATAGCAATTTTTCCTATATCGTGCATGGGTGCAGTTGTAAAGACCTCTTCAACTTCAAGCTCAGACAAGCCTAACTCTTCTGCTATCTCTTTAGCAAAGTAAGCTACTCTTTTTACATGTTTTCCAGTTTTGCATATTTCACTACATTCTTCCACCCGTTTCACTCCCAGCCTTCCACTTTTTTCGCCGTCAAACAAGTATCTAAAATTGTAGCATAACTCTGAGAGAGTGGAAGAGTGTTTTTTTTATTTCATAGCTTTTTTAGCATTCTCCTTCCTTTGAGAGCCACCCTCAATCTCAATTTTATATGCATTGTGTACAATTCTATCTAAGATGGCATCTGCTATAGTTGCATTGTGTAGATACCCATGCCAATCTTTAATGGCAAGTTGAGATGTTACTATGAGAGATGACTGATTGGTTCTGTCTTCTACTATCTCTAGTAAATCCCTTGCTTCTGCTGCTTTAAGTGGTGATACTCCGAAATCATCCAGTATGAGTAAATCTATCTTTTTTAGTCTTGCTAAATATTTGAGATACTCCTCATCACCCCTTATGCCTTGAAGTTGTTGCATAAGCCTTGGAACTCTAAGGTATAGAGCACTGTATCCCATACTCATAGCCTTATTAGCATAAGCTTGAGCGATAAATGACTTACCGACACCCGTAGGACCTGTCAGAATTATGTTTCTAAAATATTTCAAATAATTCCCGCTAGCTAAATCAAGAATGACACTCTTATCTAAACCTCTTTGAGGTGTGAAATTTATTTCAGCAATATTGGCTCCCTTCTCATGGAGTTTAGCCTGTTTTACAAGACGCTGTAATTTTTTATTGTCTCTGTCTAGCTCTTCTGCTTCAAGAAGCATCTGTACTCTTTTCTCAAATGGGAGTTCACTGTAAGCTGGCTGTGTCTCTTGTTCTATAAATGCTGTGTAGAAAGCATTTAGCTTTAGTTTTTGAGTTAGTTCTTGTATCATAGTTTTTATCCTTATTTTCGTTTTTTTATTCTGTTTTTTGCATCAACTATATAGCTGTCTATATAGTGATTTAGCTGAAATACTCAGCACCTCTTATATTCTCATGTGTAGTAAGGGCTATGAGTGAGGCTTCATCATCACTATCTTTTGGTTTATAGGATTTGAGTAAATCTTTTACTTGCCCCACCTTATAGTAGTGCTTTGATATTGCGAGTGTAGAGATAATCTCTAAATGCTCCTGTGTATACTCTTTTTCCTGATATTTTTGATACTCTCTAATAATCCCTAAACAGGTTCTAAAACCCATCTCTGGATGGGGACGATTATCCATAATGTTTTTAAAGAGTTTTGCAGTCTCACTCCCTACTGTTAATCCCCAGTTCATTATCTTTCCTGGATTCCACTCAAGATACTTCTGATGTGCTGATGCCATATGCTCATGTTGTGTGGAGTAAGCACCTTTATGAAAGAGTTTTGGATGCGCAGCTACTGTTTTACCCTCATAAGTGATTGTTACAACTTTTGCACTAAACCATACTTCTACCTTTTTGCCAATGAGCTGATAAGGAACACTATAGAAGTTATGCTCTAACTGTATATGGTAATCTTTACTTACCTTGAGAAGTTTAAACTCTTTATACTCATATCTTGTTTTAGGAAGCGGCATAAGTGCTGGTTTATCAAGCTGATGAAATAATTCTCTTCTGCTTTTACCAAGATGTTTCATCACTTTATCAAGGTAGAGCGGTAAGAGCCTTTGTATCTCAGTATTTAGTTCTGCTATTGAGTAGAAGGTGAAGTGTCTTAGTCTTGCTAGTATCCATCTCTGTACTAGTCTTACAGACAACTCGACATGAGCCTTGTCTTTAGGTTTATACCCTCGTGTTGGCATAACAGCACTACTATAGTGTCTAGCCATAGAAGCATAATCAACATTGACATCAGGGTCATAGTTGTCTGCTCGTGTGACGGCACTTTTTAAATTATCTGGAACAAGCAACTCTGTTACCCCTCCAAAGTACTCAAACATATCTGCGTGTGCATCTATAAAGTCTCTCTTCTTTTGAGAAGCGATAGCTTTTACAAATGCATAGCCTGATGAAGGTAGTACTGCTATGAAGAGTTCAGCACTTGTAATAATTCCTGTTTTAGGGTCAACTATATCTACTGTTTTACCGCTAAAGTCTATAAATGTTTTTTCACCTGCTTTATGGACAAGACGCATAGAGGGATTTATTTTTTTAGAATACTTTTTATACTCATTACAGAACCATGTATAGCCATAACCCTCTTTATTGGGGCAACCATCTATGTACTCTTCATGAAGGAGCATAAGTGTAACAATTGGGTTTCTCATCTCTACATGCACTGTTGCAAAGTTTGGAAGAGGATATTTTGCTTCAGTGATACGAGTAGCTTTAAAAAGTGTAAGAATCTCTTTGTCATTGAGGGATACAATCTCCTTGTATTTCTTGTTGATTTTTACAAACTCTTTGGCGTACTCATTTACTACACTATGGCTGATATTTAAAGCTCTTGCTATCTTTCTATTTGATAGTTTAGCTTCACATTTTAGTCGTAAGATTTCTTTGATCTTCAACATGCTAATTCCTTTCATTTTTTCTCCATCTCTGTTGAGATATCGAAAGTGTAATTAACTTGCTTGAAGGTTAGAATTTTTCGCCAACTAAAATTCCTAAATCATTTCACTAAGCCCTTAAAAAGTGGAAGGTAAAAAGTGAAATGGGTGGAAGGCAGTTTGTGAAATCAGTGGAAGGCTAAAAGTGAAATGGGTGGAAGAATAGTTGTGAAATTTGCACAGTTTCGCGTGAACGCTGTTCTGCCATCTCTGAGAGCATAAATATAGTATCTTTTTGAGACTCTTTAATATCATTACTCATAAGTAAATTATCAAAAGTAATCGCTATATTTTTGATAAATATATTGAGTAAATCATCTTCGATACTAATATCACAGGTCTGACCTTCAAAGATAATCAGCATCTCATTACCCAATTTGTTTGCATGATGAAATATGAAATACTCATCAGTTTTAATATGCTTTTGCTTTCGCACTTTACTTAAAACCTTCTCACCATATTTTCTTTTCACGAGAGTTTGCCGATTCTCACTATCACTAAAAACTCCTGTTCCAGTATCAAATATAAGCTTTTCTTCTTGAAAAAATGACATATAGATACTTAAACTACTTGAACATGTTTGTGCTGCTTCATCATGAATGAGAGAAAGGACTTGTTCTAAAAGAGCTGCAAAAAATTTATCTATAGAATGCATATCAATAATAGAAGAAGTAGAAGATAAAACTTTTTCTAGTCCTATCTTATTTCTCTGGATTTTAACAAGATCTGAGTAGGATCGAAGCGCTGTTATCATACTTGAAAAGAGTTTTGAAGTAGTTAATTCTAGCTTATTTCTATAATCGTTAATATCATAGTTCACTATCACATCTTCTTCTGGTGCATGTCCTGGCTGACCTGTACGTAGTATGATACGGATGAGTTTATTGTTAAGTTTATCTCGAATGATTTTTACTAAATCAAGCCCAGCACTATCTGTTTCCATAACAACATCTAGAAGTAAAACTGCAATATCTGGGTTTTCGATAAGCTTTTTTTCACCCTCTTGTGCACTATATGCATGGTAAAGTTCCAAATCTCTTCCATGAAAACTCATAGGTGATAACACCATATTGGTTACTTCATGCACTGATTCTTCATCATCTACTATCAATATTTTAAATACTTGTGCGGTTTTTTCTTTTATAGTTGTTTCTTCATCTGGAAAACTTAAAAAACCATCGTCATCAAACATAGTGCCCTCCATTTATTGGTATCTTTATTTGTAAAGCTAAACCAGATTCCTCTTTAGCAACAAATGAAATATGCCCATTTAAGGACTGAGTTACAAGGTTATACATCACATGTGTCCCTAATCCACTACCACCCTCTGCTCTTTTTGTCGTATAAAAAGGCTCAAAGAATTTTTCTTTTTCTTCTGCACTTAAGCCACGTCCATCATCACGGTAGAGCATGCTTAGTTCTTCTTCAGATTCTTGTATCTCTATTACAATATGTCCATTATCTTTATCTTCAAAAGCATGTAAAAAGGCATTTTCAATAAGATTAGTGATAATTTGAGCTAATGAACCAGCTTCTATATTGACTACAAAATCATCTGGGCATTTTACCTCTACAACGTGGCTTGTTTTTTGTGCCTTTGTCCCTAATGATAATATAATAGAGTTAATATACTCTTTCACGTTAATCTCTCGTAACTCTCCTGAACTTTGATCCACCGAGATAGCTTTAAAAGATGTAATCAACTCTCCAGCTCTATCTAAGTTTTGCAAAATCATTCTGCTTGAGTTCAGTGCTACATCTATAAAACCATCAAAATCACTCTGTTTCACCTTTTTGTCTTCATAGAGCCTAAAGAAATCATTACAACTTTTTTCTAAATGAGAAGCTGCAGTAATAGATACCCCAACAGGTGTGTTGATTTCATGTGCAACACCTGCTACAAGACGTCCTAGTGATGCCATTTTTTCACTTTCTACTAAGCTTTCTTGTGCATTTTGAACATAGATAAGATTTTCCTCTAAGGATTTTCTAAAACGTCTTTCACTCCCTACAAAATAATAAAATAAAGTAAATATAACACTTGATACAAGAGCCACTTGCAAA
>Ga0256840_1001102_pt1 | contig 26083 bp, 25 predicted proteins | sample 355202metaG_FD_185969 | JGI IMG/M metagenome (GOLD analysis project Ga0256840, IMG submission 185969) | Hydrothermal vent microbial communities from Mid Atlantic Ridge, Atlantic Ocean - 355-202 | ecosystem: Environmental > Aquatic > Marine > Hydrothermal vents | place: Atlantic Ocean: Mid... | reverse complement strand
CTCATAACCCAAAGGTCACTGGTTCGAGTCCAGTTCCCGCTACTAGAAAAGCCATCAACTTTAATTGATGGCTTTTTTTATTCTTTATGTAATCAGAAAACATAGTTAAGTACGTAAGTGTAAGTATAGATGTCTTATATACTATTTTTAATCAAATGCGCAACCGATTTAATAATACGTTTGTGTTTTGTAACAAAAGGATTCGTTTTGTCCCAAACATAACCCGCTAAAACAGAGCAAATTTGCTTTTTAATTTCTGGATTTTCTGGCTGATGAAAAAATAATTCTTGTAAGTTACCAGAATACCACTCATCTACATAAGTTCTAAAAACTGCTACACCATGTGCAATATATTCGGTATATTCTTTTTCCCAATCGACTAATTCATTTTTTAACTCTCTTACAGCTAATTTAGCTGCCAATAAACCAGACTCTGTTGCAAAAGCAACACCAGATGAAAAGACAGGATCTAAAAATTCCGAACTATTTCCTGTTAAAGCATAACCGTCTCCATAAAGTTGCTTTACCGATTTTGAAAAATTTTGAATGATAATTGGTGTAAATAAATACTCTAAATCACTAAAACGATTATCAAAATAAGAAGAAAGCTTCAACATTTTTCTAATTCTTTCTTTAGGAGTACCCTCAAACGAATTAATAAATTCCGTAGGGCCAACAAAACCAATACTTGTGTTGCCATTAGAGAACGGAATAACCCAAAGCCAGACTTCAGTTTCTAAAATGTCGAAAGAAATTAAGGTTCCCTCCTCTCCTTTTGGACGTTTACTATCTTTTACCTGAGTAAATATAGAAGAATGTTTTGGTAAGTTAGATTCTTTATCTAAATTTAAAATTCTAGGTAAAACACGTCCATAACCACTCGAATCAATAATGAATTTAGCACTAATTACCTTTTTATTACCATCTTTATCCAATACAGTAGTTTCTGAATTAGAACCATCAAAAACAACATTTGTAACTGTACTTTCAAAATCGATTACAACACCTTTTTTTTGTACTTCTTTAGCCAAAACATCATCAAAAGTATCTCTTGGAACTTGCCAAGTCCAATCCCAACCCTCCTCAAAATGTTTTTTACTAAAATCAAAATTACAAATAGATTTATTTCTTAAAAATCGCGCTCCTTTTTTCGTTTCAAAATTTGCAGCTTTTAAGCAATCTAACAAACCAACTTCTTCAAAATGATCCATACATCTTGGCAATAAACTTTCACCAATTACATATCTAGGAAATTTAGATTTTTCAATAATTTTAACATCTACTCCATTACTAATTAGATATGCTGCGGACACACAACCAGAAGGTCCAGCCCCAATAATTAACACATCTACTGATTCTTTACTCATTTTTATACTAATTTAATTAAAAATCCTTAATTTTGCCGATAAAGTTAATTAATATATCTCTAATATTAATCAAAAAAAATCAAAAAAAAATTTTAAATGTTCTACATAGATAATGAGTTAGATTTAAAGGATTTTCACACAATTCTTTATAAAAATGAAAAGATAGGTATAAGCGATAAAATTCAAAAAAGAGTAGAAGATAGTTTTACCTTTTTAAAAAAATTCTCTGAAAATAAAGTTATCTATGGTGTAAATACTGGATTTGGTCCAATGGCACAATATAAAATTGAAGATAAAGACAGAATTCAATTACAATATAATCTAATTAGAAGCCATGCCTCAGGAACTGGAAAACCACTACATCCAATAAAAGTAAAATCTGCCATTTTAGCAAGGTTAAACACTTTATGTCTTGGGAACTCTGGCGTACATCCATCTGTTGTTAATCTAATGGTCGAATTATTAAATAAAGACATAACACCTTTAATATTTTCGCATGGAGGTGTTGGAGCAAGTGGAGATTTAGTACAATTAGCACATTTGGCTTTAGTATTAATAGGAGAAGGAGAAGTTTTTTATAAAGGAAAACTACAACCAACAAGCGATGTTTTTACACAAGAAAACCTAAAACCAATAAAAGTAGAACTCAGAGAAGGTCTAGCATTAATGAACGGAACTTCTGTAATGACAGGAATCGGAATTGTAAATGTATTACAAACAAAAAAATTATTACGAGTTGCTTTAGATTGTTCTGTAGCAATAAACGAAATAGTTTCTGCCTACGACGATCATTTATCCTTAGAATTAAATCAAGTAAAAAAACACAAAGGACAGCGAAAAGTAGCAAAAATAATGCGCGAAACCCTTGCAGATAGCAAACTAATTAGAAACAGAGAAGAACATTTATACTCCGCCAAAGCAAACGACGCTGTTTTCAAAGAAAAAGTTCAAGAATATTATTCCTTACGATGTGTGCCACAAATTTTAGGCCCAGTTTTAGATACTATAAATAATGTCGAAAAAACACTTATTGAAGAAGTAAATTCTGCAAATGACAATCCAATAGTAGATGTAAAAAACAAACACGTATATCATGGAGGGAATTTTCATGGAGATTATGTATCACTAGAAATGGATAAACTAAAAATGGTGGTTACTAAGTTAAGTATGTTATCCGAAAGACAACTAAACTATCTATTAAACCACAAATTAAACGATATATTACCACCATTTGTAAATTTAGGTAAGCTAGGGTTAAACTTCGGAATGCAAGGAGTACAATTTACGGCAACATCCACAACAGCAGAAAACCAAACACTCTCCAATCCAATGTATGTACATAGCATACCAAACAATAACGACAATCAAGATATTGTTAGTATGGGAACAAATGCAGCATTAATAACCAATAAAGTAATCGAAAATGCTTTTGAAGTAGTAGCTATCGAACTAATAACCATTGTTCAAGCAATAGAATATTTAGAATACCAAGACAAAATATGTTCCAATACTTCAAAAATATTTAAAGAAATTAGAAAAATAGTACCAGCATTTAAAGAAGATACAATCATGTATCCTTATGTAAATCAAGTAAAAGAACATTTAATGAAAATTAATAAATAAAATTATATATTATGAAAAAAATAGTACTAATTATTGCAATCGTATTCGTAAGTAATAATGCATTCGCACAACAAACAGCATTAGTAAGACAAAATGACCAATTTGGATATATTAATCATGATGGAAGTTGGCTCATTAAACCACAATATCTAAAAGCAGCAAGTTTTTCTGACGGACTAGCAGCTGTATTTAACGGTGTAAAATGGGGATTTATAGACAGAAATAATACAGTTGTAATTGATTATAAATTCGATAGAGTAAAAGCATTCGATTCTGGAATAGCAGTAGTGTCCAAAGATAAATTATGGTTTTATATTAACAAAAAAGGAGAAGAAGTAAAAATGCCAGCTTCTAATAAGGTATTTGACTTTAAAAACGGACTAGCTTTTATTAAAAGAGGTGATTTAACAGGATTAATAAATTCAAATGGCGATGTTGTTTTAGAACCAAAATACCATAAAATATTTCCTTTTTTTAAAGGATATGCAAAAGTCAAACTAGATAAATCTTTTGGATTAATTGACAAAACAGGAAAATTAGTAATTGACCTAAATTATCAAGGAATCGGAAAATACACTAATGGTGTTGTAAAAGCAAAAAAAGATGGGAAAATAGGTTTAATAATTAACAATACATTTAAAGAATTAGACGTATTAAAAATTTGGAACTTTGTAGATGGAGAAAATATAACCTATGCATTAGATAAAAATAAAAAAATAGGATTTATTAATCGAAATGGAGAGTGGATAATACAACCACAATTTAAGAAAGTACGCAAATTTAAAAATGGATTAGCACCAGTAAGTACAAAAGGAAAACTTTGGGGTTATATAGATGCAACTGGAAAAATGCAAATAGAAGAACAATTTAGAGATGCAGAAGTATTTAGCAAAGATGGATTAGCACCAGTTAAACTAAAAAAGTTTTGGGGATTTATTGACAAAACAGGAAAATTAGTAATAAAAGACAAATACATAATTACAGCAAAATCATTTAATATCTTTAAAAAACAATCCAAAGGATTTATAAATGGATTGGCAAAAGTAAACTTAAATAAAAAATGGGGATTTATTGATACCAAAGGTAATTTATTAGCAAATACTTGGTTTCAAAGAGTTCATAATTTTAAAAAATAACAATTAAAATATCTCTAAAGTAAGTATGAAAACGGCATTAATCACAGGAGGATCAAGAGGAATAGGAAGAGCTATTTGTGTAAAATTAGCACAAGAATCTGACTATCATATATTGATAAATTACAGAGCAAATAAAGACGCTGCCAAAGAAACGCTTAGGTTAGTTAAAGAAAATGGAAATACTGGAGAAATAATACCTTTTGATGTAGCAAATGCAGAAGAAGTAAAAAATAGCCTAGATACATGGTACGAAAATAACAAAGAAGGTATTATAGAAGTAATCGTAAATAATGCAGGTATTACAAAAGACGGTCTATTTATGTGGATGCCAAAAGAAGATTGGGATAGCGTAATAAATACTAGTTTAGGAGGTTTTTTTAACGTTACAAACCACATCATGCAAAAAATGTTACGCAATAGATATGGTAGAATTGTAAATATGGTTTCTGTATCTGGAGTAAAAGGAACAGCAGGGCAAACCAATTATTCTGCAGCAAAAGGAGCAATAGTCGCAGTTACAAAAGCACTAGCACAAGAAGTAGCAAAAAGAAAAATAACCGTAAATGCAGTAGCTCCAGGTTTTATAAAATCGGATATGACAGCAAATTTAGACGAAAAAGAATTAAAAAAATTAATACCAATAAATCGATTTGGAGAAGCCGAAGAAGTAGCAGATTTAGTATCATTTTTAGTATCAAAAAAAGCTTCGTACATTACAGGAGAAATTATAAATATTAACGGAGGAATATATTCATGACATGAGAAGAGTTGTTATTACAGGAATGGGAATATATTCTTGTCTAGGTGAAAATTTAGATGAAGTAAAAAACTCCCTATACGAAGGTAAGTCGGGAATTGTATTTGATCAAGATCGAAAAGACTTTGGATATCGCTCTGCCTTAACAGGAAAAGTAGCCACACCAAATTTAAAAAAGTTGCTTACTCGAAGACAACGTATAAGCATGGGAGAAGAAGCACAGTACGCTTATATCGCTACACTTGAAGCACTAAAAAATGCAAATGTAGACATGGATTATCTAAACAATAATGAAGTCGGAATCATTTTTGGAAACGATAGTACCGCAAAAGCAATAATAGAATCTATCGACATCGTTAGAGAAAAAAAAGATACTACATTAGTAGGTTCAGGAGGCATATTTAAAAGTATGAATTCTACAGTAACTATGAATTTAGCAACCATATTCAAATTAAAAGGAATCAACTTAACCATTAGTGCAGCATGTGCCAGTGGATCACATTCTGTTGGATTAGGATTTCATTTAATAAAAAGTGGATTACAAGAAATGGTAATTTGTGGAGGAGCACAAGAAATTAATAAATTTGCCATGGGAAGTTTTGATGGATTAGGTGTATTTGCATCTGATGATTCGGATCCAACAAAAGCATGTAAGCCATTTGATAAAAATAGAAACGGTCTAGTACCAAGTGGAGGTGGTGCAACCTTAGTACTAGAAAGTTATGCCTCTGCAATACAACGTGGCGCAACTATTTTAGGAGAAGTAGTAGGATATGGATTCTCATCTAACGGAGACCATATATCAAGTCCAAATGTAGATGGTCCATCGAGAGCCATGCAAAAAGCGTTAGATCAAGCACAAGTAACAGCAAAAAATATTGATTATGTAAACGCACATGCAACCTCAACACCAGTTGGAGATCAAAATGAAGCAAAAGCAATACACTATGTTTTTAAAGATAGTAATCCGTATGTAAGCTCTACAAAATCGATGACAGGACACGAATGCTGGATGGCTGGAGCAAGTGAAATTATTTACTCCATGCTAATGATGCAACATTCGTTTATCGCTCCAAACATAAATTTAGAAGAAGCAGATGAAGATGCAAAAAAATTAAATCTAGTAACAAAAACCATAAATAAAAAAATTGACGTATTTTTGTCGAATTCTTTTGGGTTTGGAGGAACAAACTCAGCAATAATAATAAAAAAGTTTAAATAAATGGAAAAGAGTACCATTATAACAAAAGTAAATGACTTTCTAGTAGAAGAATTCGAAGCAGAAATAGAAGAACTTCTTCCAGAAGCAAATTTAAAAGAAACCCTAGAATTAGATAGTTTGGATTTTGTAGATTTAGTAGTAGCAGTAGAATCCGAATTTGGTGTAAAGCTAGTAGCAGAAGATTTTATGGGAGTAGATACGCTAGATAATTTTTACACTTTAATTGATACAAAAATAAATTAAACCTATTTTTTTAAATGACAAAGTGGGAAGGTAAATCAAGAGGTACCGTTTTTGGTTACAAATTGTTCGTATTTATCTTACAGAAATTTGGTATTAGAACCACCTATTTTTTTCTTTATTTTGTTGCGTTTTATTTCTTACTGTTTTCTGTAAAAGGAACAAAAGCAAGTTACTATTATTTTCGAAAACGATTAAAATATTCCAAACTTAAAAGTATCATTAATGTATATAAGACCAACTTTTCATTTGGTCAGACTATAATAGATAAAGTGGCAATACCATCAGGATTAAGAAATAAATTTACTTACGATTTTGACGGACAACATCATCTAAAAGAATTATTAAAAAATAAAAAAGGAGGCATTTTAATAAGTGCACATGTTGGTAATTTTGAAATTGCCGAATATTTCTTTAATGAATTAGAAGAGCAGTCGCAAATAAGCTTAGTAACAACCGACCAAGAACATAGAGCAATAAAAGAGTATTTAGAAAAAGTAGCATCAAAATCAAATCTAAAATTTATTATTGTAAAAAATGATTTGTCACATATTTTCGAGATAAATAATGCACTAAACAATAACGAACTAATTTGTTTTACAGGAGATCGTTATTTTGAAGGCAATAAAACAATAACAGGAACACTTTTAGGAAAAGAAACACAATTTCCAGCAGGACCATTTTTAATAGGTTCAAGACTAAAAGTACCAGTACTATTTGTATATGTAATGAAAGAAACCGCAAAACATTATCATTTATATGCAAGAAAAACCAATTTTAAGAACCGAGATGTTAACGGTTTGTTAGAAAATTATACTAAGAGTATAGAAGGCATATTAAAAAAATATCCAACACAATGGTTTAATTTTTTTGATTTTTGGAATGACATGAAATAATACAACCATGAAACAAGTACTCGTAATCTATTACACACAGTCTGGACAATTATTGGAAATTGTAAAAAATGTTACGCAAGATATAGAAGACTCAAAAGAAGTTTCACTTAGTTTTTACAAAATTAAATTAAAGAATAATTTTCCATTTCCATGGAATAAAAAAGAATTTTTTGGAACATTTCCAGAATCATTTTTACAAATACCAACCGAATTAGAAGATGTAGACAATCCAATACTACAAAAAAAATACGATTTAATTATAGTAGCATATCAAGTATGGTATTTATCGCCATCTATACCAATAAATTCCTTTTTAAAAAATAAAAAAACAAAAACAGTACTAGAGAATACTCCAATAATTACAGTAATTGGTTGTAGAAATATGTGGATAATGGCGCAAGAAAAAATGAAAATTTTATTAACCAACAGCAAAGCAAAATTAGTAGGAAATATTGTACTGATAGATAAACATATAAATCACATAAGTGTAATCACAATTGTACAATGGATGTTTTCTGGAGTAAAGAAAAAATACCTAGGTATTTTTCCAAAACCAGGAGTCTCAGAAAAAGACATTACGGATTCCAAAAGATTTGGACAACCAATTTTAAATGCAATATTGTCAAAAAAATATAGTAATCTTCAAAAAATGTTAGTCCAAAAAAAAGCCGTAAAAATTAAACCTTTTTTAGTAACCGTAGATAAAAGAGCAAACTTACTATTTAAAAAATGGGCAAATCTAATCGTAAAAAAAGGCAATAAAAATAGTCCAAAACGTATCTTTTGGTTAAAAATATTTAACTTTTATTTACTATTTGCAATTTGGATTATTGCACCTGTGGTTTTTATCTTATATTTGCTGACTTATCCTTTTACATTTTTGAAAATAAAAAAAGATAAAAAATACTATTCGTCTGTAAAAACAAAATGATTAATAAATGAAGGAAGTTTACATTACAAAGATTGCGAAATTTTTGCCTAACAAACCTGTAAGTAACGATGAAATGGAGTTAAGGCTTGGTCTTATTAACAACATGCCTTCAAAAGCACGAAGAATTGTTTTACGAAACAACCAAATTAAAACAAGATATTACGCATTAGACGAAAAAGGAAATGTTACACATAATAATGCACAATTAACAACCGAAGCTATAAAATTACTCTGTGATGGCGATTTTAAAGCCAATCAAATAGAATTATTATCTTGTGGAACATCTAGTCCAGATCAAATAATGCCATCACATGCATCTATGGTTCATGGGTTTTTAAAAAATGGAAATACAGAACTAAATTCCGTTTCAGGAGTATGTTGCTCTGGAATGAATGCATTAAAATATGGCTTTATGTCCATAAAATCTAATCTAACAAAAAATGCAGTTTGTACAGGTTCCGAACGACCATCAACTTGGATGAAATCGAACCTTTTTGAAGAAGAAGCACACTATTTAAAAGCCTTAGAAGAAAAACCAATCATCGCATTTCAAAAAGATTTCTTACGATGGATGTTATCTGACGGAGCAGGAGCATTTTTATTAGAAGACAAACCAAACGGAAAAACACCATTAAAAATAGAATGGATGGAAGGTTTTTCTTATGCACACGAACTAGAAGCATGTATGTATTCCGGATCAGACAAGCTAGAAAATGGATTTTTAAAACCTTGGAGCGAATTTGAATCGAAAGATTGGGGCGAAAAATCTATTTTTGCAATAAAACAAGATACCAAGTTATTAGGAAAAAATGTACTTGTAAAAGGAGTAGAAAGTCTAAAAAATGCCATAGAAAAACACAACCTAAAAGCAGAAGATATTACGTATTATTTACCACATATTTCATCGTATTACTTCAAAGAAGGCTTATACGACGCAATGCAAAAACAAGGCGTAAACATTCCTTGGAAAAATTGGTTTATTAATTTAGAAAAAGTAGGAAATGTTGGCTCTGCATCTATCTATATAATGCTAGAAGAATTAGTACATTCTGGTAAATTAAAAAAAGGAGATGTCATATTACTTTCCGTTCCAGAAAGTGCTCGATTTTCATATACCTATGCACGACTAACCGTTTGTTAAATTTAATATGATAGCAAATCAAGAACATGTAAAAAAACTAATACCACAAAAAGCACCATTTGTAATGGTAGATACATTGCTAAGCTATACAGAGGAAAGCCTAAAATCAAGTTTTACAATAACCAAAAATAATTTATTTGTAGATAAAAATATTTTTGTAGAGTCTGGCATTATAGAACACATGGCACAATCTGTAGCATTACATACAGGTTATCAGTTTTTTTTAATGCATAAAGAAGCACCAACAGGATACATTGGTTCTATAAAAAATGTAGAAATAAGCCGTTTTCCAAAAACAGGAGAAGTATTAGAAACAACCATTTCTATACTACAAGAATTTATGGGAATAACCTTAGTAGAAATTGAAGTAAAAATTGAAAATGAATGGATTGCCAAAGGGCAAATGAAAACCGTTTTAGCAAAATAATATGTCTTTAAAACCAAATGCCGATGTTCGTAAATACTTGCCACATAGAAAATCTATGTTAATGGTAGATAAGCATTTGAAACTTACAGATACTATTGTAGAAACAAAATTTTTAATAACAACATCTAATATTTTTGTAGAAAACAATACCTTTATAGAATCTGGTTTAATAGAAAATATAGCACAAACTTGCTCTATTATTGTAGGAAGTTCCTATTTTAATGAAGAAGATGGCGAAAACAATTCGGACGTAATCGGTTTTATTAGCGCCATTAAAACCATCGACATATACAAATTACCAAGCGTTAACAGTACTTTGTATTCAAGCGCAAAACTAATATCACGATTCGATGGAGACGATTTTACTATTTGTACCATGACAGGAAAAACACATTGCAATGATGAATTATTACTAAAATGTCAATTAAATTTATTTATAAAAAGAAATTAGCATGAAAGTAGAAGAAGTTCCACAAGATAAAAGCAGCCTTAAAAATGCAAAGACAAAAGAACTTTGTTATGCCGTAAATAAAGATGGGAAATACGTAACCAAATTAAGCGACGGTTGGGATGTAAAAACAATTGCATTAAATAAATCCCTAGAATTAATTGAAGAACGAAAAGAACACTTTAAAACAGAATTTTTAAAAGGTAAAATAAGTCCAATACCATATTATATGGAAGTAAACAGAATGGATTTAAACGTTTTAGCAAGTTACATGAACCAGTGGAAATGGACCTTAAAAAGACATTTTAAACCAACTGTATTTAATAAGCTATCCGAAAAAGTATTACAAAAATATGCAGATACATTTAATATCAATATTGCACAACTAAAAGATATTACACAAAATGGAAATTGATTTTAAACACAAACAATCCGCACATTGCGAAAATGGTGTCATCTCCAATTTACTAATCCATAACGGATATAATATAAGCGAACCATTAGCATTTGGAATTGGCTCTGGTCTCTTTTTTGTTTACTTGCCATTTTTAAAAGTTAATTTGGCACCAGCAATTAGTTTTAGACCAATGCCAGGTATTATTTTTAAACGTTTATGCAAACGATTAAATATAAAAATAAAACGACAAAAATTTAAAAATCCAGCAGCAGCTAAAGCCGAATTAAATCATCTATTGCAAAAAAAAATTCCAGTAGGATTACAAGTAGGTGTGTATAATCTAACCTATTTTCCAGACGAATATCGATTCCATTTTAATGCACATAATTTAGTAGTTTATGGCAAAAAAGAAGACACCTATCTCATTAGCGATCCTGTAATGGAAAATACGACAGTACTAACCGCAAAAGAATTAGAAAAAGTACGATTTGCAAAAGGAGCATTTGCGCCAAAAGGACAAATGTACTATCCAACACATTTTCCAGAGAAATTACCACTAGAAAAAGCCATAAAAAAAGCCATAAAAGCAACTTGCAGAGACATGCTTGCTCCAGTGCCAATTGTTGGCGTAAAAGGAATGCGTACCGTTGCCAAAGCCATAAAAAAATGGCCAAAAAAAATTGGTGTAAAAAAAACCAATCATTACCTCGGACAAATAGTACGAATGCAAGAAGAAATCGGAACTGGTGGCGGTGGATTTCGATTTATATATGGTGCTTTTTTACAAGAAGCAGCAGAAATATTAAAAAAACCAAAACTAGAAGATTTCTCCAAAGAAATAACTGCAATTGGAGATTTATGGAGAGATTTTGCCATAGATGCATCGCGATTGTATAAAAATAGAAGTTCCAAATCGGATGGATATGAAAAAGTAGCAAATAAATTACTTGTATTAGCAGATAAAGAAGAGAACTTTTTTAAACGATTAAAAAAAGAAATTGTTTGATGCATTTCGATATAATTCATATTAATCAATTATCTAAAAAATACAAAGGTGTAGATATTTATGCAGTAAAACCATTAAATTTTACCATACAAAAAGCAGAAATATTTGGTTTACTAGGACCAAATGGAGCAGGAAAAACAACCTTAATTTCTATGCTTTGTGGCTTATTAAAACCTAGCTCTGGAACTATTAATATAGGAACACAAAATTACCAAGAAAACAAAAAAAAAATACAACAAGACATTGGCGTTGTACCACAAGAATACGCCTTGTATCCTACACTTACAGCATTCGAAAATTTGCTCTATTTTGGAGCCATGTATGATCTAAAAAAAACCGATTTAAAAAATAAGATAAATCAAGCATTACAAGATTTAGGACTATATAAATTTAAAGACAAAAAAATAAAAACCTTTTCTGGTGGAATGAAACGCAGAATAAACCTAATTGCAGGTATATTACACCAACCAAAAATTTTATTTTTAGACGAACCAACTGTTGGCGTAGACGTACAGTCAAAAAATGCAATTATCCAACATTTAAAAAAACTAAATAAAAACGGAACAACTATTATCTATACATCACATCACATGGACGAAGCAGAGCAGTTTTGTAGTAGAATTGCAATTATTGATAGTGGCGAAATTTTAATAGAAGGAGCACCAAAAACCTTAATAAACAATACCAAAAATGCCATGCGATTAGAAGATGTCTATTTGAATTTAACTGGAATAAATTTAAGAGATCGTGTATAATACCAATTCAATTTCAAAATATTTCAAATCTATTTAGCACATTTTGAAATTGAATTGGTATTATTATGCATTAAAATTTAAAATCCAATCCAAAAGCAACATTTCTTCCTGCATTTGGTATGTTGTCTACTTTTAATCGTGATAAATGAGAAATATATTTTGTATCGAATATATTATTTGCATTTATACTTAAATCTATGGTAATGTTTTTTCGTTTAATTGTACCTCCAAGTCCTAGATTAATTAGATTATATGCGTTGTTTTTTGTTTCGTTAGAACTTACCTTATCTTGCTTTAATACATTCTTTAAATTAATTGAAAAATAAGCATCTTGCAATAACTTTGAAATATTAAAATCCGATTTTAAAACTGTATTTATTTTATTTGCTGGTATTAATGGTAAATAATCGCCATTTTTTTGTTTGGCAATAACAGTTTCAAAACTACTTTGGATGTGTAACCAATCTAAAGGATGTGGATGCAAATCAAAACCAAATTCTCCTCCAAATAAATGGGCATCATCTTGTGTATAATTAAACACATTATTGCCATCTATTTCAGTACCATTTGGTGCCAAAAATATATACTTTTGAATGCTATTATAAAAGCTATTCGCAAATACCTCTATATGCTCATTTTTATACGCTAATGCAATATCCAGTTGTAAATTTTGTTCATTTTTTAATTCGGAATTTCCTTTTTCGTACCTATTCGTACCTTCGTGTACTCCATTGGATGTTAATTCTGCTATATTCGGTGCTCTAAAACCTGTTGCTATATTTAATCGCATTATGGTTTTTTTAAATGGTTCTGTTTTATATCCTAAAGAAACATTAAAACTGGTAAACGTTTTATTTACTGCATTTATGTATTCTAAATCTGTTGCAATTCCGTATTCTTTGGTATTAATTTTACGATTATCCAATCGTATTCCTGCTTGAATAACGTTGGTATTCCATTCGGAATTTGTCGTAGTAAAAATGCCAAAATCATTTATAGTTGCATCTGGAATTAATATTTCTTCTGCCTTATTTGTATTGGTTTGATACATTCCTTGTACACCAAAAATAGCTTCTACTTTTTTTATTTTTGGCAAAAAATATTTCATGTCATAATTAACCGTTTTTAAATGCATTCGTAAAGAGGCAATATCACTATCTTCAAATTCACTTCTATCGTTAAATAAATAACCAAAATTAGCATCTAATTTGGAATTTTTAAAAAATAGACGATTGTGTAAACTCACGATATGATTAAATACTTGTTGTTTTGGATATTCTGGTGTTCTTGTGTTTGTTTGCATAGCAATCCCTTCTTCATTAATACCTAAATCTAATTTATTAAAATTATAACGTAAAGTAGACGAAATTTTATCGTTACTAAAACCCATTCCTAATTTATAATCTTGTTCGTTATAACGTGTATTTGTCACTTTTTCTCCTTTTGAAATTTTATAATCTTGGTGTGTATCGTAGGTAGCTCGACCAATAAATTTAAACTTCTCACTAGAATTTTTTACCATAGCAGTAGTATTAAACCCATTGGTATTACTAAAATATTTTTCGGTAACTTCTATATTTGTTTCGTTTGTATTGGCAAATTTTTCGGTGTTAAAATACAGCACACCACCAAGTGCATCGGAACCATAAAGTAACGATGCAGGTCCTTTTATAACCTCTACACTACCAATTCCTGCTTCGTTAATTCCCAAGCCATGTTCGTCTCCAAATTGTTGATTTTCGAGTCGGACACCTTGTGCATATACCAGAACTCTATTTCCTGTAAGCCCTCTAATTACAGGTTTTCCAATACTAACACCTGTAGATACTTGTGCAACTCCTGGTATTGTTGCAAGACCTTCTATTAAGGTAGCATTTCCTAATTCTTTTAATTTTTTTAGACTGTGATGTTCTACTTTCATCACATTTTGACTTTGTAATTTATTAAAAAGTGTAGAGATAATGACTTCATCTAAATGTGTTTCTGCTTCTTCTAAACTAATTTTTAATGCTGTGGTATTAGTAATTAAAACCGTTTGATTTTTATAACCGACATAAGAAAAAATAAGTTTTATATTTTTATTTGGTATGTTTTTAATTGTAAAATTACCATCAAAATCACTCGTAGTTCCTTTATGGATTTCTGGCGCATAAATATCTACTCCAGAAAGTGGTTCGTTGGTTTGTTTGTCTATTATGTTTCCTGTAATATGTTGTTGTGCAAAAACAACATGAAATAATCCTATAAAAAGGATCGTTATACTATTTTTCATTCTTTTATAATTTATAATTTAATGTATAACCTCTTTCTGTAAGAAGAAGGTTTTATTTAAAACAAGTGTTTTTAAATTATAAAATCGGTGGTGCTCGTGAACTTTTTAATGAAACATCTACTCCAAAATAATTAGATGTAACATTTAATAAAGTCTTTGTTCTTATTTTTTTTGCAAAGCTCTGTTTATAATGTGAAATACTATATACAAAACTATGTATGATATAATGAAAATTACTACAATCATTTTCTAGTTGATGAAAATGTTTTACATCTTTTGCATTACAAGTAATGTGTTCGTGATTTTCAAAACTATGCACAAAATTAATGCTCATTGGTATTAAAAAACCAATAAGTAAAATCCATGAAAAAACAACGGTTCTAATTTGCTTCAATTTTTACATTATTAGAGTGTGAAATTAATGTTTAACATGGTATTAATTGTAAAATTTTTGTTAAAAATAAAAAAAAGACGATCTTATATCAATTTGATTTTAAAATGAGCAAAAAAAATCAAAAACTTTTGATTACAAGTTTAGAATCGAACTTTTAGATTTGTTTTTTATTTAAAAGAATATAATAATGATGATGAGTTTATGGCTTATTTTAAAATTGAGTTGGTATTAGATGGAAAATAAATTACATTTTACTAATGTTTTGTATATTTGTAAGAACTTTAATTAAAGCGATAGACATGAAAAAAGTATTTAAAATTGGACTAATTATTACTTTATTTTTATTGCAATCGTGTAGCATTCACAAAAGTACCGAAGCACAACAACTAACTCATTTTTTTAATAAAGAAGAAGTTACTATTGTAGTAACCGATTCTGGACTTGGTGGTATTTCTGTTGCTGCAGATTTGGAAAATCGAATACGAGAAAAAGGCACTTTTAAACAAGTCAATATTGTTTTTTTTAATGCACTTCTTGCAAATAATAAAGGCTATAATAGTATGAAAACTACAAAAGAAAAAGTAACCGTTTTTAATAGTGCATTAAACGCAATGGATAAAAAAATAAAACCAGACTTGGTTTTAATTGCTTGTAACACCTTATCGGTTCTTTATGATAAAACAGCATTTTCTAAAAATGTAAAAATTCCTGTTGTTGGTGTTGTTGATTCTGGTGTAGAATTAATCAACAACAATTTAAAAGGTATAAATGATTCTAAAGTTCTTATATTTGCAACAAAGACAACGGTTAACCAACAGTCTCATAAAAATAAATTATTAAAATTAGGTATTTCAGACAAACAAATTATTACCCAAGCTTGTCCTAGTTTAGCTGGAAAAATAGAACTAAATCCAAACGGTAAGGAAACGAAATATTTAGTAAAAAAGTATGTAGAAGAGTCGATACAGAAAATAGATAAAAAAGATAAAAATTTGTTTGTGAGTTATAATTGTACGCATTATCCATATATCGATACGTTATTTAAAGAAGCGTTTAAAAAACAGAATATTACAATAAACAAGTTTTTAAATCCCAATCCGTTAATGGTCGATTTTATTTTTGATAAAAAATATGCCAATCGTTATAAAAAAACGAATACCTCTGTTGAAGTGATTTCACAAGCAAAATTATTGCCAGACGAGATTAAATCCATTTCTAATTTAATACGTATAGATTCGGATAAAACATCCAAAGCCCTAGAAAATTATAGCTTAAAAACACAATTATTTCGACCTTATTAATGGAATAAAAATGCATCAAATTTGAAGTAAATCCAAATAAGAAGGTGAAATTTAAAGATTGTAAAACGTGAAATGATAAATAATTTATAGCGTATTTTGAAATTGAGTTGGTATGAATTGTTCTTTGGGTATCTATGTTAAAAATCAAAACACTATTTTTGCAAAAATTAATTTAATATGGACATCCATTTAATTCCAAAAATAAAACATACAAATTCTGGTAATTTCTTTTTACTTGCTGGTCCTTGTGCCATCGAAAGCGAAGAAATGGCTTTTCAAATTTGTGAGAAAATACAAAAAATTACAGACAAATTAGAAATTCCATTTATTTTTAAAGGAAGTTTTAAAAAAGCAAATCGTTCTCGTTTAGATAGTTTTACTGGTATTGGAGATAAAAAAGCGTTAGAAATTCTTAAAAAAGTTGGAGTTCATTTTAATGTACCAACCGTAACGGATATTCACGAAAAAAGTGACGCTGCTAAGGCAGCTTCGTATGTAGATGTATTGCAAATACCTGCTTTTTTGGTTCGTCAAACCGATTTGGTAGTTGCAGCAGCAAAAACTGGCAAAGTTGTTAACTTAAAAAAAGGGCAATTTATGAGTGCAGCTGCTATGCAACATGCTGTTAAAAAAGTAACGGATTCTGGCAACGAACAAGTTTGGATTACCGATCGAGGTACGATGTTTGGCTACCAAGATATGATTGTAGATTTTAGAGGTATTCCAACCATGCAAAAATATGCACCAACTATTTTAGATATTACACATTCGCTACAACAACCAAATCAAGCTAGTGGTGTTACAGGAGGAAAACCAGAACTTATCGAAACCATCGCTAAAGCTGGAATTGCTGTTGGTGTAGATGGTATATTTTTAGAAACACATTTTGATCCGAGTTGTGCAAAATCGGATGGCGCAAATATGCTAAAATTAGATTATTTGGAAGATTTATTAACAAAATTAGTTGCTATTCGTAAAACTGTGAATCTGTTTTAACTTACTTCCTATTATACGTATTCCAACTACTAAATTTACTTCTTGCAGAATCCGAAGGAAATGCCATAGAAACACCTTCTGCTTTCGTTTTTAATTTCATTTTTAATAAAGTAATTGCTTCATTGGTATTATTTTTTACAAAAATAACATAAGGAGTTCCATCTTTAGAACCAATCCATTTGTTTTCTTTTACTAAAAAAGTATCTTTTTTAATGGTATATTTCATCTGCATTGGACCATTCATTTCGTATCGTATACTATCCGAAGATATAACATACGTTACATCTGCCTCTACATTTTCTCCCATTTTAAAACTTCGTGTCCAAGTTCCTTCAAAAGGAATTTTAACTGTTTGTTTTTCTACGGTGTTTACTTTTTCTGATTTTTTACAAGAAGTAATAACCAAACCGATAAGTATTAAAAGAATTATGCTTTTTTTCATGATCTAAAGTAATAATGAGCTACAAAACTAAACAATATTTAAGCTGTTATAACAATTTATCTATTTTAATTTCATTACAATGTATATAAAGTTGTCTCTTTTTAGTAATTTTGAGGATTACTATTAATTAAATCATTAAAAATGAAAAGAATATTATTATTAAGTATTGTTATTTTAAGTATCTTTTTTTCTTCTTGTAAAACCGAAACTAAAAAAGAAGACAAAAAACCAGAAGTAAAAGAAGCAGCATTAATTCCGTTTAACGAACGTTTTAAAGTATTAAATTATGAAATTCCTCAATGGGATAAATTATCGTTAAAACAGCAAAAATTAGTGTATTATTTAACACAAGCTGGTTTGAGTGGTAGAGATATTATGTACGACCAAAATTATAGACATAATTTAAAAATTCGTAGGGCTTTAGAAAATATCTATACTAATTTTAAAGGAGATAAAACGACTAGAGATTGGAAAGCCTTTGAAATCTATTTAAAACAAGTTTGGTTTGCTAACGGAATTCATCATCACTATGCAAATGATAAATTTAAACCTGAATTTACCAAAACATATTTGGATACTTTATTAAAAGACACAAATACCAAATTGACTGGCGAAGCGTACGAAGTAATTTTTAATGATAAAGATGCTAAAAAAGTGAATTTAGATGCTAAAAAAGGACTAATTAAAGGTTCTGCTGTTAACTTTTATGGAACTAATGTAACTGCAGAGGATGTCGATAGTTTTTATAGTAAACTTACAGATCCAAAAGATAAAACTCCTGTTGAACTAGGTCTGAATTCTAAATTAGTTAAAGAAGATGGCGTGTTAAAAGAGCGTGTTTGGAAAAGTGGTGGCATGTATGGCGCAGCAATTGATAAAATTGTTTTTTGGTTAGAAAAAGCAAAAGGTGTTGCCGAAAATGCGAAACAGGCAAAAGCTTTTGATACATTAATTGCTTATTACAAAACTGGTGATTTAGAAAAATGGAACGACTACAATGTACTTTGGGCTACAAATACCGAAGGTGATATTGATTATATTAATGGTTTTATTGAAGTATATAATGACCCAAAAGGTTATAGAGGTTCTTACGAAACAATCGTTGAAATTAAAGATTTCGAAATGTCTAAAAAAATGGCAATTGTTGCAAAATCTGCACAATGGTTCGAAGATAATTCTTCTATTATGAAAGAACATAAAAAAGCAAATGTTGTTGGTGTTTCTTACAAAACCGTAAATGTTGCTGGCGAAGCTGGTGATAGTTCTCCTTCTACTCCAATTGGCGTTAATTTACCAAATAACAACTGGATTAGAGTGGTTCATGGTTCTAAATCTGTTTCTCTAGGTAATATTATTAATGCGTATGCTCACGCTGGTGGTAGTGGTCGTTTAAAAGAATTCGCCTTTTCGGAAGAAGAAGTAGAGTACGAAGAAAAATATGGTGGTTTAGCAGATAAATTACATACTGCGTTACACGAAGTTGTTGGACATGCTAGTGGACGTATTAACGACGGAATTGGTCAACCTAAAGAAACAATGAAAAATTATGCTTCTACTTTAGAAGAAGCTCGTGCAGATTTGGTTGGTTTATACTTTCTCCCTGATGAAAAATTAGTTGAAATGGGAATTTCTCCAAATGCTAAAGGTATTGGAAAAGCTGCTTTTGATGGTTATATTCGTAATGGTATGATGACACAATTAATTCGTTTAAAATTAGGCAATGATATTGAAGAAGCTCACATGCGTAACCGTCAATTAGTTGCGGATTGGGCTTTTGAAAAAGGAAAAAAAGATACGGTAATTGAAAAAGTAGTTAAAGACAATAAAACCTATTTTGTAATTCGTGACTATGAAAAATTACGTGACTTATTTGGTCAATTATTACGTGAAATTCAACGTATAAAATCGGAAGGTGATTTTGAAGCTGGAAAAGCTTTAGTAGAAACCTATGGTGTAAAAGTAGATCAAAAATTACATGCTGAAATTTTAAAACGTAACAGCAAGTTTAAATCTGCTCCTTATAGTGGTTTTGTAAATCCTGTTTTGGTTGCCGAAAAAGATGCTGATGGTAATATTACTGCTGTTAAAGTTACACAACCTCCTAGCTTTGAAGCTCAAATGTTAGATTATGCAAAACGATATACTACGTTGCCTGATGTGAATTAAGATATTATAAATAAAAATCCGTTAGAAATTTTCTAACGGATTTTTTTATAACTCTTTGTTAAGATCTAATTCACAAATGGATTAGAATATTTAACGTCTGTCATCATTTCTGTATCTGTTAAGGTCTTTAAAAACGCAACTAATGCTGCTTTCTCTTCTTCCGATAAGTTTAAATTTCTTGGTGTTTCATCGCCATTTATCATGTGGTCGCTTAAATATGGATGTGGTTTTACTTGTGTGCTATAATGCTCTACAACCGCCTCTAATGTTTCTAATCTTCCATCATGCATGTATGGTGCTGTTAACGCTATATTTCTAATGGATGGTGTTTTAAATTGTCCAAAATCCGAATCTTGACCTGTAATTTCTCCTACGCCATTATCTACATCTCTAAAATTTTCATCTAAACCTATATTATCGGTTCTTAATCCACTAAATATTACTTGATTTACACTATTTGCATCAAATGCCACATCGTATCTTAAATTATCATTTCCCATATGGCAGAATACACAGGTTCCATTTGCTCCTGGTGTTAATTTTCCATTAAATATGTCTTTACCCATATTCTCTTGTGCTGTATAATTTGGAAAATCCATAAAAATATTGTTCGTTGCTTCTATTCCTGTATCGTACTTTGAATTAAAAGAATAAATTGCTCTTACAAATTGTGCCAATGCTTTAGATACTCTATCGCTTGTTACTTCTTCGCTATTAAATGCTTTTTTAAATAGTGGCTTGTAGTAATCTAATGTAGACAATCTTGTTTCTAACAACTCTAAAGTCATTCCCATCTCGATACCATCTTGTAATGGCATTAAAACTTGATCTTCTAAAGTTGCCGCTCTATGATCCCAAAAATATTTTCCTGGTTGGTAAAATCCTGAATTTACTAAATTCATAGAATTTCTTCGTGTATGTCCGCCTTCAAAACCTTCACTTTTTTGATTTGGATCTGAAAACCCAAATTCTTGTACGTGGCAACTTGCACAAGCTATTGTTTTGTTAAATGATAACTGTTTATCATAAAATAAAACTCTTCCTAAGGTTGCTCCTGCATCTGTTATTTGATTGTTTTCTGGTGTATTATCTAAACCTAATACAAATGCATTGAATGTTTCTGGAAAAACCACATTACTATAATTAAATGGTGTTGATGGCAAATCGTAAATATCGCTATAATTCTCTTCTACTGGTATAACTACTAAAGGTTCGTCGTCTTTACAAGAAAATAATGTTACGAATAGGAATAAGAATGCGATGCTTTTTGTGTCTATTTTTATCATCTTTATTTCTTTATAAATTTGAATCTAACTTCTTTACTTTCCTGTATAATTCTTAAATAATAAATACCTGATTCTAATTTGGAAACGTTTATTTTATTGGAAGTAAAACGGGAATTAATTACTTTTTTTCCTTGTAAATCAAATACACTTATAATACTTTTTTCTAAATCTAACTTAGATTGAATGGTTAATTCTTCTTCTACTGGATTTGGATAAATAGATACACCTGTCAATAATTTATCGTTTACACGCAATGCTGCTGTTCCTTCTGTAATATTTAAAGTTCCATTTATGGATGGATTTTCTATCATATCCACATTTCCTGATGGCCAATAAACGGTTACACTTTCTATTGCTGTATCTGCTCCTATTCCAAAATGTGCTGTTAAACTACTCATGTATTTAAAACCTGTTCCGCTACGTATATCTCTTATTTGTGTTCCTAATGCAGATTTTATTTCTACTCTAGCTCCTATTCCGTTTAAATTACTTGTCGTTCCAATGGTATTTACTTTTATCCAATTTCCTTCTGTATTATCATTTATTTTAAGACTTCCTCCATTAAATAAGTCTAAAAAACCATCGTTATTCAAATCTCCGACTGCTCCTCTTCCATAATCTGTAATAGATTTTGTAAAAGTCATGTCTCCATTGTTCGTTAAAATATATCCTGATGCATAAACGTCTACAAAACCGTCATTATTAAAATCGTGTGCTATATATTCATGGCTTGTATTGGTAAACGTATCAAATCCTGATCCTGCTGTAATATTTGTAAATGTTCCATCGCCATTATTACGCATAAATTCGTTGGTTCCTGAACTTGCTCCAACCATTACATCCATAAAGCCATCATTATCAAAATCTCCCCAAGCGGACGACCATGTTTGTATGGATGAATTTAATCCTGACACAACACTCACATCCGTATAAGTACCATCGCCATTATTTCGATACATTCTATTTTTTGTTGCATCTGGTGCTCCTCCACATTTTGAGATGAATACATCTACATCATGATCGTTATCATAATCTACCCATAAGGTTGCATAATTACGCCCTAATACTCCTAAATCTACACTATTTCCATCATTTACTTGGTGTGTTATTAATCCGCCATTTCCATCATTAATAAAATACACGTTTGCATTTACATCGTGACAAACAAATGCATCTAATAAACCATCATTATTGATATCTATAAAATTAGTTCGCTGTGAAAATATATTAATTGCTGGTGAATTTTCTGTAAAACTGGTTGCATAATTTTTTTCTGGATTTGTGGTCTCTGAATTATTTGCCAACATAAATGTTGCTCCTCCTCCTCCTCCATAGAGTAAATCCATATATCCATTACCATCTAAATCTCCTGCTGCTATACTCCAATTAGGATCGTGATCTGCTATTGGTGTTGTTATGGTTACGTTATCAAAAGTTGGATCGTCCTTTTTTTGATAATTAATATTTACCGATGTCCTATTTACGGTAACTAAATCATCTAAATGATCTCCATTCATATCTACTACAATATATGGTGATCCTAAATTTGTTATTGCTTGTGTTGTAAATGTTACGACATCTGTTGGCGGAACTACTACGCCTCCTTCCGATAATTCAAAATCAAAGGAACTAGAACTCCATCTATTATCAAATACAATATAATAGGTTACACCTACTTCTGTATTAAAGGCATATACAGATAAAAGTCCTAAACCGCTCGTCGTCTCCTCCTACACATATTAATCCTCCACATGTTCCTTTGTATACATGAAATCTGGTATCCTTACCTATATTTGATGCTAAGTCTGTACTTACCGTTAATTGTACTGCTTCGGTTGCTGTGAACTTATACCATTCGCCTTGCGCTCCATTAGTATAATTAAGGCAGTTTATTGGTGCAGGATTTCCGTCAATAGTTAAAACGTTATAATTTCCGACACCTATTTCTAAAGCGGTTTCACAAGTATTTTGTGCTTGTGTGTAAAAAGTTAAGAATAAGAATACGAATGTAATTTTTTTCATTTTTATAGGGTTAAATGATTAGTTTATGTATTGCAAATATACTAAAAAATAGTTTCTATGCATTTATTAAACATACTTACAAGCATTTACCCTAGTTTTTATATAACAAAATGAAAATACCAAGTTGACATCAAAATAAGTCATAAACTCTTTATTTTTCTTCATTCTACTTCACTTAAAATTATAACCGTAGCAGAGGCTATGCTTACAATTTTAAGATGGTATACTAAAAAACATGTTGGTCTTTTTGGTTCGTCTTAAAATTAAATTGGTATCATATCAATTAAACCAAGATATTCGATTTTGCAATATCTACATCTGCTTTTACATGGTTTTTATTTGCTCTTCCACTTGGATCTGTATTTTCTTGCCATTTTGGTATCCATTTTAATACCGTTTTTGCTGCTTGTTCTTGAGGGAAGTGTTTTGTAAAAATTTTGCGTATATAATATGCTTCTTTTGTAGTTGGTGTATTATGTGGATATTTTATTTGTGCTTCTTTCATTTCTCTGTCAGATATTTTACTGGCACAATGTGTTATTAATGTATCTATCCAACTATAACCTACTCCATCCGAAAATTGTTCTTTTTGTCTCCAAAGCACTTCGTCTGGTAAAAATGGATCTTCTTTGGTATCAAATGCTTTTCTCAATATGTATTTTTCTACTCCTTGATATGTTTTGGGTTGTTTTTCTTCTGGTTTTGTTTTCATTATTACATCTAGAAATTCTTTGTCTAAAAATGGTACTCTTGCTTCTAAACCATAAGCCATTGTCGATTTATCTGCTCTTAAACAATCTGATGTTGATAATAACTGTACTCTTCGTATGCATTCTTTTTGGAATTCTACTTTGTTTGGTGCATCTGCAAAATACAGATATCCTCCTAACATTTCGTCTGCTCCCTCGCCACTCAATACCACTTTTATTCCTGCTTCTGTTATCATTTTACTCATTAAATACATTGGTGTGGATGCTCGTATTGAGGTTACATCATAGGTTTCTAAGTGCCATATTAATTTATCTATTATTTCTAAGCCTTCTTCTATCGAGAAATACAGTTCATGGTGTTCTGTTTCTAAAAATTCTGCTACTTTTTTTGCTGCTATTAAATCTGGCGAATCTTTATCTAATCCTATAGAAAAGGAATGCAATTTTTTTCCTTGCTCTTTTAATAGTCGCATTGCTATGGCTGATGTTAAGGAGGAATCTAATCCGCCTGATAATAATACTCCTAATGGTACATCGGTCATTAATCGTTTTTTGGTTGCTTTTATTAGGGTTTCTCTTATTTTTTTTAGATCTAACTCTTTGGTTGCTATTTTTTCATCGAACCAATCTGGTTTATAGTAACGTACTAATCCTGTTTTTGGTGTATAGTAGTGTCCTGGTGGAAATGCTTCAAATGTTTCACATTGGTCTGCGATTACTTTCATTTCGGATGCAAAATACATACTTCCTTCTGCGTCTTTTCCATAATATAACGGCTTTACTCCTATGGCATCTCTTCCTGCTATAAAGTCATCTCCATCTACTACTACAAATGTAAATACGCCGTCTAATTTATCTAAAAATTCATATCCGTATTTTTCGTATAAATGTACAATTACTTCACTATCGGATTTTGTTCTAAAAGTATGGTCTTTTAATATGGTTTCTTTTAATTCTCTATAATTGTATATTTCGCCATTGTGTACCATATATGCTGTTTCACACCCTTGTATTGGTTGTTTTCCTGTATGTAAATCTATAATAGATAAACGCTCGTGTGATAGTATGTGTCCTTTTTTGGTTACATGTATATCACTTTCGTTTGGTCCTCTATGACGCATTCTTTTAGACAGTTCTCTTGCTTTTTCTATTGTTACTCCTTTTCCTATTATTGCTAATATCCCACACATAATATTTTATTTTAAATTATATACAAATAACCGTTTAAAATAACTTTTTATAAAGTATGTTATTGTTTTTAATTACATATTATAACTTTATTTTAATAATTAAATATAATTTATAATCTATATAACGGGTATTTTGACAAGATGTTTAAATCAATAAGATTAGCAACCTGAGTTCGACCTAAACTTACATCAAATAAGCCTTATAAATAGTGAGATTTGAACAATAAAAACGAAGATTTATTATTCACACTTTTATATTTTTTATTTTGAGTTCATGATGTGTTTCGCAATTCAAGGCTTTTATTGTTCAAAGATTGCTGTTTAGAAGGCTTTCTATTAGATTTTATTCATTTTTTATTATTATTTTTTGGTATTCATCTGTTCGCTTTGCTCGGGTCTGCCTTTTCCTTATACTTCATTATGTCTTTTCAAACTAAAAATAGTCTTTCAAAGCCACGCCTCGTCTAAGAAAAAGGCTAAAAACTTTGATTGCAAGTTTAGATCGAACTCAGGTTTATAGCGTATTTTGATGTTGAGTTGGCATGAGAGAGTACACTACCTGCTATAATTGAAAATGCTCGAGATTTGTTTCGCTCAAATTGGATTAATTCTCTTTAAAGAATACACTTGCGATAGCAAAAAAACCGATTCCTGTGATAATTGGCGGTAACATTAATTTTGGAGCGTGAAAACCTCCAATATAAATCATGGCAATTCCTAAAATTACTAAAATAATACCTACTAATTTTTTTGTTGAATTCATAATATTTTAATTTGATATTTAGTCGATAAAGTTAAGATTGTATTACAAGTAAATATCGTTATTTTAGTATAAAAATATTTTTATACTAAAATAACGATGAAATATTAACCTCAGTTCGATTTATTTTCTTTAAAAAATAGTTGTGGTATTTGAATTTAAGTTGTATTAATATTAACATTCATCTACCGTCAGCGT
>Ga0256840_1001101_pt1 | contig 26086 bp, 26 predicted proteins | sample 355202metaG_FD_185969 | JGI IMG/M metagenome (GOLD analysis project Ga0256840, IMG submission 185969) | Hydrothermal vent microbial communities from Mid Atlantic Ridge, Atlantic Ocean - 355-202 | ecosystem: Environmental > Aquatic > Marine > Hydrothermal vents | place: Atlantic Ocean: Mid... | reverse complement strand
CATTATTTGTTCCATCATCATTTAACCCTGCACTTATTCCAAGAAATACTGAAGAACCATTTGCATCTGATTTCCCATCGGTTAATTCATTTATTTTTTTTGCTCCTCCATCTTGTAAACCTGCTAAATTTACAGTTTGTGATGTTCCGCCTTCTATACCAATGATTAGGTTTGTTCCTGACAAACTAGAACCTGTTATATTTTGGTTATCTGTTCCTGTTCCGTCCTGTAAACCTGCTAAGTTTACAGTTTGTGATGTTCCTCTTTCTATGCCAATGATTAGGTTTGTTCCTGATAAACTAGAGCCTGTTATATTTTGGTTATCGGTTCCTGTTCCGTCCTGTAAACTTGCTAAGTTTACGGTTTGTGACGTTCCACCTTCTATGCCAATGATTAGGTTTGTTCCTGATAAACTTGAACCTGCTATATTTTGATTGTCGGTTCCTGTTCCGTCCTGTAAACCTGCTAAGTTTACGGTTTGTGACGTTCCACCTTCTATGCCAATGATTAGGTTTGTTCCTGACAAACTAGATCCTGTTATATTTTGGTTATCTGTTCCTGTTCCGTCTTGTAAACTTGCTAAATTTACAGTTTGTGACGTTCCTCCTTCTATACCAATGATTAGGTTTGTTCCTGATAAACTTGAACCTGCTATATTTTGGTTATCGGTTCCTGTTCCGTCCTGTAAACTTGCTAAATTTACAGTTTGTGATGTTCCGTTTTCTATACCAATTATTAAGTTTGTTCCTGACAAACTAGAGCCTGTTATATTTTGATTGTCGGTTCCTGGATTGGATACTGTTTTCCAACTTGCTGTTGTATTATTCCAAAAATAAAATGTATTGTCGGTTGTTAAAAAAACTAACATGCCGTTTTGTGCTGCTGTTGGGTTTGTTGCTGGGAATGCATTAATCCTTGGTACTAATATTCCATCTGTATTTGTTGGTGCATTAGCATTACTTGCTTTAACTTCTAATTTTGCGTTTGGATTTGTTGTACCAATTCCTACCTGTGCAAATGTTGTTATGGTTATTAAAATTAAAAATGTTGTTATTAGTCTTTTCATGATAATTGATTTATCATGCAATATCTAAATAAGAAAAATAAGACCTCTAATCTAGTTTGTAAGTGTATTTAATTATTTTGTATTCGTTTTCTTTTAACCATGCAAGTTATATTAATTTATTTCAAGACCTCTAATATTATTTTGCCTGTACAGGCATTTGGGCTTTCAATTTTAAGTAAATTTGAGATTGTTGGAGCTATATCTATTATTGGTACAAACCGTTTTGTTGTTCCCTTTTTAATTCCTTTTCCATAAAATAATAATGGTACATGGGTATCATAACTATAACCTGAACCATGTGTTGAACCTTTATCTTTATAATATACTGTTGCTGGTGTTGGTACTATTAATATATCTCCTGATATTTTTTGATTATATCCATTTTGTAAAGAATGCAAAATTCCTTCGGTGAAATTTGTTTTTTGTAAGGTAATTGCTGTTACTGCTTTGTACACTCCTTTAAATGTTATTATTTCATTTGCTATTATATCTGTTACTTTTTCATAATTTAAGTTAAGACTTTTTATTTTTTCTTTATCTAAAAATATTTGAAAATTTGAAATATCTGCTATTATTTCTTCTGACAAAAAATGTTCTTTAGCAATATGTTTTACTTGTTTTTTAAATTTTTCCATTTCAAAATACCCTGCCTTTATCTTTTTAGATTTTAAATAATTAGGCACTGGTATTGCTGCATGATCTGCTGTTAAAAACAACGTGTAATTATCTTTACCTATCTCAATATCTAAAAATTTTAAAAACTGCTCTATATCTTTATCTAATCTTAGATAAGTATCTTCTATTTCTTTTGAATCTGTTCCATATCTATGACCTATATAATCTGTACTTGAAAAACTTATTGCTAAAAAATCGGTTACTTTTCGTTTTCCTAATTGTTCTCCTTTTATTGCTGCTTTTGCAAAATCTATTAATAATGAATTTCCGAATGGTGATGTTTTTAACAAATCATAATTCTTATTTTCTTGCATTAATTTTGGAAATTCATGTGGAAATGTTGGTGTTTTTTCTCCTTTAAATTTTATTTCAAACGCATTATCATCTGCAATACTCTCTGTATATGTATTTATGTCATATAATGTTGTCCAAGTTTTTAAGTAATCTTTTGCTTTGCCTGATGTGTTAAAGTCATTTACCCATTTTGGTAATTCTTTTCTATAATACGTACTCGAAATAAACTTTGCGTCTTTTTTTCCTCTAAACCAATATGCTGCATCTGCACTATGACCTACTGGTAACATTGCTGCTCTATCTTTTATACTTATCCCTATTACTTTACCTGTATTTATTTGTGCTAACTTTAGTTGATCTGGCATGGTTGTTACTTGTAATCTGTATGGTGATTTTTCCCCTCCTTTTTTTGCTCCTATTGTTTTATAATTAGAATTATCAACACAATAAATAGATTTCTTTTGGTATTTATCATACCAATTATTACTAATAATACCATGCATACTTGGTGTTGTTCCTGTATATATTGATGCATGCCCAACTGCTGTATGTGTTGGCATATAATTATAATGGGTATTTTCACAATTAAAGCCTTCATTCATTAATCGTTTAAAACCTCCATTACCATATTTATTATAAAACCGTATTAAAAAATCATATCGCATTTGATCTACAACAATGCCTACCATTAATTTTGGTCTATCAATAGTATAATTTTGTACTTTTTTTTCTACTGTACTTATTGTTTTTTGTGTTTTACATTGTGCAAAAAATGATAGTAATAAAGTATATAAAATAATTTTTTTCATCCTTTTGAATTTAAGTATCAAAGGTACTGTTTTTTTGTCTATTTTATTCCACAATAACTTTGATTGTTGAGCTATTTTTATTTTCTTTAATAATTCTTACAAAATAGATACCTGATGAAAAATATGTTAAATCTATACTGTTATTTTTAACTTTTCCATTTTTAATCATAGAGCCAGAATGTGAAAATATTTGAAATATTCTAATGGAATTATCTACCGACAGGTATAGTATTCCTTTATTTGGGTTAGGATAAAAAATTATTTTATTTTTATCTTCATTATCCAATGTGTTTAAAACGTCCAATTCTCCTGTAAATAGATTTACTGAATAAGGCGGAATTACCATATTTCCATTTCCCAAATTTGACCAATTGGTAGATTCTATAAAATAACTATTCTGTTCGTCCCATAAATATCTATCAATATTATTTGGAGATAATCCTGTCATTTGAATTTGAACATTTTGCGAAAACGAAGTGCGATTAATTAAACAAAAAGAGTAACTATTTGAATTTTGATCTCTAGTTGAATAAACTATTATTTTGGAATTATCACTTGTTGTACTCTGTGTTATATCACCATGAAATTTAGTATTTCAAACAAATAAGCATTTTCATCCAAATTATCACCATCAATTATCGACATATCAGAGTATGGAGCAATGTTCCAATAACAAGTTGCATCAATTCCTGCCTTTAGACTTTCTGTCATAATTATAGCATCATAAACTGCTCCTTCGTTAGACTGAATAGCTGCACACCCTTGATAAGATAAGTTATACTCTGTTAAAAAAATAGGCAAATAATCAGTACCAGTAATCGCATTGACATTTTGTCGAAGTATATTTAAGTCCTCAACAGCAAATTGTGCTATATCGTAAATATTTTGAATACTATTTGTGCAATCTCCTGAATAGGTATGGCAAGTAATAAAATCAATATTTGGATAAGTATCTTGAACCAATTGCGTCAAGTAATTTATATTTACCCATGCCGTAGCAGAACCACCTACTTTAATTGTAGGATCAACAGCTTTCATTGCTTGTGATGCTGTTTGAATAAGTGTTGCCATTTGGCTAACCGTTAAACCTGGTGCTGCAAACCCTTGTTCGCGCTCATTAGGTATTTCCCAATATTCTACTCCTAATTGATGGTCTATATTGACAATTTGTACTAGTTCTGCACAAAATTGAGCAAATTCCTGAGGGTTTTGATAATCATCTTCTCCGAGAGCCCCACTAGGTATATTTATCATTACCTTATAACCTTCTTGTTGCAACGGAAGTAAAGCTTGTTGTATTTTTACCGAATTCCACTCTCCATTATTTAACCAAGACTCTGGACTATTTTCATCTAACATTCCCCATCCATGCAACCGAACAAGTCCTTTCTTTTGAGTAATGAGTTCTAAATTACCCATAAAGACTGAATTATTAGAATAAGATGGAATAAAATTGGCTGAACTATTAACTCCATAAGCATATTCTGGAATTGTTCGAGTAGAATTATTCCAATCTATCGTTATATTAACCGTTTGAGAATACAAATGTATTCCAAATAAAAAAATAAGGATATATATTAAGAATTGTTTCACAAGTTTGCGATTCGTTTTTAATACTAAAATTAGATACACAGTATTACAATTAACGATATTACTTATAATACATTGTAAAGTTATACAAATTAATTTTAAGAACTTTCAATAATTAATTTTCACTTTTTTTAACAGTTCTATTAATTATTAATTATTTCGAATTTCCTATTTGTATTTTTTATACTTTAGCACTTTATTTATTAAATGAATTATTTAGAACACATAGGTAAATATTTTATGATGCTTGGTCAGGTTTTTAAACGACCTCAAAAAGGAAAAATATTTAGAGATTCACTTGCTAGAGAGCTGGATGATTTGGGTAACAAATCTCTTGGTATCTCTGCTTTTATTGCTTTTTTTGTTGGTGGCGTTGTTGCTATACAAACTGCTCTAAATGTAGATAGTGCTTGGATTCCTAAATATTTAATTGGTTTTGCTACTAAACGTTCTATCATTCTTGAATTTGCGCCTACTTTTGTTTCTATTATTTTAGCTGGTAAGGTAGGTTCTTTTATTACTTCTAGCATTGGTACTATGCGTGTTACTGAACAAATTGATGCTTTAGAAGTTATGGGTATTAACTCCTTAAATTATTTGGTTTTACCCAAAGTAATTACTACGGTGTTTTTCTATCCATTTATTGTTTCTATTGCTATATTTCTCGGTATTTTTGGTGGTTGGCTTGCTGGTGAATTAACTGGTTTGTTCTCTACTGTTGATTATATTGATGGTATTCAACTAGAATTTAAACCTTTCTTTTATTTTTATGCTATGATTAAAACAATGGTTTTTGCATTTGTTATTGCAACAGTACCTGCTTATCATGGTTACTATGTAAAAGGTGGCTCTTTAGAAGTTGGTAGATCTAGTACTCGCGCTGTTGTTTGGACTAGTGTTGTTATTATTGTACTTAACTATTTCTTAACTCAAATGTTATTAGGCTAATGATTGAAGTAAAAGACATACACAAATCGTTTGGTGATGCTCATGTATTAAAAGGCATCTCCGCAACTTTTGAAGCTGGTAAAACCAGTTTAATTATCGGACAAAGTGGTTCGGGGAAAACCGTTTTTATCAAATCCCTTTTAGGTTTACATACACCTGAGGAAGGTGATATTTGCTATGATGGAAAAAATTATAGAAACATGTCTATTGATGAGCGTAGAGATTTACGTAAAGAAATAGGTATGGTGTTTCAAGGCAGTGCCTTGTTTGACTCTTCTACAGTTGAAGAAAATGTAATGTTTCCACTTAAAATGTTTACCAATCAGTCTAAAACTGAAATGTTAGAGCGTGTAAATTTTGTTTTAAACAGAGTAGATTTAGTTGATGCAAATAAAAAATATCCTGCAGAACTTTCTGGTGGTATGCAAAAACGTGTTGCCATTGCTCGTGCAATTGTTATGAATCCTAAATATTTGTTTTGCGATGAACCCAATTCTGGCTTAGACCCTAGAACTGCTATTTTAATAGATAACTTAATTCAAGAGATTACGGACGAATACAATATTATTACAGTTATTAATACACATGATATGAATTCCGTTATGGAAATTGGTGAAAAAATTATTTTTTTACAACATGGTATTAAAGAATGGGAAGGAACAAACAATGATATTTTTAGAACAGATAACAAAGCGGTTACTGACTTTGTATATTCATCTAACTTATTTAAAAAAGTACGCCAAGCTTATTTGATGGATGATGATAAATAATGTTGCTTTAGATGCTATTAATATTTTGGATACTTTGGATAAAAAATAACTCTTATGAAAACGGCAACCGTTACTGAACTCAAAAAAGAATTAGCGCATCATTCTCAAAAAGATTTAATTGAACTTTGTCTGCGCTTATCTAAGTTTAAAAAAGAAAATAAGGAACTACTCACCTATCTATTATTTGAAGCTGACAATGAAGAGGCTTTTATCTCTTCTATTAAGGAAGATATTAAATTACAATTTGAGCAAATTAATACTAAAAGTTACTTTTATATTAAAAAAAGTGTTCGTAAAATTTTACGAATTACTAAAAAATTCATTCGGTATTCCAAAAATAAAGAAACTGAAATTGAACTATTACTTTATTTTTGCTATGAACTTAAAAAATTAAAAAGACCTATTGCTAGAAACGTAACACTTCAAAATATTTTTGACAGACAAATTTTACTTATTAATAAAGCCATTCCAAAACTACACGAAGATTTACAATTTGATTATCAATTAGAATTGGAGGAAATATGTTAGGTTTAAAAAATGCAAATTGTTAAGAAATAGATTTACTAATAACCTATTTAATTGGTATAATATGCTTTTCAAAAGCAAATAAAACAGTTACAATAGGGCAATTCAAGTACCAATACAAAATTTATATAAAAAAATAGAAATAATTAATTACTATTCAATATTTTTTTGTACATTTGGAGCTAAGTTAATTAGTCATAGACTAATTAATCTTTTTCATAGCAATTTTCCCTCTCAATTTTTAATTGAGAGGGTTTTTTTATAAAATTGTTTCCGTCTTAAAATTGCGTTACACTCAAAAGAATGTTCTATAAAGACAAATTTTAAATATATCACAATCTAAGTTTAGATATAGACAGATTGCTTTACTTTGATTGTAATGATGATTAGTTATTAAAAAACAGTTAATAACTTCATCAATAAATTGCAACAATTGTCACATATAATTAGCAAATAATTCTCAAATTTGTCTTTTAAAATTATCTTTCATGAAAAAACACAATTTTAGCGCAGGACCATGTATCCTACCACAGTCTGTATTAAAACAAGCAGCAGATGCAGTAATCAATTTTAACGGATTAAATTTATCGTTAATCGAAATTTCGCACAGAAGTAAAGATTTTGTTGCGGTAATGGAAAAAGCACGTTCCTTAGTATTAGAACTATTAGGTTTAGAAAATAAAGGCTACTCCGTACTATTTTTACAAGGAGGTGCAAGTTTAGAATTTTTACTTACACCTTATAACTTAATGAAAGTTGATGGAAAAGCGGACTATTTAGATACTGGTACATGGAGTACAAAAGCAATAAAAGAAGTACAAACATTAGGTACAGCAAATGTAATAGCTTCATCAAAAGATAAGAATTATACTTATATACCTAAAGGATATAAAATTGATGAAACAGCAGATTATTTTCATTGCACAAGTAATAATACCATACGTGGTACGCAAATGAAAAGTTTCCCTAAAACGAGTATTCCATTAGTATGTGATATGAGTTCTGATATCTTTTCAAGAGAATTAGATTTTACACAATTTGACCTTATATATGCAGGAGCGCAAAAAAATATGGGTCCAGCAGGAACTACACTTGTTATAGTAAAAGATGAAGTATTAGGTAAAACTGGTAGAACAATACCAAGCATGCTAGACTATAAAACACATATAGATAAAGATAGTATGTTTAATACACCACCTGTATTTGCTGTATATGTTTCTATGCTTACATTACAATGGCTAAAAGATTTAGGAGGAGTTAATGCTATTGAAAAAATAAACAATGCTAAAGCAGAATTACTTTATAATGAAATTGATTCTAACCCATTATTTGAAGGTGCAGCCGCTAAAGAAGACCGTTCAAATATGAATATTACATTTTTACTAAAAGATGAAAGTAAAAAAGAAAAATTTGATAAAATATGTCAAGAAGCAGGTATTAATGGTTTAAATGGACATCGTTCCGTTGGTGGCTATAGAGCAAGTATGTACAATGCATTGCCTTTAGAAAGTGTACAAGTATTAGTGAATTTAATGAAAAGTCTTTAATAAAAACTAAAAGATTAAAAAATTCAAGGATTAAAAAATAAAAAAAATAAAAAAATGAAAGTATTAGCAAACGACGGAATAGCACAAATAGGTGTTGATGAATTAGAAAAAGCAGGGTTTGAAGTAATTACTACTAATGTTGCTCAAAATCAACTAGAGAGCTATATAAACAAACATAGTATTGATGTAATTTTAGTACGAAGTGCTACACAAGTAAGAGCAGAATTAATTGATGCTTGTCCAAGTATTAAAATTATTGGTCGTGGTGGTGTTGGTATGGATAATATTGACGTAGAGTATGCACGTGAGCAAGGTTTACATGTAATAAATACACCAGCAGCTTCATCACATTCCGTAGCAGAATTAGTTTTTGCACATTTATTTGGAATGGTCCGTTTCTTATTTGATTCTAATAGAAATATGCCATTAGATGGTGATACCAAATTTAAAGCTTTAAAGAAAGCTTATGCGAAAGGTAAAGAGTTAAGGGGTAAGACATTAGGTGTTTTTGGTTTTGGACGTATAGGGCAAGCAACTGCAAAAGTAGCATTAGGAGCTGGTATGAAAGTAATTGCATTTGATCCATTTTTAGAAGAAACAAATCTAGAATTAAATTTTTATGATGGACAAACTCTCAATTTTTCTATAAAAACAATATCAAAAGAAGAAGTTTTAAAACAAGCAGATTTTATAACGCTACATGTACCTGCACAGAAAGATTATGTAATTGACAAGGCTGAATTTGATGCTATGAAAGATGGTGTAGGCTTAGTAAATGCAGCACGTGGTGGCGTAGTAAATGAAGTAGCATTAGTACAAGCATTAGAAAGTGGAAAAGTTGCTTATGCAGCTATTGATACTTTTGAAAACGAACCAACACCTGCAATGCAAGTATTAATGAATCAAAACATATCCTTAAGTCCACATATAGGAGCTGCTACAAACGAAGCACAAGATAGAATTGGTAGTGAATTGGCAAGTCAAATAATAGAATTACTAAAATAAGTATCTAAATTTTATTCCTACAAAAACAAGAATATATATTATAAAATAAAAATTTCCTGCCTTTGTAGGAATAATAACAATGGCAACAATAAAACCATTTAAAGCAGTAAGAGCAACACGAGATAAGGTTGCCTTAGTATCATCTAGATCGTATGATGCTTATTCACCTGCTGAGCTAGGCGCTCAATTAGATTTTAATCCATTTTCATTTTTACATATTATTAGCCCTAGCTATTCCAGTAAAGAAGAAGTAAGTAGCGCAGATCGTTTTACTGCAATTAAAAATAAATATATAGAGTTTAAGGATAAACATACTTATATTAAAGATGAAAATGAAGTCTATTATATCTATAAAAAAACAACACCTGATAGTAGTTTTATAGGTATAATTGCTGCAACAAGTACAGCAGATTATAAAGATGATATTATAAAGAAACATGAAAAGACACTTAAAAAACGAGAAATACTCTTTAAAAATTACTTGAAAGCAACCGGTTTTAATGCGGAACCAGTATTACTTACATATCCTGATAATAAAAACATAAATCATATTTTAACCAAGTACCAAACCAAAAGAGCAGAATATGAATTTACAACAGAAAATCATAAAACACATTTACTTTGGATTGTAAATGATAAAGATGATATTGAGCAAATAACTAACGAATTTAAAAAAACAAATGCTTTATATATTGCAGATGGACACCATAGATCAGCATCATCTTACCGATTGGCTAAAGCAATGCAAAAAGAAAACCCAAATCATACTGGACAAGAAGCATATAATTTTTGTTTAGGTTATTTAATTTCAGAAAGTAATTTACAAATTTCTGAATTTAATAGATTAATAAAAGATTTAAATGGGTTGTCAAAAGATGTTTTTTTAAATTTATTAAAAAAACAATTCTCTATTACTCAATTAAATGAAAATACATTTAAACCCTTAAAGACACATACGTTTAGTATGTATTTAGATAATGATGTATATTTACTAGAATTTAAAAATTCGAAAAAAGGTTTTAAAACAGCATTACATCAACTAGATACTCATATTTTATACAAATATGTTTTAAAAAAAATATTAAATATAAAAAATTTACGAAGAGATAAGAGAATTGTATATGCCAACTGTAATAAAGGACAAATTTATTTAAAAGAACAAGTAAGTAATGGTCGTTTTAAAGTAGCATTTGGTTTATACCCAATCTCTGTAAAGCAATTAAAAAATGTTGCAAACGATGGTCTTAAAATGCCACCAAAATCAACATATATTTTACCAAAATTAAGAAGTGGGTTATTAATTTACGAATTTTAAGTTTTAAACTATGTTAGTAAACAAAACACAATTAAGAGTACGATATGGAGAAACCGATCAAATGGGTTATGTTTATTATGGCAACTATGCACAATATTTTGAAGTTGCACGTGTAGAGTGGCTCAGAGAATTAGGCATTTCGTACAAACAGTTAGAAGAGGATGGTATTATGTTACCTGTACTTAAATTAGAAGTAAATTACCATAAACCAGCAAAATACGATGATTTATTAACCATAGAAACAAGTATCAGAAAAAAACCAAGTGTAAGAATTGAATTTGATTTTAAAATATATAACGAACAAAAAGTGTTATTAACTACTGGACACACATCACTTGTATTTATTGATATTAAACGTAATAAACCAACAAAAGTGCCTACAAGTATTCTTAATTTATTTGATAAATAATTTTTGCTAAATTACATTTAACTCATTCATTTTTTCATCGGATACTTTTTTAATCAGATTTTCTAATAATAGTAAGTTTTTAAATAATAAATCGGATTGATAATCTAATTTTTTCACAAGTAATACAGACTTATTTTCTCGTTCTTTTAATTGCTTTTTTTCGCTATTAAAAAGAGATCCTACAATTTTTTCTTTGTATAAATTAAATATTTGAAGATAAATGTCGTGTATTTTTTGATGTGGCTTTTCTAAATTTTGATATTCTTCAAATTCTGCCAGCATCTGACCATCTCCATAATACCATTTACCAAAATCACAAGCAGTAAAACTTACTGGTATTTTTGATTTAGCATCTTCTATATTATCAATTCGTATTAGTACATATATAGTAGCAATCCACTGTTTGTGTCCTGTTTTTGCCAAACGTAATTGTGAAATTATATCTTTTTTAGAAATAAACGAATCCATTTTATTGGGTATTGCTTTTGTGCTATCTTTTTTACCACTTAAAGTATTTTCTATTTCTTTTAAATTAGCAGAATTATTTAAATCTTTAAATTTTTGTTTAGCTAACTTCGCAGATTCTTCTTTTGAAGCAATAATGTCATCTACTGATAAAATGATTTTTTGTTTTTCTTTAATAGGTAATTTAGTCCCTTCTTTTTTTTTAGCTATTAAATCTTCAATTTGTTTTCCTATATCTTCCATTTTTTTTCTTTTAAGCCCTGCAAATATATGAAAAAAAAAATCATTATTTATAAAAAATATTTTATACCTGAAAAAAAATTATTCTTCAATAATACGAATACACCTCAAATCTTTTAACGCCTGTTTTACCTTGTCAAAATCATTTTTCCTCACAGAAATTTTAAAATCGCAATCGTATTCCATTTTCTGAGAAATAACAGTAACTTTATTATCTTTAATAATTCTCAAAACTTTATTCAAGTCTTTGTATTCAAAAGAAATATCAAAAATAACATCAATTGTTTTTTCAATAATATCAGATACTTCTAGTACATATTGTGCTGCAATCTTATAAGCAGATATTAAACCACCAACTCCTAATTTTGTTCCTCCAAAATATCTAACCACAACAAGTAATATATTTGTAACTTCATTAGATAAAATTTGCCCATAAATTGGCTGTCCAGCACTATTATTTGGTTCTCCATCATCATTAGATCTAAATCTAATCTTTTCAGTTCCTAACTGCCAAGCATAACACCAATGTCGTGCTTTATGGTGTTTTGATTTTAATTGATTGATAAATTCAGAAACTTGTGATTCGTCTATAACTGGAAATGCGTAACCAATAAACTTACTTCCTTTGGCTTTATAAACTTCACCTTCATAAGGTTTTTCAATAGTTTTATATGTGTCTTTGAATATACTCACTTAATTTTATACGGATAAAGTTATTAAAACTATAGAAATAATTGCTAAAATAATTCCAAATAAATTCTTTTTTGATATTTTCTCACTAAACACTAACAATCCTAATATTGTAGAAATTAACACAATAGACACATTGTTTATGGTAAAAACTGTGGAACTATCTAAACCTTTAGTTTGCAACGCTTTTAATAAAAAATACATTGCAAAATAATTTGGAATTCCTAGAATAATACCTGCTATAAAATTCTTAAAACTTAATTTTTTTTTCTTAATAAAAAGTAAATACAACATACTAATAATACCTACAATACCTGCAACTAAAAAAATTACAGATAAATAAACCGAAGTTTCATTTGCAGCAACATAGTTCTTTTCCACATATTTAAGTGTCGTATCTAAAATACCAGAGCCGAAAAATAATATAATTGGTAAATACAAATATGCTTTATCAATAACAATTTGCTCTTTTACCGAACTATAATACACCGCTATTAAAGCCAAAACGACACCAATTACTTTATAGCTACTACTACTCTCGTTATAAGCAATAATACCAAATAAAACAGGAATTACCACGCTCATTTTTCCTGCAACTGCTACAACAGAAAGACCTAGTTTTTGAGCTGTTAAAGCAGTAACATTAAAAAATGTAATAAATAAAAAACCTAAAACTAAAGCACCAAAAAACCAATTTTGCTTAGGTGTTTCAATAATAGAAAATTTTATTTCCGAAGAGAAGTAAGCTACTGTAAACGCAAAGAAATAGTTAAATACAATTGCTTGAAATGTATCTACCTTATGTTTATCAAACAGTTTAAAAATTACAAAAAGTAATGCGTTAAAAAATATGCTTAAAAGTATATAAATCATTATTTAGCTTTCATTAGTATCAGTTTCATAATTGATTTTTGTCTGAAAATTATTTTTTTAAAGAAACCTCTTGTTTGTATATAATAGGATAATCGTAATGAAAAGCACCTAACTTATATCTAATTTTTCCTTTATAAGTAACCGTAATATTTTTTTTAGAAACAACATTCATTATACTATTTAATAAGTTTTGTTTATTGTCATTAAAAACTTTTTCAAAAGGTACAATTGCTCTTAATGGAATTTCAAATTCATTTTTTTTAGGAACTTTAAATGGTTTCGACTTAATTACTGCCACATCAATACTGTCAATAAAAACATGAAAATCTCTTGCTTCTAATGTACCACCAACACTATTGTTATTTAAAAATTGTACGTCTGCTTCCAAAATAAAGTTCTTAAGCGAAATTTCTACTACTTCTAACGAATTAACTTTTACAAACTCTGGTTTCTCATTAACCGTACAACTCATTAAAAACAAACTTAGAATAATCGATAAAGTATATAATTTCATACAGTAATATTTAGTATTTTTATGCCACAAAAATACCACAATATGATTAATGACAATAAGGATACGATAGAAATACGAAAAATACTTCCTAAAGATAATAAAGTCATTTCATATATTATTAAATCTGTACTAACAGAATTAAATTATAATATCAAAGGTACAGCCTATTATGATTCTGAAACGGATGCTATGTATGAAGCATATCAAACTGGAAATGCCATTTATTATATTGCAATACTTAACAATGAGATAATTGGTGGCTGTGGTATAAATCCGCTTAAAAATGGAGATAAAACAATTTGTGAATTACAAAAAATGTATTTACTCCCAAAATCAAGAGGAAAAAAAATTGGACAATTATTAGTTTTAAAAAGTCTTGAATTTGCAATAAATACTGGTTTTAAAAAATGTTATTTAGAAACGTTTCCAGATATGCAAGCTGCAATAAATTTATATCATAAAAACGGATTTAAAAAAATTGACAAATCGTTAGGTAATACAAGTCATTATTCTTGTGATACGTGGATGCTAAAAGATTTAAAAAAATGACATTAAGACAACTCAAAAGAACATTTTTATCCGAATTAGATACTATTTACCCTAAAACTGAAATTGAAAGTTTTTTTTATCTATTAGCTGAAACCTATTTAGGATTAAAACGTATAGATATTGCACTAAACATAGATGATGATATTGTTATTGATAATAGATTTCACAACGCTCTCAATGAATTAATAAATCATAAACCAATTCAATATATTATTGGGAGTACTGAATTCTTTAGTTTAAATTTTAGTGTAAATAAACACGTACTAATACCAAGGCCCGAAACTGAAGAATTGGTAGATTGGATTATTTCTGATACTAAAAATAAGCCCTACACAAAAAAAATAAAAATTTTAGATATTGGTACAGGCTCTGGTTGTATTGCCGTTTCACTTGCAAAAAATTTACCCAATGCTTCAATTTATGCTATTGATATTTCAAAAGAAGCTTTAAAAGTTGCTAAAGAAAATGCTCTAAACAATGATGTTATTGTAACATTTATTGAAGATGATATTTTAAATTCAACATTTAATACCAAAACATTAGAACCAAATTTAAAATTTGATATTATTGTAAGTAACCCACCCTATGTACGTGAACTAGAAAAAAAATTAATGCAAAATAATGTCTTAAATAACGAACCACACACAGCATTATTTGTTGCAAATGATAATGCCTTAATTTTTTATGATAAAATTGCAGACTTTGCTACAAATTATCTTAAACCAAATGGAAAAATTTATTTTGAAATAAATCAATACCTAGGAAACGAGACTATAGAACTATTAAAAAACAAAGGTTTTACAAATATTAAACTTAAAAAAGATATTTTTAATACAGATAGAATGATTAAGGTTATTTTATAATATGTCAAATGAAAGACATTTTTATTGAGAGTTTGTTTTTGTTTTTTTAGTTAAAACTACATCAAAAATCGAACTTTAATACATATTATCTATCTTAAAATCAAAAAAACACCTACAATTAGGTGTTTTTTAATACTAAAAAAATTTTAAATTTGCAGTATATTATTACTAACATAATATTTCTAATTTTAGAATATCTGTTTTTTAATTAATATGAGGGACATTAGTATAATTATTAGTATGAAAGCTACCAAATATTTGGTAGCTTTTTTATACTTAATTAATAGCTAAATAATGGTAAATCTTTCATCATTAAGTTTACCCTGTCTGCCACAGATTTTAACACCGTTTCATTTTCAAAATCGCTAATAACTTCATCAATTAGCGAAACAATTGTTTCCATATTATTCTCTTTTAAACCACGAGTGGTTATAGCAGCAGTACCAACTCGTATTCCTGAAGTTATAAACGGAGATTTATCATCAAAAGGAACCATATTTTTATTTACTGTAATATCTGCTTTTACCAAAGCGTTTTCTGCTTCTTTACCATTAATATTTTTATTGCGTAAATCAATTAACATCATGTGATTATCGGTTCCTCCAGAAATTAATTTATAGCCTTTATTTACAAATGCATTAGCCATAGCATGTGCATTTTTCTTTACTTGCACTTGGTAGTGTAAAAAATCATCTGATAAAGCTTCTCCAAATGCAATAGCTTTTGCAGCAATAATATGCTCTAAAGGGCCACCTTGCATTCCTGGAAAAATTGCAGAATTCATAATAGCAGACATTTTTCTTAAATTTCCATTTTTAAGTTTAATTCCAAATGGATTATCAAAGTCCTCCCCCATCAAAATCATACCACCTCTTGGACCTCGTAGTGTTTTATGTGTGGTAGTAGTTACAATGTGACAATGTAGTATTGGATCATTTAATATTCCTTTAGCAATTAAACCTGCAGGATGAGAAACATCCCCCATAAGTAAAGCGCCACATTTATCAGCAATTTCTCTAAAACGCTCAAAATCCATATCACGTGAATAAGCAGATGCTCCTGCAATAATTAAATTTGGTTTCTCTTTTAGAGCAATTTCTTCTAATTTATCATAATTAATTCTACCAGTTTCCTCATCTACACCATAAGCAACAATTTTATATAACTTTCCAGAAAAATTTACTGGAGAGCCATGTGTTAAATGTCCACCATGCGATAAATCAAAACCTAAAATTTTATCGCCAGGTTTTAGAATTGCATGATAAACTGCGGCATTAGCTTGTGATCCCGAATGTGGTTGTACATTTGCGTATGCTGCACCAAAAAGTTCTTTAGCTCTATCTATTGCTAGTTGCTCAATTTCATCAACTACTTCACAACCTCCATAATAACGTTTGTTTGGATATCCCTCGGCATATTTATTAGTTAAAACAGAACCTGCTGCTGCTAAAACATCATCACTTACAAAATTCTCGGAAGCAATAAGTTCAAGACCATTAGTTTGGCGTTGTTTTTCTTTTTCTATTAAATTAAATATCGTTTGATCTTTCATTATATTTATTTTTATTTTAGTTGTTGGCTATATAACTATATTTCATGCATAAATTAATCCAAAATAAATGCATCGATTATATATTTTTTATAAAATATAAGAATCAAAAATACTAAAATCATTTTGCAATTTTAAAGAAACGAGTATATTTGATGAATATTTATAAACAATACTTCTAATAGATAACAAATGAAAATAACAGCAAATAATCCAGAAAGAAAATCGTGGTTAACAGTTGATGCAGATTCTGACTTCCCTATTCAAAACATTCCATTTGGTGTGTTTTTAACCAAAGAATATATTACTACAATTGGAACAAGAATAGGTAATTATGCAATTGATTTAGGAGCATTACATCAATTAGGGTATTTTAAAGACATTCCACTAACTGAAGATATTTTTATGCAAGATACGCTTAATGATTTTATATCTGATGGTCGTAAAACTTGGCGCTTGGTAAGAAATAGGATTGCGGATATCTTTGATATTACTAATACTGAACTACAAAATAAAACAAAAGATAGAGATGTTGTGATTTTTGAGATGCAAGATGTAGAAATGTTATTACCTATTAATATTGGTGATTATACCGATTTCTTTTCTAGTAAAGAGCATGCTACAAACACGGGAACAATGTTTCGCGATCCAGAAAATGCGCTTTTACCAAACTGGTTACATGTACCAGTTGGTTACCATGGTAGGTCTTCATCAATTATAGTTTCTGGTACTGAAATACATAGACCAAAAGGACAAACTATTGCTCCTAATGCAACACAACCAACATTTGGACCTTCTAAATTAGTAGATTTTGAATTAGAAATGGCATTTATTACAACAGATGCAAATCATTTAGGAGATGCAATTCCTATTGATGAAGCAGAAGATTATATTTTTGGTATGGTATTATTTAATGATTGGAGTGCTCGTGATATTCAAAAATGGGAATATGTACCACTTGGTCCTTTTTTAGGAAAAAGTTTTGCGTCCACTATATCTCCATGGATTGTTACTATGGATGCTTTAGAGCCATACAGAGTAACTAGTCCTAAACAAGAGCCAACACCACTAGCCTATTTACAACAAAAAGGAGACAATGCCTTTGATATTCACTTACAAGCCGCGATTAAACCTGAAGGTAAAAAAGAAACTATTGTTTCAAATTCTAATTTTAAATATATGTATTGGACAATGATACAACAACTTACACATCATACTGTTAATGGTTGTAATGTACGCTCTGGTGACATGATGGGGAGTGGTACTATTTCTGGACCAACACCAGACAGCTATGGCTCTATGTTAGAATTATCATGGAGAGGAACAAACCCTGTTCAATTAGTTGAAGGTGGCGAACGTAAATTCATTAATGATAATGACGAAGTTATAATGCGAGCATATTGTAAAAACGATTCTGTACGCATAGGCTTTGGAGATTGTATTGGTAAAATTTTACCCACAAAATAAAAATATACTAATATTTATAAACCTTCGTTTTTATTAACATAATAATAAATTATTAACAATGAAAATATTAATTGTAGAAGACGAAATAGAATTATTAAACACCATAGCTAATTATTTAGAAAATGGAGACCATATTTGTGAGAAAGTCACAACATTATTTGATGCTGAAGATAAATTACTAAGTTTTAGCTATGACATTATACTATTAGATATAAATTTACCTGACGGAAATGGAATAGATTTTTTAAAAACGATTAAAGAAACTTCTCCAGAAACTGGTGTGCTAATTGTTTCTGCAAGAAATTCATTAGATGATAAATTAAAAGGTTTAGATTTAGGTGCAGATGATTATATTACCAAACCGTTCCATTTAGCAGAACTTAACTCAAGAATTAACTCGCTTATTAGACGTAAAAAATACGAAGGTAATAATACGATTAAATTCAATGAAATTGAAATAAATCCAGATTCTAAAACAGTAACAATAAATAACAACCCAATTTCACTAACCAAAAAAGAATACAATTTACTTTTGTATTTTATAACTAATGCAAATAAGGTTATTACAAAAGAATCTATTGCAGAACATTTGTGGGGAGATGATATGGAAATGGCAAGTAATTTTGATTTTATTTACACACACATGGTAAATTTAAGAAAGAAAATTAAAAAAAGTGGAGGAGCTGATTATTTTCAAACTATGTATGGTCTTGGGTATAAATTTACAGACAGCTAATGAAATTAATTCAAAAAACAAGTAGAACATATTTACTTTTATCAGGAATTGCTTTTTTAATTTCTGCTCTAATGTTATACTTAGTTTTAACAAAAGCAATAAGTAGTTGGCTAGATAAAAAATTATTATATTCTAAAACAGAAGTTGTAGGTAAATTAAAATTTCACTATCCATTAACAACCTTAAAATATGAAGATTTAGGTAAAACAAAAGACCTAATCAGTCCAAAAGACACTTTAATTTTTAAAGATACTGCTGTTTATATTGCTAGTGCAAAAGAATTTGATACATTTAGGCAATTAACTGCTTATGAGACAATAAGAGATAGACAATATAAAATTGTCGCTAGGAATTCTTTAGTCGATAATCAAGATTTTATTTCGGCAATAATTATATATATTATTGTAATACTATCCTTATTACTTATAGGTTTATGGATTTTAAACACACAAATAGCTAAAAGCATTTGGTATCCATTCTATACAAATTTAGAAATACTTAAAAAATTCTCAATACAGAATCAAATTAATATTGAATTAGTCTCATCTGAAATTACAGAATTTGAAGAACTAAATAATTCTATAAAAAATTTAACTGGTAGGGTACAATCCGATTTTAATAATTTAAAAGAATTTACTGAAAATGCTTCTCATGAAATGCAAACACCTCTTGCTATTATGCAATCTAAAATTGAAAATTTATTACAATCTAGCAATTTAGATCAAAAACAAACCCTAGAGTTACATTCCATATATCAAGCAGGTAATAGGCTATCAAAACTTAATAAAGCATTAATATTATTAGCAAAGGTAGAAAATCAACAATTTAATATTAAAGAAGTAATAGATTTAAAAAATCTTATTGAAAATAAATTAGAAATTTATGAAGACTTTATAGAAAGTAAAAATATTACTATTAATAAAAGTTTAATAAAAGACACTATTTTATCTAACATCTCTCTGGTTAATATATTAATATCAAATTTATTAAGCAATGCAATAAAACATAATTTTTCAAATGGTATTATTAATATTACCTATGCGGACAATCAGTTAATTTTTTCAAATACAGGAAGTCCTTTAAAACAAGATCCTAACAATCTTTTTAATCGTTTTAAAAAAGAAAGTACTTACAAAGATTCAATAGGACTTGGACTTGCCATAGTTAAAAAGATCTGTGATGCTAATAATTGGGAAGTCCGTTATATATATCAAAATCAATTACATATAATTTCAATTTTATTTTAGACTTAAGTTTTTCTTTAGATTCGTTTTTTACATTTGTTGTATAATTAATATTAACGTCTAAAAAAAACAATTATGAGACATTTAAAAATTTTATTAGTATTTGGTGTAATGTGCTTTATTGGCACAGTAAGTTTTGCACAAATAGAAACAATTGAAGAAATTAAAACTGAAGTTCAAGATAAAACTGAAGTTTTAATAAATGATTTACCACAAGCAGTTACAAAAACTTTAAAAGACAAGTATGCAAACTATATTGCAAGTAAAGCTTCATCCTCTATTCAGGCAGATGGCAAAGTTGTATATTCTGTTTCTTTATTAAAAGGTACAGAAACAACAGAAGTAACTATTGATTCTGAAGGTAATTTAGTAGAAAAGGACAAAGAGAAAAAAGATAAAATATAATTTTAACTCACTGCAAAAAATCAATATAAAAGCTATTATTGATTAAAATAGATAAAATAATTGATTAGGGCAATTATTTTTAACAGCTTAAGATCCTTTCATTTTAGGCTGTTTCTTTTTATTTAACAGATAAAAATACACATAAAGTTACAGTTCTTTTAAAACTTAAGAATTTCTTTAGATTCTATTCTTATTATTGCAGTATAATACTTAGATAGTTAAAACTACAAAAGTTAAAAATTAACTTTATAATCATAAACTAAGGTAATTGATTAGGGCGATTATCTTTTAAACAGCTTAAAATGAAAGGATTTTAAGCTGTTTCCTTTTTTATGACTTTTTGTTGATAACAATTGTTTTTTGTTAATAAGAAGAAACCAAATCTATTAAAACTTTAGATTTCCTTTAGATTTCATTTTTAGATTTGTTCTATTATTATATATGTATTTTATTGACCCCTTAAAAATAAAAAATGACAAAAAAAACCCTAATGTTAGTAGCAGTTATGCTACTGATATCAACAATCGGATTTGCACAATCTAAAACCACTACAACCAAAGACACCAACAAAGTAAAACTTAAAATTAAAGTAAGTGAAATTCCAGTAGTTGTAGTAAAAACCTTAAATAAAGAATATACTAATTTTACTCCTGAAAAAGTATATAAAACAAAGAAGAATAACAAACAAGCATATTTTATTTCATTAATAAAAGATGAAACAACTACTGTTGTATATATCGATACAAATGGAAATATCCTAAATGAACTTGACGATTAATAATATATTTTAATCACCTCATTTACTCAAAAGAACAAGATAATTGTATAGGGCTTTTATCTTTTATGGCAACTTAAAATTATAAATTTTAAGTTGCTCTTCTTTTTCAGATAAATTATGATACAATATAAAAATTATGCTTTTACAGAAAATAATTATACCCTCTAGATGATTTCAATAAATTAAATGCTTTAGTTTATTATTATAAATTGAATATTTCGTATTTTTGAATACTAAATTTACTATCAAAATGAAAAAAATTACAATCTTAGTTTCCATAATAAGTTTACTCCTTATTTCATGTAGTGGAACAAAAAAAACACAAAAAGCAATTTCTTCTGGAAATTACGATGAAGCATTCAATATTGCAGTTAAAAAATTAACCAAAGATAAAAGCAAGTACGAAAAACAAGTACCTCTATTAAAAGATGCTTTTACTAAAGCTGCAAATAGAGATTTAGCCGAAATAGCAAAGCTAAAAAAACAAAAACCCGCAAATTTAAAATCTATCTACAACAAATACATGAGTTTAGATGTTAGACAAGATGAAATAATATTACTTGAACCGTTATCTTTTGAAGGTAACCAAGTACAATTTAGCGTTACGGATTACACCAAAGATATAGCAGATGCAAAAAAGAAATATTCAGATAAACTATACAATACAGCACAACCACTAATTTATGGATCAAAATTAGATGCTAGAAAATCACATGGAATATTAGAAGAATTACAATATGTAAATCCAAATTACAGATCAGACTTAAGTACATTAATAGCAACCGCAAAGAAAAGAGGTAGCGATTTTGTTTTTGTAAAATTACATAATAGTGTAGCAGATAAATTAAAAGATTCTGCATCGCAAAGTATTTTGCAAAGCTTTGCAAAAATAAGATCTGGTGACTTTGCAAATAAATGGATTGTTTTACATGACAAAAAAGATTATTCCGTAGTATATAATTATCAAGCAGATATATATTTAGATAAATTTACTGCAATTCCAGAAAAATTGAATTCTCAGAAAGTAAATCAAGAAAAAGAAGTTCAAACAGGTTGGATATATCAAAAAGATGCAAATGGAAATGTAATGAAAGATGCAGAAGGAAATGATATTAAAAAACCTAAAATGGAAAAAGTAAAAGCAGAAGTTACATTATTTCAACAAACTAAAACTACTACCTTAGAAGGTAAAGTAGTAATGAAAAATTTAAAAACAAATACAAGTTCAAACCCAAACCCAGTTAAAGGCGAAGCTAAATTAGAAAATCTATATGCTACCTACAAAGGAGAACCAAAAGCAATTGATCAAAAATATTTTGAAGCATTAAAGAATAAAAGTAAAACTTTCCCATCAGATGGCGAGTTTAATAAATTTGCATTACAAACTTTTAAAGTTAAAGTTGAGCAGTTTTTAGCAAAACAAAAATTATAGTAACTATATTTTGGCATAAAGATTGAATTATATTAAATCCAACAGCAAATTAGCCGTTGGATTTTTTTTATTAAAAAATAATAGATAATTTTTCTTTTAAAGAAAAGTTTAGTACTAATCTCTAAATTTGATTATTATGAAAAAAACACTACAAAAATTGAATACCACAAAAAATGATATTTTACAAAAGCAAGCTTTTGCTAAAAGATATAAGCTGTTAATCAAAAATGTCTTAATCATAGCTATTATTATTACATTAACTGCTTGTAATAGTACCAAAAGAGCTCAAAAAGCAATTTTAGGCGGTAATTATGAAAAGGCAATTTTATTATCTACTAAAAAATTACGCAAAAATAAAACGAGTAAAAAACAGCAGAAACATATCTTATTGCTAGAGGAAGCTTTTGCAAAAGCGGTAGAAACAGATTTTAGAAACTTAGAACGATATAAACAGGATAATAATCCAGCAATAATTAAGCAAATTTTTGAGACTTATATTGCCCTAGATGAGCGCCAAGAGTTAATAAGACCTTTGCTCCCATTACATATAATAAGTTCAAATAAAGATGCAAAATTTGATTTAATAAACTATACAGACCAAATAAATAACTCAAAGACAACTTTATCTAACTATCTATATGTAAATGCACAGCAATTATTAGATATGGGTACTATTAAAAATGGAAGAAAAGCTTATGGTGATTTAGTATATTTAAATAAAATAAATCCAAATTTTAAAGATGTAAACAAACTCCTTGGCGAAGCTCATTATATGGGAACAAACTTTGTTTGGGTACAATTAGAAAACCAAACAAATCAAATAATTCCAAGAAGGCTAGAAGATGATTTATTAAATTTTGACACCTATGGATTAGATGAATTTTGGACTGTATTTCATAGAGAAAAAGAACCTAAAATAAAATACCAATACAAGCTTCAAATGTTATTTAATAGAATTGATGTAAGTCCAGAGCGAATTCAAGAAAAACATACCATTTTAGAAAAAGAGGTAAAAGATGGGTTTGAATACCATACCGATTCAAATGGCAATGTGCTTAGAGATAGTTTAGGTAATGGAATTAAATTTGATAAGTATATTATTGTAAAAAGTGATTTTTATGAAATTCACCAAGAAAAAGCAAGCCATATCGAAGGGAAACTTGTTTTATCTAAAACAGGAATAAATAATAATGCAATAGAAACTATACCATTAGAAAGTGAGTTTATATTTGTACATGATTTTGCAGAAATGAGTGGCGATAAAAGAGCATTAGATCATTACCACCTAAATTTATTACAAAATAAAGAAATTCCTTTTCCAACAGATGAACAAATGATATTTGATACAGGTGAGGATTTAAAAAATAAATTAAAAAGTATTATTAAAGATTTAGAAATTTAAAATAAAAAAAAACATCTAAAAATCGTCATTCCGAACCACGAGATATGAAGTGGAAAAGGAATCTTTTAAAGGAAGATTAACTGATTCTCGCAAGATTACTTTAATCATATTTCTTTTGTAATGACAATCAGTTAACTTTTCAGACAAACTCTTTTTATTAAAATCAAAAAAATCAGCTAAATCTTAAAAATTTTCAGGAAAACCAAAAACAATATGATGGCTCAGTATCATACGTTCACCCATATTCCAAAATAATATACCAAATTTAGAACTGTTTGTTGGATTTATAGCTCCGTATGTACCAAACTGTATATCAAATTTTGAAAAAACGATACAAGATCGTTTTATATGTGGTGTGGATGTGACAATTGCTGCCGTCTTTAAATTGTTTTTATGCATATATGCCACCGAGTAAAATGCATTTTGATATGTGTTTTCTGCTCTTATCTCTTTAACAATACTTGATTCAGGCACACCATTCTGCATTGCATATACAGCCATAACATCAGCTTCAGTACAGTTATTATGAACCGAACTACCAGTAAATAAAATTTTATTCGCAAAACCACTTTTATACATTTCAATACCTTTATCAATTCTATCTTTTAATACAGAACTTGGTTTACAATCCATAGTTGCAGGACTCCCAAGAACAATAATTAAATCGTATTTATCTATATTTGTGTTATTACAAGGTGGACTAAACAAGGTTGAAATAATTAATATTAATATATTAAAAAGTAAAAAACTTAAAAAAATATATTTTAATAATCGCTTAATTATTCTAAAAAACAATCTCATAAATAATAATTTATACCTGCTAAACTAACTAAAAAAAATTAATCTTTTCTATTACAATCATAATCTTTACTTTTGCAGCTCAAAAGTAAAAACATAAACTACAAATGGAAAACGGATTATACGCAAAAATAAACACTTCTAAAGGTGAAATAACCATACAATTAGAATTTGAAAAAACACCAGGAACAGTTGGTAATTTTATTGCATTGGCAAAAGGAGAACTAGAAAATAATGCCAAGCCACAAGGCACACCATATTACGATGGATTAAAATTTCATAGAGTAATACCAGATTTTATGGTACAAGGAGGTTGCCCACTTGGAACTGGTACAGGAAACCCTGGCTACCAATTTGAAGATGAATTTCATCCTGATTTAAAACACGATAAACCTGGAATTCTTTCTATGGCTAACTCTGGACCAAATACTAATGGAAGTCAATTTTTTATTACACACACACCTACAACCTGGTTAGATGGCAAACATACAGTTTTTGGTAATGTTATTAACGGACAAGATGTAGTTGATGCAATTGCACAAGATGATATGCTAGAAACTATTGAAATTATTGCAGTTGGCGATGCTGCTGAAAAATTTAATGCTATTGAATCTTTTAGAGTATTTGAAGGAGCAAGAGAACAACGTATTGCTGATTCAAAAAAACAAGCAGAAGCAGAAATAGAAAAATTAGCAGCTGGGTTCAAGAAAACAGAATCAGGTTTGCGTTACCAATTAATTCAAAAAGGAGAAGGTAAACAAGCAGAAAAAGGCAAAGGTGTTTCAGTACATTATAAAGGACAATTACCAGACGGAACTGTATTTGACTCATCATACCAACGCAAGCAACCAATAGATTTCACTTTAGGTGTTGGACAAGTAATTGCTGGTTGGGATGAAGGTATACAGCTTTTAAAAGTTGGAGATAAAGCTCGCTTTGTAATACCTTCTAATTTAGCCTATGGAAGCCAAGGTGCTGGTGGTGTTATTCCTCCAAATGCAGTGCTTATTTTTGATGTAGAGCTTATGGATGTTAAATAATTTACAACACAAATAATATGTATAAAAAACCTTCTAAAAAGAAGGTTTTTTTATGAAGGCAACAATCCCGAAATATCGGAAGAACCTG
>Ga0256840_1001100_pt1 | contig 26091 bp, 24 predicted proteins | sample 355202metaG_FD_185969 | JGI IMG/M metagenome (GOLD analysis project Ga0256840, IMG submission 185969) | Hydrothermal vent microbial communities from Mid Atlantic Ridge, Atlantic Ocean - 355-202 | ecosystem: Environmental > Aquatic > Marine > Hydrothermal vents | place: Atlantic Ocean: Mid... | reverse complement strand
TTTGCTGGATAGATGATGCAGGTAAAATTCAAACAAACATAGGATATCGTGTACAATTTAACTCAGCAATCGGACCATATAAAGGCGGTCTTCGTCTACACCCAAGTGTAAATCTAGGTATTATCAAATTCTTAGGATTTGAACAAATATTTAAAAACTCACTAACAGGCCTCAATATCGGTGGTGCTAAAGGTGGATCTAACTTTGACCCTAAGGGAAAAAGTGACAATGAAGTGATGAGATTTTGCCAAGCATTTATGACTGAGCTTTCAAAGTATATTGGTGAAACTATAGATATTCCAGCTGGCGACATCGGTACAGGCGGTAGAGAGATTGGTTATATGTTTGGTCAATACAAGAGAATGACAAACAGGTTTGAAGGCGTTCTTACTGGAAAAGGTCTTAACTGGGGTGGTTCACTAGCAAGAACTGAAGCAACAGGCTTTGGTTCAGTATATTTTGCAGATAATTTCTTAACAAAAGTTGGTAATTCTCTTGAAGGAAAAACTGCTTCAGTATCTGGTTCTGGTAATGTTGCAATATACACTATGCAAAAGCTATATGAATTAGGTGCAAAACCTGTTACATGTAGTGATTCTCGTGGTTTTATTTATCAAAAAGATGGTATTGATCTGAAATCTTTACAATTGGTAAAAGAAGTAAATAGAGCATCATTGACTGAGTATGCTAAGATGCACAAAGATGCTGTTTATACTCCAGTAAGCGAATATGCAGAAAATACAAATGGTATTTGGACTGTTCCTTGCGATCTTGCATTCCCAAGTGCAACTCAAAATGAACTTAACTTAAACGACATAAAAAATCTTCATAAAAATGGTTGTATTTTGGTAAATGAGGGAGCAAATATGCCTTCAACTCCAGAAGCGATAGAATATATGCAAGCAAATAAAATTATGTATGCACCAGGTAAAGCATCAAATGCTGGTGGTGTTGCTACAAGTCAACTAGAAATGAGTCAAGATGCTAGTATGGAAAAATGGACATTTTCTGAAGTTGATAGCAAATTGCAACATATCATGAAAGATATATTTGAACTTTCTTATGAAACATCAAAAGAGTTCCATGATGAAGGCAATATAATGATGGGTGCTAACATAGCAGGGTTTAGAAAAGTTGCTGATTCTATGATAGATCAGGGAGCAGTGTAACTATTTCGCCTCCCGCTTATTCTTTTTAAGCGGGAGATCACCCCTATAAGTACCATTTTATATTATACATAGTATTATTTATACCTTAAGTGTGAGGCTATTTACAAAATAGTTCTGATATTGAAAATTTCATATTAAGGTAATTTCAATGAATAAGATAATATTAATTTTATTACTAATGATTTCAGCTAGTTTTTCAAAAACATTTTTCTACACAACACAGCCTGACCATAATATTAACGAACAAAAAAGCAAATTTCTAAAACTCTCTCAATACTTAGAAAAAGAGCTAAATGTAAAAGTGCAATTTATACCAACTACATCTTATGGCAATTCTATATCTGCCTTTTCTCAGAACAAAGTTCAATTAGCTTGGTTTGGGGCAATAGCTGGCATAAAAGCTAGACGATTAGTCAGTGGTTCAACGGCTATTATTCAAGGGTTTGAAGACACAAAATTTTATTCATACTTTATAGCCAACACTAATGCTGGGATAAAAGCATCCAAGAGTTTTCCTAGAAGTATAAAAGGCAAGTCTTTTTTGTTTGGTTCAAAAGAATCAACTTCAGGACGATTGATGCCAGAATACTACATCAGATGGATCATGAGAAACCCTCCAGAAAAAGTGTTTTCAAAAGTCGGATTTTCTGGTAGTCACTCAAAAACCATTGCTATGGTTGAAAATGGAACTTATCAAGTTGGAGTTGTAAATTATGCTGTTTGGGATAAAGAGCTAAAAGATGGAATCATAAATACTTCAAGAGTAAAAGTGATATGGAAAAGTTTAAAATATCCTGATTACCAATTTTCAATTCGTGGGGATGTGGATAAAGAATTTGGAAAAGGGTTTACTAAAAAAGTGCAAAATGCCTTCTTAAAAATCAAAGACAAAGAAATCCTAGCAACGTTTCATAGAAGTAAGTTCATAAAAGCAACTAACTCTGAATATGAAATCATCGAAGGGGTAGCTCAAACAGTAGGGTTAATCAAGTAAATTAACCCCTTATGTTATTACTCCACCAACTAAACAGACCAATAATTAAAAGCTCTTAGAGGGATAAGGTTTAGTGCTAAAAAGATGCAGGACTAACTAGTTAATTCAAAGTTTTTTAGTGCTAAAGATTGTGCCTCTAAGAGCTTCCCTGCGGGCGATTTGCTTTTACTCCATATTTTCGTTAAAATCATTTGAGCTAACTAGTTAGCCCTGTATGATTTTGCCTCGATATGAAACAAAATCAAATCGTTAATTATTGGTCTGTTTAGTTGGTGGAGTAATATCTAATTTATGGTATTGAAAACCCTATCTCCAGCATCACCAAGACCTGGTACGATATAGCCTTTATCATTTAATTTTTCATCTACTGCTGCAATATATACAGGAACATCTGGATGAATACTAGAAAACTTTTCTATACCTTCTGGCGCAGCAACTATAGCGATAAATCTTATATCTTTTATGCCTTTTTCTTTTAAAAAATTAACAGCATCTATGGCAGTTCCACCTGTTGCGAACATAGGATCTATGATGATAGCTGTTCTTTCTATATAATCCGAGGGAAGCTTAGCATAGTAAAACTCAGGCTTTAGTGTCTCTTCATTTCTCTGAAACCCCAAAAATCCAACACTTGCATCTGGAATCAACTTAAAAATTCCATCAAGCATACCCAACGCGGCTCTCAAAATTGGGCAAATCATGAGTTTTGTATCTAGCTTTTTAGTATGTGCGATCGCTACTGGTGTTTTGACAGTTGTATCTTTGAGTGGAAGATCTCTTGTAGCTTCAAAAAGCATAAGATATGAAATCTCATCTACTAAAAGTCTAAAATGAAAAGGATCAGTTTTTTCATCTCTTAAGATTGTAAGTTTGTGTTCTATCAGTGGGTGATTTATAATATTTATATTGTTCATAGTTATCCTTCTAGTGCTTTAAACATATCTTTTGTTACTTCGGCTACATCTTTTGTTCCATCTAATTCCACCATAACACCCATATCTGAATAAAAATCAAGCAAAGGAGCTGTTTGTGTATGATACTCTTCCAATCTCTTTACAACAGTTTGGGCAGTATCGTCTTTTCTTATCACAAGAGCATCACCACAATAATCACATACATCTTTTACTTTTGATGGATTAAACTCTACATGAAAAGAAGCGCCACAACCTGGGCATACTCTTCTTCCTGTAATTCTACCAACTATCAAGTTATCTGGCACATTTAGAGATATAACTTTATCCAAAGATATTCCCATAGTTTCCATTAACTCTTTTAGTGCTTGAGCTTGAGCAAGAGTTCTAGTTACTCCATCAAGTATAAAGCCTTTTTTACAATCATCTTGAGTTAATCTCTCTTTCATTATCCCTATGATTGTTGAATCTGGAACTAATTTTCCTTCCTCCATAAACTTTTTTGCTTCCATTCCCATGTGTGTTTTATTGGCAATTGCAGCTCTTAAAATATCTCCTGTAGAAATCTGTGGGATACCATACTTCTCTATCAAAAATTTAGCTTGAGTTCCTTTTCCTGCACCAGGTGCTCCAAATACCATTAAGTTCATAAGATATGACTCCTTGTTTTATTTTTATAACTGACCTTACGCACAAATACACTTTTAGAGTGTATTTGTGCGTAAGGTCAGTTAATAATTATATAAAAATTGTGGTTAATAAGAGATAAGAGAGAAATTAAAGGTGGGTTTTAGCCACCTTTAATTTATTTATTTAGCGTCTATTTTTGCTTGTAGTTTTGCTCTATAAGCTTCTATATCAAAGTTTTTAGCTTTTGCAACACCATCTTTGATTGCAGCTTCAGCAACTGCTACACTAACCCACACAAGAACTCTTTTATCAAAAGGAGTTGGGATTATATAATCATGTCCAAACTTAAAATCTCTTCCACCATAAGCATCTTTTACATACTGAGGTACATCTTCTTTTGCAAGTGCAGCAAGAGCACGAGCCGCTGCCATTTTCATGCCTTCAGTAACTTTAGTAGCTCTAACATCTAAAGCGCCTCTAAAGATAAACGGAAAGCCTAAAACATTATTTACTTGGTTAGGATAATCACTTCTGCCTGTTCCCATCATAACATCATCTCTAACTTCTTTTACGACTTCAGGAAGTACTTCAGGAGTTGGATTAGCTAAAGCAAAAATGATTGGATTTGGATTCATAGAAGCTACCATTTCTTTTGAAACTATGCCAGGAGCTGAAAGTCCAAGTAACATATCTGAGCCCTTCATTGCATCTTCAAGTGTTCTATCCTCAGTTTTAAGTGCAAATGCTTGCTTGTATTTATTGAGATCAGTACGTCCACTATGAATAACTCCTTTAGAATCAATCATAACTATATGCTCTACTCCTAAAAGTCTATACATATTGGCACATGCAATTCCAGCTGCGCCTGCACCAGAAACAACAATTTTCATGTCATGAATATTTTTACCACTAATTTCAAGAGCATTTATGATTGCAGCACTTGTAATCATAGCAGTACCATGTTGATCATCATGCATAACAGGGATATCGAGAGCCGCTTGTAGTTTTTGTTCGATTTCAAAACACTGCGGTGCTTTTATATCTTCCAAGTTGATCCCACCAAATGTAGGTGCAAGTGCTTTACAAATAGCGACAATTTTATCTGGATCGTGCTCGTCTAGTTCTATATCGAAGGCATCAACATCAGCAAAAGCTTTAAATAAAACTGATTTTCCTTCCATAACAGGTTTACCTGCAACTGCACCAATATCTCCAAGACCAAGCACAGCAGTACTGTCAGTAATAACAGCAACTAAGTTTCCTTTATTTGTGTACTTATATGCTAGTTCATTGTCTTTTTCTATTTCTAAACAAGGATGTGCAACACCTGGTGTATACGCCATAGATAAATCTCTTGCTGTAGTACAAGGTTTTGTAATATCAATTCCTATCTTTCCACCTATATGGTATTCTAACGACTCTTCTTTTGTTGCTGAACCACTTTTACTCATCATCTTCTCCTACTAATATATTTTGGATTAAATTGTCAATTCTCTTAACAACTTCCTCAAATCCAACTATACTTAAAACATCAAATACAGATGGACTCACCGCACTACCCACAATAGCAATCCTAATAGGCTGAGCTAAATGCTTGAGCTTTAAGCCTCTTTTTTCTAAAAAATTATTTGCTACTTCTTTAAAGTCTTCGACTAAAGCAATCTCGCCTCTAGCCTTCAACTCATCATTAAATGCACCCAATATTTCTAGTGCATCACCTTTTAAGAATTTTTCAACCGCTTTCTTATCATATTCATTTGGTTTCATTATAATAGATTCAACCATAGACTTTAATTCATTTATATCTTTGGCTCTATCTCTTAATAAATCTATAAGCTCTACTTTTTTATCCAACTCTGATATATCTAAGCCATACTCTTTTAAAACCTCTACCAATCTGTCTACATGTAAAGACTTTATGTACTGTGTATTTATCCAAGAAAGTTTCTCTTGATTGTATGCTGAAGCAGATTTATTTATATCATTTGGATTAAAAAACTCTAACATTTCATCCATACTAAAAATCTCTTGGTCGCCATGACTCCAGCCAAGACGAATAAGAAAATTAAGTAATGCTTCTGGAAGATACCCATCTTTTTTATAGTCCATTACATCCATAGCACCATCTCTTTTTGAGAGTTTTTTGCCACTTGGATTTAGTATCATTGGAACATGATAAAACTTTGGTATATCAAAACCAAGAGATTTATATACTACTATCTGTTTTGGAGTGTTTGAGAGATGATCATCACCTCTTATGACTTCAGTAACTCCCATCAAGGCATCATCAATTGCAACTACAAAGTTGTACAAAGGAGTTCCATCAGCCCTGGCGATTACAAAATCATCTAAGACATCTTCAACATTAAATTTAACTTCGCCTTTTATCCCATCAATGAAACTAATCTCTCCTTGAAGTGGAGATTTTATGCGAACTACTGGTTCTATATCGGTAGGTACATCACCTTTAAAATCTCTATATCTTCCATCATATTTTGTTCTTTGTTTATTGGCTTTTTGTTTTTCATAAAGCTCATCTCTTTCTTGGGGACTCATATAGCAGTAGTAAGCCTTACCTTCATCTAAAAGCTGTTTTATGTACGACTTATAGATATGAAATCTATCTGATTGGTAGATTATATCGCCATCATGACTCAAGCCTGTCCATTTAAAAGCATCTGCAATTGCTATCGCCGCCTCTTTAGAGTTTCTTTTTAAGTCAGTATCTTCTATGCGTAAAAGAAACTTACCTCCATTTTTTTTTGCCCAAAGATAACTATATAAGGCAGTTCTAAGACCACCAATGTGTAAATATCCTGTTGGGGAGGGTGCGAAGCGTGTTACTAGCATGTATTTATCCTTATTTGGCTTATATTATACTCTTAAGTTATGTAAAAAAAATGTTTATGTACGAGTTTAAGGTTTTTGTGTGTATAATTGCGTGAATTATATAAATTTTTTACTTAACAAAGGATTATTAGTGAAAATTATCGCTAGGATTTTAGTTGGCACATCTATTTGTGCAACTCTCGGATTTTCAGGCATCATAACTGGAGTTTCAATTATCATCAATAAAGAGCCAATAACACTCTATGAAGTATACAAATACTCAGAACAATATAAAATTTCCAAAAAAGAGTCTTTAGATATACTAGTTAGACAAAAACTGGAAGAATCTCAAATAAAAAAGCTCGGTATATCTGCAGATATGTTTGAAGTTGACAAGTACATAGAAAATCTAGCCTCTAAAAACGGCATGAGTCAATATGAGTTTTTAAATATGCTAAAAGAAAAAGATGTAAAAATCGAAGACTACAAAAAAGAGATAAAAGATAAAATCAAAAGAGATAAACTCTATCAAAGCGTATATAGAGACAAGATAAAGGGCGTAGAAGATAGTGATATAAAAAAATTCTACGATGAAAATCCAGCAGAATTTAAAGTAGCAGGGAGTTTTAATGTTTCTGTATATACAGCGCAAAAACCTGAAGATTTAAAAGCCGTACAAAAGAACCCAATGCTACAATCTAAAAATGTTAAAATACAAGATAGAGTTATCATCACAAAAGAGCTTAGCAAAGAATTACAAGGCCTACTCAATAGCACTAAACAAGGGTCATTTACTCAAATATTGAACATAGGCAATACGCCGACAATGTTTTTTATAAAAGAGAAAAAAGATTTGCAGCAGATTCCTTACAAAAGCGTAAAAGCCAATATCTACAGAGTGTTGTCAAAACGAAAAGAAACTAAAACATTAAAAGACTATTTTGAAAAACTAAAATCTTCTGCTTCTATAGTAGTAGTAAGATCGCCTAACTAGAGGTGCCAAAACACCTCTAGTTAACTTTAATATTTTGACAAATAATTTGTATCGAAATTATTACTTATGAAATCTTTATTGTCCATCATATTTGAATGAAAGTCTATAACAGTTTTTATGCCTTCTATCTTATACTCACTAAGTGCATTTTTCATCTTTGCTATAGCTTTGTTTCTGTCTTCTGCCCAAACGATAAGCTTTCCTATCATTGAGTCATAAGTTGGAGGCACAGTGTAGCCTTGATACATGTGAGAATCAACTCTTACATTTCGTCCGCCAGGAGCTACATACTTTGTGATTTTACCAGGACTTGGTATAAACTTCACAGAGTCTTCTGCTGTAATTCTACACTCTATAGAATGCCCTTTTAGAACAATATCACTTTGAGGAGGAAGTTTTTCGCCTTCAGCTACTTTTATCATAAGCTCTATAATATCTACACCACTTACCATCTCACTAACACAATGTTCTACTTGAAGTCTTGTATTCATCTCCATAAAGTAAAAGTTTTTATCCGCATCAAGCAAAAACTCAAATGTTCCAGCATTTTCGTATCTTAGATACTTGACTGCCTTAACCGCCACATCATGAAGTTCTTTTCTTATATCATCATCAAGCACAACCGCAGGTGACTCTTCTATGAGTTTTTGATGACGACGCTGAAGTGAACAATCGCGCTCTCCGATATGAATAGCATTGCCATGAGCATCGCCCATAACTTGCACTTCTATATGACGCGGGTTCTTGATGTACTTTTCCATATAAAGTGTGCCATCGCCAAATGCGGTTACAGACTCGCTCTCAGCAGAAAGATAAGCAACTTCCAAGTCTTCTTCTCTTTCTACAACACGCATACCACGACCGCCACCACCAGCACTTGCTTTTACGATGACTGGATAGCCTATTTTGGTTGCCATCTCGACAGCTTGGGCCACATCTTTCAAAGCACCTTCGCTACCTTCTATAACAGGAACTCCGGCTTTTTTCATAACCTCTTTAGCTTTTGATTTATCACTCATCAAAATCATAGCATCAACACTTGGTCCAATAAATTTTATATTATGATGTTCACAAATCTCTACAAAACTCTGATTTTCACTCAAAAATCCATATCCTGGGAAAATAGCATCACAGCCACTAATCTCTGCTGCGGTTATAATCGCTGGTATGTTCAAGTAGCTATCACTCGAAGCCGCTGCGCCTATACAGATACTAGCATCTGCATACTGTAGATAAAGTGCATCTTTGTCAGCCTTTGAGTAAACAGCAATCGCTTTTTTACCCATCTCTTTTATAGTTCTTATTGCACGAAGGGCTATCTCCCCCCTATTTGCAACAAGTATTTTTTCTATTTTGGACATTTCTAAACTTTCTCAACTGCAAACAATGGCATATCAAACTCAACAGGCTGTCCGTCGTTTATGAGGATTTCTGTAATCCTGCAGTCAAATTCAGCTTCTATTTCATTCATGATTTTCATAGCTTCGATGATAGCTACTGCTTGACCTTTTTTAACAACTGTTCCAACCTTTACAAAAGCCTCAGCTCCTGGTGCAGGTGCAGTGTAAAAAGTTCCAACCATTGGTGATTTGATACTGTCACCGCTAAGTTCTGGTTTAGATGTAACAACCGTAGCATCTGCTACTGCAACTGGAGCAGGCTGAGCCAACGCAACAGGTGCAGCTGCTACAACTTCTCTATCAAAACCTTTTTGTAATTCTATTGAAAATTCACCATTTTTAATCTTCACTTTTGTTATATCGCTACCATCAAAAAAACGCATCAAATCTTTAATTTCTCGGTTTGTCATTATATTTTTCCTTAACTGCATTAAATTTTTATTATTATACTATCATTCCTGTTTATTGCCTCTTAATTCAAAGTGACTATTGGTCAATTTGTTCTATAACCACTCCATTGTCTTCAATAAACTTTGTAACAACATCAGAGTTGGTGTGTTCATAATGTTTGTCATACACTATTCTTTTAATCCCACTCGCTATGATGTTTTTACTACAATCACTGCAAGGCTCGAGCGTAACATATATGGTTGCATCTTTGATACTAATACCTTCACGAGCTGCCCAAATGATAGCATTCATTTCCGCGTGAATCTCATAAGTTTTACTCCACTCGTGGTGCTCTTTTGTGTACTCATTAGCCCAATAATCGCAACAATTTACATAACCAGGAGGAGTACCGTTGTAACCTGTACTTAAAATTCTTCCATTTTTCACTATAACAGCACCAACTTGTTTTGAGACACATTTACTCGCAGTTGCTATCTCTAAAGCTATATTTATAAAATTTCTATCACATAACATCTATAATCCTCTTTAGTGTTTTTTCAAAATCTGGATGCATCAATACATCTGCATGAGTTGTATTTTTCAGCTCTACATGTAAGGCTAAGTTTTTTACTTTTGCCATGAGCTTGTCAAAATGCTTTTTTGAAATGACATCATCAAACTCAACCTCTATCAAGCCAACAGAAGCTTGTACGTCTAGCATATACTTAGCAGATTCAAACTTGTGTTTTAAAAGTAAATCTATAGGAAAATAAGGGTATTTTTCTTTTGCCATAGAAACTATAGAGTCAAAAGGCGTTATAAGGATAAGCCCTTTTACATCTCTCTTACTAGCCACATAAGTTGCAACTCCCGTTCCAAGACTTCTTCCTATAACCATAACTTCCTTCTCTTTTTTATACTTGTCATATATCTTTAAGGCATCACCAAACATAGCTTTTTCACTTGGTTTTCCAGTGCTACTTGCAAAACCACGATAGTTAAATGCAACTATATCATAACCCACCAAGCTCTTTACATGTAAGAGTATTCGCGTAGCATCATCCGCATTGCCACCAAAATACAAGATGAGTGGAGCATCTTCTTTTTGAGATTTTTTATATATGCCATCTAGAACTATATCGTCTATTTCAAAAGTGATTTGCTCCACACCCTTCAGGCTAAATGGTTCTCTCTTTTCTATACTAGTTGCGTTAAAAATCTTGTCATCTTGTGTTACATAGATATAAACTAATGCGCTCAAATAAACAACAGCGGCAATAACTAATAAAATCTTCATTTGCTTATCTTTATGCTCATATCATTTTCCAAATAATCTTCTATTATGTCCAAACTAAACCCTTTGTTTTTTGCAAATTCTATCATATTTTCTTTTGTTTGGTAATTAAAAGTTGCACTTTTTTTATCTCCACTTAGGATATTGAACACCACCCCCTTCTTGGAGTATAAAAGCATCTTCTCCAGAAAAAGCCAAGTGTCAAATGAACTCAAGATATTTAAACTACCACTAGCTATATACCAATCTACTTTATGCAATGCATCTCGTAAAATATCTCTACATGTAAAGCTACAATTTGGGTACTTTTTCAATCTTTTTTTTGCAATATCTATAGAGTTCTGAACACTATCAATCCCGATATAGCTCTCTACATGTAAACCTTTTTCCATCCAATAAAGATACAAATCCCCAAACCCACAACCAGCATCAACAACACTGCTGACACGAAGCTCATCTTTCAAAAAATCAGTAAGCACCTCAAACCGAATTCTCTGCGAATCCACAGAGTTCCAGTTGAGACCACGAGCAGTTGCTCCATACTTTTTGTATGCACTTTTATAAAATTGTTGATTAGTCATAGTAGATTGTACCATAAACATAAATTGACTTACCTATTAGGGTCAGGACACAACCCACTACTTTAAGTAAAATCAAGCTATAATATTTAATACAAATTAAAACTATAAAGGTGTATTTATGGCAAGAAGACCTAGATTGGATATGGCTGGATTTCATCATATAATAAATCGTGGAGTTGAACGAAAAAATGTATTTAGATGTGATGATGATAAAAATAAATTTTTAGAAATATTATGCAAAGCATGCAAGTTGCATAAAGTAAACATACATAGCTACTGCCTAATGGATAATCATTATCATATATTGATAGAAACTTCGCTCGAAAATCTTAGCTTGTTTATGCGTCAAATTAGCAGTAATTATGCTATTTACTTCAATAAAAAATACAAAAGAGTTGGCCATCTTTGGCAAGGTAGATACAAATCTTGGTATGTGATGGGCGACGATTATTTGTATTCTCTTTTTAAGTACATAGAGTATAACCCAGTTGGTGCAAAAATCACAGACAACATAGGAGAATATCCTTTTACATTATTGGGAACTATCCTAAATACAAATTTAAATATTATTCCTTGTGCTGTTAATTCAAGGTTGAAAAATGAACTAGATGATATAAAAGATTATCTTGCAGTTAAATTTACGAAAAAAGACTTTAAAAGGCTGCAAGAAGAACAAAAAAAGACAATTATCAAGCAAGATAATGTAGTAATTCAAGAAAAAAATAAAATGCTAACAGAACACTTTCATGATATAAAAGATCTAATGCAAAGAAATAAAGATATAACAAAAGCAATAGAAGATGGATACAAACAATCAGAAGTGGCAAGATATTTAAAAATTTCTCCTGCTATGGTTTCTAAGGTGATTAGAGGTACCGAGTAGTGGGTTGTGTCCTGACCCTAATTACTCTAATTACTAATTTATACTTTACTCTGCTTGTCCTGCATGCGTACCTATGTATACTATTGTTACAACAAAAAAAGCAATTGTTGCTATGACCAGTAATTCCACTATAAATCCTTCAAACTTTTTATTTTCTTTTTTATATTTTTATCAATAACTATAATTGATATTGTCAAAGTAAATATGGCTACAATATCACTTATGATTTTAAGCACAGTCGATGTTTCATAGTTATTAATTAGCCAACTAATCAACCCTATGGTGGTAATAACTATGATTCCCAACCATACTTTCAAATAGTTTAATTCTTCTCTTACTCCATCTATTTTTGCTATAAGTCATTAGACCATAAAAAAAGGGGATAGATACTGCTGTACCTATCCCCTTTACTCGTCAAATTGTTTAGATTACTGAAGTAGTCTTAGAACATTTTCAGAGAAATGCACTACGCTACGAAGTAGCTTATTCAACTTTTACTACTGTAAAAGTCTAAGCACATTTTGTTGAACAGCGTTTGCTTGGCTCATTGCGTATGAACCAGACTGTGCAAGAATGTTAAACTTAGAGAAGTTTGCACTTTCTTGTGCAAAGTCAACATCACGGATTCCAGACTCCGCAGATTTAACATTTACTGCTGTAACAGAGATGTTTCTAATGGTTGATTCAAGCTGATTTTGAACAGAACCAAGGTCACTTCTTGTAGCATCTAGTTGTTTAAGAGCTGAATCAGAAATCAAGATTGCAACTTCTGCACTCTCTCTAGATGTTACATCAATACTATTTAATGAAACTCCTGTTAATGATGGAGCAAATGTACCACTTACTAGACCAAATGAATCTGCAGCTGTACCACCAACTTTGATAGCATTATCACTAAAAATTGTGACTTTTCCTGCTTTAGACTCATTTGTGATGCCTTCAGTAAGATTAAAAGTTGAAGCACCAGTTGTTCCACCGATATTTAAATCATTACCATTGTTCACAGAAAGACTAATGACACCAAGAGCATTTATAGAAGAATCTCCCATACCATCAATAGCTTTGATAGCTGCTTCTAAATCTGTTGCGGCAGTTCCTGCAGTAACATTGTCACCATAAGTTCCAGCCATATCTGTACCATTGATAATCAATACACCTTTAGCAATAGTTACATTTGCAGTTGCACTTGATGTCAGTGTAGAAACAGCTGCACCAGTTTGACTTGTAAGATTGTCAGTTGTTAAACCTGTTACATTGTCTGATGCTGCAGCTGCAGTAATTGCAGTTACGCCTAAAGTCGTTGTAGCTGTAGAACCTGCACTAGCATCACCATTTACAGCATTTGCTATTGTAAATGTTGGTGAACCAGCATCTGCAGTAAATGTAACAACATTACCAACAGCAGCCCCTGTAACATTTTCACCAGCTGTAACAGCAGTAATTAAGTCTGCATAAGTTGTTGCTGCATCTGTGTTAAAAACTGCTGAGTATGTATTACCGTTAACATCTAAACTAATTGTCTGACCTGCAGTCGGTGCTGTATAAGTAGCAGTACTGATTTGTGAAACTTCAGCAGTTGTAGTAGAAGTAGTAATAGAGATATTTGAACCATCATTAGACTCAAGCAACAATTTGCCAGCTGTATCAACCGTAGCTGTAACACCTGTTTGGTCTGTAATGTTATTGATTGCATTACGCAAAGCACCATCAGAATCATTTGCTAGTACAGTAGTATCTGCAATTGCAATACCATTAATCTTGAGACTATTAGTACTATCTACAGTACCGCCAGCAATTGCAACTGCACCAGTCAATGTGTTTGAGCCTTGTGCCATAATGCCTGTTGCATCTGTAATAGCTGTAGCAACACTTGATGCATCTGTTAAACTAACAGGGCTTAGAGTGTTTAGTGACCCAGCTATGTCAGTACCATTGATTGTTAGTGTATCTGTTTTTAAAGCTTGTCCGGCTACACCATCTACATAGTCAGCAGTCACAAGTGCAGCACGAGTGTTTGCACCTTCATAACCTTTGATATCACCAACAGAGCCAACCTGAACATTACCAACTGAAAGACCTACTGTCTCACCAGCATAAGCACCAATATGGAAAGATTTGTTAGTAAATGTACCATCAAGAAGTTTTTGACCGTTAAACTGAGTAGTATTTGCAATACTATTTGCAGCTTCTAAAAGTCTATCGATATCTGCTTGAATTGCTTTACGAGAATCTGCATTTTGACCATCTGATGCAGCTTGGATTGATTTGGTACGAACATTATTGATAATCCCGATATATTCATCAAGAGCACCATCTGCAGTTTGTACAACAGCAACACCATCGTTTGCATTGTTGATAGCCTGATTTAGACCATTTGCTTGTGCACGAAGAGAATCCGCAATAGCCATACCAGATGCATCATCTGCTGCTTTGTTAATTCTCAAACCTGAACTCAATCTTGCGAGTGAACCGTCAAGATTTTTGTTGTTCATTACTGAACTCCTGTGAGCGTCAAGAGCCGCAATGTTTGTGTTAATTCTAAAACCCATGATAAATCCTTTTATCTTTTGTATTTCAGTGGCATCCTTGCCATTGATACAAACTAAATCGGAGGGTTTGGGAAAAAGTTTATAGTTTTGAGAAATTTTTTATTATTGATTTGAGATTGACTTATGATTATTTTTCTTATATAAGAAAATAGAGGATAGCATATGTTTAAAGTAGGGATGATTGCAAGTACCTAGACAATACGGTAAAAGCGCTCTCGCGGAGAGTACTTTATCCCTGATGGCTTTATGCTTGACTATTTGCAGAGTATATAATATACTTGCACATATACTTGCAAGGAGAAAACATGGCACAAGTAACCATATATATGAACAATAACATAGAACAAAAAGTAAAAAAACTAGCAAAGTCTATGAACATATCTATAAGCAAATACATCTCAACCATACTTGAACAAAAAACAGCAGATAGCTGGGATAGTAGCACAAAAGAGCTAAGTGGAGCATGGAGTGATTTTAGTACCATAAGTGAGATACGCTCAAATGAAAAAGTAAAAGATGTACAAAGAGAAGTTTTTTAATGTTCCTACTCGATACAAATACACTGATATACTTCTTTAAGGGCATTGGCAATGTTTCAAAAAACCTGCTCTCTCACTCACCCAAAGAAATAGCAATACCATCTGTTGTGGTGTATGAGCTAGAAGTTGGCATTGCAAAATCAACAATGCGAGAAAAAAGAAAAAAACAGCTCCAAACCTTACTTTCACAAGTTCAAGTGCTAGACTTTACATGTAAAGAAGCAAAAGCATCTGCAACTTTACGAGCAGATTTAGAAAAAAAGGGTGAACCAATAGGTCCTATAGACACTCTCATAGCTGGGTTTTCTTTAGCTCACAACCTTACACTTGTAACAAACAACACAAAAGAGTTTGAAAAAGTAGCGGGAATCAAACTAGAAAATTGGCTTTAATAGCCACTCTTTTACATTGATTATAGCTATGTCATCTAGCGAGGCAGTGTTGTCTTCGGTGATGATAATCTTTTGTACATTTTTTAACTTAAGTTCATCTACTGTTTTTGAAAAAGGTCTTATCTCTCTCTTTTTTGTTTTTTCATCTTGTAATGTCTTTGAAACTTGGATGAGCTGTACGATCTCATTTGAAGATTCTACTACAAAATCTATCTCTAAATCATTTGAAGTTTTATAATAATAGACTTTAAACCCTCGTCTTTGCAACTCTAAATAAACAACAGTTTCCAAGTCAGCTCCTAAAAACTCTCTATTTGGTACTCTCAATAGATTTGACAAACCCAAATCTATGCTATAGTATTTTTTTTCATTTACTCTCTGTTTTTTTAGTGAATAGTCAAACTTATTTACTTCATAAATCATATAAGCTTTTTTAAGATACTCCACATAATCACTTGCCATATCGAAAGAGATAGAAAAGTTGTTTTTTAGTTTTGTTATGCTCTGGGTTATCCCACTATTTGAAAGTAAAAATGCTGAGATATCTTCAAGAATTGAAAAGTTTTTTAGCCTAAATCTTGCAACTATGTCTTTTAAAAGAATAGAGTCTTTATATGTGGTTAAAAGCTCTTTTTTTTCACTCTCTTCATACTCAATAAGTTTAGGGAATCCTCCATCTTTTAAAAATGAACTAAACTCTCTGTTTATCTCTATTTTTCTTTTTATCAAATCCAATTTTGAGTCTATTTCAATCTTTTTAAATGCCAAATACTCTTTAAATCCTAAAGGGTAAACGCTTATACCTATGTATCTACCACTAAGAACAGATGCTATTTCACTGCTTAAAAGCGAAGAATTTGATCCTGTGATTGTAAGATAAGATAGTTTTAGTTCATGCTCTTTATTGACCCACTTTTCCCAATTTGGTATATTTTGCACTTCATCTAAAAAGATATATGGTTTGGATTTTGGATTTAAATATTCTAAATAAACTTCTTTAATGGTTTGTAACAAGGAAAGGTCTAAATGATTTATAAATCTTGGGTCTTCAAGGTTTACAAAAAGTGTCTCTTGTATTTTTACTCCATTTGATATGAGGTTTTTTATTTGATTTATCATCAAAGTTGATTTACCACATCTTCTTATACCTGTTATAACTACTATTTCATCTTTATCTATAAATTTCTTTATTTTTTCATCATATAAATCTCTTTTAACAGTAAAAGGCAAGGGTTTGTCCCAATAATTCCAATCATTTAAAATTTCGATTATTTCAGTTTTAGATAACATTTTGTATCCTTAGAAGAGAATGATTTAGTAAATAATATGTTATAACATACAATTTTTACAGTAATTATACTATAAATACAAACAATTTACAAATCCTATATTTAAAATTGGTAAAATAACAATCTTTTCGCTACAATTTCAAAATAAAACACATATAATAGGTAGAATATGAAAAACTTAATCATAGTGGAGTCACCCACTAAAGTAAAAACAATCAAGACATTTTTGGGCAAGGACTATGCTGTCATTGCTTCAAAGGGTCATATAAGAGATTTGCCAAAGAGTAGTTTTGGTATAAAGATAGAAGACGGGAAGTTTGTGCCTGAGTATAGAGTAGCAAGAGACCATGCAAAAACTGTCAAAGAGATAAAGGATTTGGCTAAAAAGGCTGAAACTATCTATATCGCGACGGATGAGGATCGTGAGGGTGAGGCTATAGGTTTTCACATCGCTACGGCTATTGGTAAAAAACCTGAAGACCTTCCTCGTATTGTTTTTCATGAGATAACTAAAACAGCCATCAAACACGCACTTGACAATCCTCGTAAACTTGATTTTGCGAGTATTGATGCGCAACAAACTAGGCGAATGCTTGATAGAATTGTTGGGTATAAACTCTCTCCCCTTTTGGCTTCAAAGATTCAAAAAGGGCTTAGTGCAGGTCGTGTTCAAAGCTCAACTTTAAAGATAATAGTAGATAGAGAGAAAGAGATAAGAGCTTTTAAGCCTCAAGAGTTTTGGTCAATAGACGCAATTTTTGATAAAAATATAGAATCAATCTTAGTGAAATTTGATGGTAAAAAAATAGAGAAGATGACTATTTCAGAGGGTGATAGAGCAAAAGAGATACAAAAAAGGCTAAAAAGCGAGAGTTTTATAGTCGCTTCAATCGAGAAAAAAGAGAGAAAAAGTAGTCCGAGTCCTTCTTTTATGACTTCTACTTTACAACAAACTGCATCAAGCTCGCTAGGATTTTCTCCAAAGAAAACTATGATGGTCGCTCAAACTCTTTACGAGGGAGTAAAAACCAACAAAGGAACTACGGGAGTCATCACCTATATGAGAACTGACTCTCTCAATGTTGCAAAAGAGGCGATAGAAGGTGCTAGAGAGCATATACTTAGTGCCTATGGCAAAGCATATCTTCCAGAAAAACCGAAATATTATAAGTCAAAAGCAAAAGGAGCGCAAGAGGCTCACGAGGCTATTCGTCCTACAATCATAGACTTTACACCTGACATGGCTAAGGACTTTTTGAAACCTGACGAGTTAAAGCTTTATTCTTTAATCTACAACAGATTTTTGGCATCTCAGATGAACAGTGCAAAGTTTGAATCACAAACTATCATCTTCAAAAGTGATAGTGGGGAGTTTAAGGCGAGTGGTCGAAAACTACTTTTTGATGGATTTTATAGAGCTTATGGCGTAAGCGATAAAGACAAACTTCTTCCTGATTTGAAATTGAATCAAGATATAGACTTGAGTAAACTTGACGCAAATCAGCACTTTACAGAGCCTCCATCTCGCTATAGTGAAGCAAGCTTGATTAAGAAAATAGAGAGCCTTGGCATTGGTCGTCCTTCTACTTACGCGCCTACTATCTCTACGCTTGTAGCTAGAACTTATATCACTATAGAAAAAAAGCAGATTATTCCAAGTGAAAATGCTTTTATCGTTATAGACCTTTTAGAGAAACATTTTGCAGAGATTGTTGACAGCTCTTTTACATCCAATATGGAAGAAAAACTTGACCTTATAGCTGAAGAAAAAGCTGATTGGCAAGAAGTGCTAAGTGAGTTCTATGCGCCTTTTATGCAAAAAATAGCTGACGGAAAAGAGAACATCAAAAGTCTAAAAGTAGTTGTTCCTACTGGGGAAGATTGTCCTGATTGTGGCGAGCCTCTTGTAAAAAGAAAGGGGCGTTATGGCGAATTTATATCTTGTAGTACTTTTCCAAAATGCAAATACACTAAAAACCTAGGTAAAACAGAGAGAAAACCTCAGACTATTTTGAGTGTCAAGTGTCCTGATTGTGGTGGAGATATCGTTGAGAGGATGTCAAGAAGAGGAAAGTTTTTTGGTTGTGGGAACTATCCAAAATGTAAGTTTATAGCAAACTTTGAACCGACAGACAAAAAGTGTCCAGAGTGTGGAAAAATGATGGGTAAAAAAGAACTTAAAACCAAAAAATATTACGAATGCTTTACATGTAAGCATAAAGAAGAATTTTGAAAACGGTATTTTTATGCTCAATTTGCAATGTTTCAAGTGGAAGTTGCAAGGAAGACTGTAAGTTTTGCACACAAAGCATAAAATACAATGCAGATATAGAAAGGTATTCGTATAAAGATATATCTCAGATTTTAAAAGAAGCAAAAACAGCAAGGAGCCGAGGGGCTAGTGGATTTTGTCTGGTAACTTCTGGTAAAGGTCTTAACAACACAAAACTAAAGTTTATCTGTGAAACAGCAAGTGTTATACGAGCCCAAATACCTGAACTCAATATAATAGCTTGTAATGGAACGGCCAATTTAGAACAACTAAAAGCTTTAAAAAAAGCAGGAGTTACCTCGTATAATCACAACTTAGAAACATCAAAAGAGTACTACGACAATATATGCACTACTCACCCTTGGCAAGAAAGATTTGAAACTTGCGAAGCTGCTAACGAGGCTGGTCTAAATCTAGTAAGTGGAGGGATTTTTGGTCTTGGAGAAAGTCAAGAGGACAGAGTATCTTTTATAAATTCTCTCAAAAAACTAAAAGCCAAAACAGTTCCTTTGAACTTTTTTCACCCAAATCTTGCATTGCCACTCAAAGCAAAACCTTTAGAGATAGATGAAGCACTTGGACTTGTAAGATGGGTCAGAAGTGAACTGCCAGATGTAAAACTTATGGTAGCAGGTGGAAGAGAGATTACTTTTAAAGATAGGCAAAGTGAGATTTTTGAAGCTGGTGCAAATGCTATCGTGATAGGTGATTATCTAACAACTCAAGGTGAAAAAATAGACAAAGATAAAGAGATGATAAAAACACTTGGACTAAAAATAGCTAAAACATACAAAGATACCTGATGGCTGAAATTTCGATTATATTTACAATCTCGGCTGTACTGTTTTCATCTCCCTTTCTTTCGAGATATATGAAAATGCCAACTCCTGCTTTGGAGATTATATTGGGTATGTTAGCTGCTTATTTTGGATTTATATCGGACTTTTATCTTTTTGAGCTTATGGCTCATGTGGGATTTTTTTACCTTATGTTTATGGCTGGTACTGAAGTTGATTTGAAGATGTTTACGTCCATTGACAAGTCCCTTCTAAAAAAAGGTGTTTTATATCTCATCTTCTTATACATCATATCTACCATATCTGTTATCTATCTTGACATGAATAAAATCTTGATTATCATAGTACCTACCCTGTCTGTTGGACTTATACTGGCTCTTTATAAAGACTATGGCAAAGATACAAAATGGCTAAATCTCTCCATGATTGTAGGAAGCATGGGAGAACTTGTCAGTATCTCTTTGCTGACTTTTGCTGGAGCTGCTTTAGAGTTTGGTGTAGGCATAGAGCTATACAAGGCTGTTGCATATCTTGTTGTGCTTGTTGGTGGTATTGTAGTTATCTTCAAATTTTTACATGTACTCTTCTGGTGGTATCCTGGTATCAAAATATATCTTATGCCTCACGCAGACAAAGAAGAACAAGACTTACGTTTATCTATGGGGTTATTTTCTCTTATGATAGGTCTTATGATTTGGCTTCAGCTTGAGATTGCATTTGGTGCATTTATAGCTGGTATTTTTATAGCTACTTTTTTTGAACACAAAGAAGATTTGCCTCACAAAATCTCTTCATTTGGGTTTGGATTTTTAGTTCCTATATTTTTTATCTACATTGGCTCTACCTTTGACATTCTGACGCTTGGTGTATCTGGTGTTGTAGCGACCGCCTTTTCTATTGTGGCTCTTATGGTTGTTATTCGTGTATTTTCGTCATTGGTTTTTATTGAATATCTTGGTAAATTAGATATATTTAGATTTGCTTTATCGCAATCTATGCCTTTAACATTGATGATTGCAATTGCAACTATAGCCTATGAATCGCATAGTATAGATAGTCATCTCTACTCATCTCTTATACTTGCCTCTCTTATTGAAGTTATTTTATCTATGGTAGGCATAAAAATTATAACATACACCAAAAATAAATTTAAGCTTAATAAATAGTTAATTAAATATCTATTTAAGCTAAAAGAAATAAACTAATATTTTAAAAGCCTATTTTTAATACTAAATTTATTGTATTATTTGTACAATAAATAAAATCAAAATAGGAGTTTCTATGCCGAACAACACAGTTACTATGACAGATAACCGAACTGGTGAAAAGTATGATTTTCCAATTCTAAATCCAACAGTTGGACCAGATGTAGTAGATGTATCTACATTTTATTCAAATACAGGTATGTTTACCTTTGATAGAGGTTTTACTTCTACAGCAAATTGTCGCTCTAAAATAACTTTTATAGATGGTGGAAAAGGTAAACTTATGTACCGCGGGTATGACATAGAGTATCTCGCAACTCAAAAAACATTTCTTGACACTGCCTATCTTCTTATTAAAGGTGAACTTCCTTCTAAAGAAGAGTTAAAAAGTTTTAATGAAGAGACAAAAAAACGCTCATTTATACCTGAAGGAATGATGAACCTTTTTGCATCATTTCCAGATCGTGCACATCCTATGGCTATACTCTCTTCAGCTGTTTCTGCTCTATCAACATTTTATTTTGATCATCTTGATATAGATTCTCCACAAGAGTATATGGAAATGGCGGACAGAATCATAGCAAAGATACCAACAATAGCTGCTCTATCTTATAGACATTCTCAAGGTCTTCCTATCATATATCCTGATATGAATAAAGGTTTTACAGAAAACTTTTTGTATATGCTAAGAGGTTACCCTCATCACTATATAGAACTAAAACCTATAGAGATTGAAGCACTTGATACTATATTTACTCTTCATGCTGACCATGAACAAAATGCTTCTACTACAACAGTTCGTGTTGTAGCATCAACTCATGCTCATCCTTATGCATGTATCGCAAGTGGTATTGCTGCACTTTGGGGAAGAGCTCATGGTGGTGCAAATGAATCAGTTATACGCCAACTAGAGATGATAGGTTCAGTTGAAAACGTAGATAAATATATAGCTAAAGCAAAAGATCCTAATGATGAGTTTAGACTTATGGGGTTTGGACATAGAGTTTACAAAAACTTTGATCCAAGAGCTAAAATACTCAAAAAAATCCAAGGCGAGTTAGTGGAAGAGCTAAATCTTGATACTGGATTGATGGCAGTTGCAAAGAAGATAGAAGAGATTGCCCTGAGTGACGAATACTTCATAAAAAGAAATCTATATCCAAATATTGACTTCTATTCAGGTGTTATCCTTCAAGCACTAAAAATTCCAAAAGAGATGTTTGCTGTTATATTTGTAATAGGTAGAACACCTGGTTGGATTGCACAGTGGATTGAACTCAAAGAACAAGACACCATGAAGATAGCTCGTCCTAGACAACTTTATATTGGACCAGCTGAAAGAACTCCGAAGTACTAAATATCTTTACATGTAAAGGATAAAACCTTTACATGTATACTCACCCTACTTCAATGTAAATTGGTATCCATCTTTAGTCTTTTCTTTTGTATATAGATATTTGCCATCAAGCTCTATTGCAACTCTATAATAACCATCATGTTTTCCAAGTGTGATTGAGCTAAAATACTTTGTTTTTAAATCATATACTTTTGTATAAAAAGAGGCTTCTCTTTTAAAATCAACTACTATTTTATAAGGTTTTATGACTAAAAAATCCCTTATTTTTATATCTTTTGTATTTACATGTATAGATTTGCCATCTATCTCAAACTCTACTATATTTTTAAAATTTATTTTTTTATTGGCTTTTATCTCTTTTTTTGTAGCCCTAGCAACAGTCTCATGCGGAGCTGAATCCGCAAGTTTTTTAACCACTAGCTCATCATGCCAATCAATCTTCTGTCCTAGTTTTATAGTTTTACTCTCTAGCGAACCATCCAGATTTTGAAAATGGAACTCAACACCTTCTAACATCCTAGCAGTACTTGGTAGCTGTATTTTAGCACTAGTAAAACTTTTTCTAGTATCTTTTTTATATATTGCCTTACTAGTAGTAGATGAAGTTTTCATTGGCTCAAAAGGATTGTCTCGTCCCATCAATGAAACACCAATAAAAAGTGTCATAATAAAAAAATATCTCATCAATAATCCTTCTGTTGTTCTGGATCTAAGTCTTTAAGTTCAAAATACTCTTTTTGCAAAACTGCATTTTCTTGTTTTAGATTTTCTATACTTCTGCTCAACATCTGTTTTTGCGATTGTAAGTTTAACAAAACATCTAAAGAGCTTTTACCAAAAAGCATATCGCCTACATAAATCCCAAAACCGACCACTAACACCAAAAGAGAGAAAATCTTTAGATAAAAAGAGGGCCCATTGGAATCTCTTTTGTTTATATCTTCTTCAAACTCTTCTAGTAATTCACTCATTATTTAAATAGCTGTTTGCCTAGATATTCGCTACCGTTTAACTCACGCTCAATCTCTAAAAGTCTATTGTACTTTGCATTTCTTTCACCACGAGCAGTTGCTCCTGTTTTTATCTCACCGCAGTTAAGCGCCACCGCTAAATCAGCTATAAAAGCATCTTCACTTTCGCCACTTCTATGGCTCATAACACACTTGTAGTTGTTTCGTTGTGCTAGTCTCACAGTTTTCATAGTCTCACTTATACTTCCGATTTGGTTTGGTTTGATTAAAATTGAGTTTGCTACTTCTTTTTCTATACCTTGTGCTAAAATCTTTTCGTTTGTAACAAACAAATCATCTCCAACTATTTGGATTTTATCTCCAAGCTTTTCGGTCATAAGTTTCCAGCCATCCCAGTCATCTTCACTAAGTCCATCTTCAATAGAAACGATAGGGTATTTTTCACACATATCAACAAAATAATCAACAAGCTCAGCACTACTAAGAGTTCTGTTTTCACTCTCTAGCCTATATCCACCTTCTACTGCAAACTCACTACTAGCCGTATCCATAGCTATCGCGATATCGATTCCTGGCTTATAACCAGCTTTCTCTATAGCTTGTATGATGATTTTTAAAGGCTCTTCGTTGTCTTTGAGGTTTGGCGCAAATCCACCCTCATCACCTAAAGCAGTACTCTCGCCTAAGCCTGCAATAATATCTTTCAAACTATGATAAACTTCCGTAGCAGCCCTTAGTCCTTCACTAAAAAGGTCAAAGTTAAGTGGCATGATCATATACTCTTGAAAATCTACATTGTTATTTGCATGACTTCCGCCGTTTATGATGTTAAACATAGGAGCTGGAATAACTAAAGCGTTTGAACCACCAAGGTATCTGTAGAGCGGAAGTCCCAAGCTTTTTGCACTTGCTCTTGCCACAGCCATACTAACTCCTAGAACAGCATTTGCTCCCAAACTTCCATAGTTTTCAGTTCCATCTATATCTTTCATAACAGCATCAATCAAGCACTGATCATAAGGATTTAGCCCTATAATACTATCTCCTATGGATGTGTTTACATTTTCACATGCCTTTAACACGCCTTTGCCCATATATCGATGATCTCCATCTCTTAGCTCAAGTGCTTCACGCTTTCCTGTACTAGCTCCACTTGGAACTATCGCGGTCGAAACCGTGCCATCACTTAGCTTTACAGTTGCTCTTACTGTTGGGTTGCCCCTACTATCTAGTACCTCGTCTGCATATACATCATCTATAAATATCATCTATTTTCCTATATTATCTTATTCTGTCTCTTCTTCAAAATCAACTTCTCGACCTATCCCCATCTGCTCTTTGATTTTATCTTCTATCTCTAAGGCAACTTCTGGGTTCTCTTTTAGTAAGGCTTTAACATTTTCACGCCCCTGTCCCAATCTCATCTCACCATAACTAAACCAAGCTCCACTCTTGTCTATAATGTCAAGTTTAACACCATAATCCACAAGCTCGCCCTCTCTACTTATGCCTTCACCAAACATTATATCAAATTCTGCCTGACGAAATGGAGGCGCTACTTTATTTTTTATAACTTTTGCTCGCGTCCTATTTCCAATAACCTCTTCACCTTGCTTTAAAGTTGCTATTCTTCTGATATCAATCCTAACAGAAGCATAGAACTTGAGAGCATTTCCACCAGTGGTAGTCTCTGGCGAACCATAACCCATGGTTCCTATCTTCATACGAATCTGGTTGATAAAAACAATAGTCGTACCCATCTTGTGAACTATACCTGTAAGTTTTCTCAACGCTTGACTCATGAGTCTTGCTTGAAGTCCAACATGAGTATCTCCCATGTCGCCCTCTATCTCCGTTTTTGGAGTCAAAGCAGCCACAGAATCTACAACTATCAGTTCAACAGCACCACTGCGGGTAAGAGTCTCAACAACATCCAAAGCCTGCTCACCAAAATCTGGCTGAGAAACTAAGAGATTGTCTGTATCTACTCCTAGATTTCCAGCATACTTCACATCCAAAGCATGCTCAGCATCTACAAACGCACAGATACTTCCCTCTTTTTGAGCTTGAGCTATTACCTGCAAAGCTAAAGTAGTCTTACCCGAACTCTCTGGCCCATAAATTTCTACTATTCTACCACGAGGAACACCACCAATCCCCAAAGCCATATCAAGACCAATAGAACCTGTACCAATAGAAGCTAACGGTTCGATATTTTTCTCACCTAATCGCACAAGCGTGCCCTTGCCAAAAGCTTTATCAATCTGTTTTATCGCTAAATCTACTGCTTTTTGCTTTTTCTCATCTATTTCCATATCAATTATCCTTTGTTTATCTTTTATTCTATCATTTTATCTTAAAAAAGCTCTTTAAAAATCTAAAGGACTTAAAACTTTTGTCTTGTTTATCTGCGAAACAACATGCGTATAAATCATAGTCGTCTCTACGCTTCTATGTCCTAGCAACTCTTGAATAGTCCTCAAGTCTATCCCTGCCTGTAAAAGATGAGTTGCATAAGAGTGCCTAAATATATATGATGTTACCCTTTTGTTTAGATTTGCTTTTTGTGAAGCTTGTTTTATGTTGCGACTAAATGTCTGAGGATGAATGTGATGCCTTCTTATAGTTTTACTCCTTGGGTCTTG
>Ga0256840_1001099_pt1 | contig 26092 bp, 21 predicted proteins | sample 355202metaG_FD_185969 | JGI IMG/M metagenome (GOLD analysis project Ga0256840, IMG submission 185969) | Hydrothermal vent microbial communities from Mid Atlantic Ridge, Atlantic Ocean - 355-202 | ecosystem: Environmental > Aquatic > Marine > Hydrothermal vents | place: Atlantic Ocean: Mid... | reverse complement strand
TGAGATATTATGTTCTCAATCTAGGTGAGTTTGTGGAAATGGAAGTGCAAGATCAAGTCACTTCATGCTGCATGAGTATTAATGTTTCAAGGTATGAGGAAGCCGCTATACCTTGGTTGCTTTTTTTGGGGGGGAAATGACAGTCAATACTTTTTGATAGCTCCAGTTGTTTCATTATCTGGGCAACAATGACTAATCCTGCTCCGGAGGTTAATTGTTCTTTTGTAGTTTTGAGTTTGTAAGGTAATATATTCATCAGTCTTGGCTCCACCCTTTGGGTGATGGGCTGTTTCGTCACAATCCATTTACAGCCAAGGCTTGATTAGTTTTTATTTGTTCTATCTGGGATTCAGGTGGTCTAATTCAACCATTAACACAAACATAGCCTTTAATAAGTCAAAGGGCATTAATGCCGGGGCTTGTTGAAATAATTCTGGCTGCATAAATAATGAATTTAATAGTTTATAGGTTCAGTAGATTATAATTTATCCACTCACTTTTCAAAAGAGCCAAGCTTTTTGATAGAGTATATCCTTTATTTCGATCAACATTAGAATCAAACAAGTTCTACTTTACTATCAGGCTATGCTGAAATTTTGAACTATTGTTTATTACTGATGACTTCCACATAAGCAATTCATCTGGGTATTTTTTTCCTAAAATTGGAATATCAAAATACACATCGAATAATTCTGCATTTGCAAAAGAAAAAGCCTTCACCCTTGACAGGTTTGGTAAATATTCCGTGACTACTTTACGAATTATTTCAGCTCTAGAATTACTTCCGTCACCAGCAGCCCCTAATTCAGGAATGAAAAATGGGCGTTGAGTAACACTCCCCCATGCATTATATCCTTGTAAAATGGCTTTTGAAATATCTCCGACCTCCTCATTTACATCGGGTCTATTTTCTGGATCTATAAAATAAGCACTCTGTCCAACCCAGTCAATATATGAATCCCCTGGATAAAAGTATTTTGGATGTAACCATGTAGTAAAATCTTCATCATCTTGGTTCATATAGCCAGTAGAGGTATACATAAACCAAGTGACATTATTAACCCCCTCTTGGCGAAATAGATCAATAATATGTCTATAAGTGTCTCTTACTCGCTCAGGTCCATCTGGCCAAGATGGATTTCCGTATTCATTACATATATTTTTACTATAATTAATTGCTGTTTTTCCATCTTTTCCAAAAAGAAACCATGATTGCGGCCCATACTCTCCAAACAACCCTAACATTATTGGATGGCCAAATGCTTTTATTTGTTTTGCTGCTTTTCGAATATCAGTATCAAAATCTCCTTTAAGTATACCTGGTACAACATTGTTACCTTTTGATAAGCCATACCATAAACTCATTGATTCCATATCACAACATTCAATTGCCCATGAAATTGCAAGTACAGAACCATCTTTATTCAGTTCATTTGCTAAGTCCAATGGTGATGGCGCACCATCGCCTTCAAGTGCCTGTTCAAATGTTCTTATCTTTGGTGTTTTGGAAAAAAGGTCTTTTGGAGCAATAAAATCATGAAAGGTATGGACAATAACTGGCGCTTGACCAACTTCTGACTTAAAAACATTATATTTTGGTAATGTTGAGCCAATATTGTATATTCCTGGATAAATACCCTGCACTGGTGGGAGTATTTTTTTTGCTGATGGATCAGCCTGTGTTGTTGCTGGTGGAAGCTTTACTTCATTACTACAACCCTCTATAGTTTCTGGATCAAGCTCCAATTCACCATAACTACTTGGTGAAAAAGAGGCGAAAAATAAAATAACATATATATATAATATTTTTTTCATTGGAGTATCCTTTTATATTTTTAGAATCATACTTAATAGGTAACCAAGAGTGCTTCATGCATACCGCCTTAATGTAAATGAATTTCTAGCTTCCATAGCTAAAAAAATCACTCATACATGAAGTGGAAAGCAATCTAAAAGTACAGGTGAATAAGTAGTGCGCACAACACATTAGCACAAGCATCACTGAATACTCAAGACACATTATTTCCTTGGCACGACGAAACCGTACAATATTAAATGTAGGTATAACTAAACAACCACCCGCTAAAAGCAGATGGGTTAGGGAGCTTGGCGACTGAAAGCCGGGATACAGGACAAATAGCCCTGTTATTTCCGCTCACTCCGTTTTGAAATTATCATTCGGACTGGCTTCAAAATGATGTTCAAGGTAATTTTTTATCATTTCTTCGATCCATTTTCCCTACCGTGACGTAAAAATAGCCTCTTGCCCAAAAATGCCTGCCCCATATGCACATGATCTTTACTTACTACTCCTGACAATATCTTGATCTCAAATGCTTCACAAGTTTGCCTTACTAGCTCTCTTACTCGCAAGCTAACATAACCTTGTAATACTTGGCATATGTATTTTATGACCTAAACAAAGTGATATTCAATATTGTAAACTGTATGACTGCCATAACGATAATCCATCCTGTTATTATGTCACTTGAGATAAATCTGTTCGCCTAAAAGGCGAAGGTTTCAACCTTGCGACTGGAAAATGAATAGCTGTGGTGTTATTAGCTAGCTCTAATAGTATAATTTAAAATATTTTTTTGTACACAGAGATAAATATGAGTAAAAAATATAATAAGCAACTAATTGTTCATTTTTTAGCTGTATTCTCTGGAAAAGTAGGGGCATCAGGCCTTGGTTTTATTGTTAGCTTAATCATTGCAAGGTTACTGGGTCCCGACAAGTTTGGTATTTTTTCATTTTTCTTGGTCTGGGCTCAAATTGGAAGTTGTTTTGTTGGTGATGTTTTTTCTGATGCGTTTATTCGAAATTATTCAGCATGTCTTAACAATAATAAAAAAGGCACTGGGACAGTTTTGTTTAATGCCCTACTAATAAGACTATTCTTTGGTATTTTACTTGCTATGAATGGAGCCTTCTTCAGTCAAAGTATTGCGTTGAATATATTTAAAAATTCAGATTATATAGATCCTATCTTTTTTGGTTGTTTAGCTTCGCTTGCAATAACATTATGGACTTTTTGTTTATCAACTTTACAAGCATCAGAGTCGTTTATAAAACATGGAATTTTATCTCCAATAATTAATTTAATTCGTTTAGTTGCAATACCTATTCTATTAAAAATAGGACAGTTTACGTTAACTAATTTAATCTTAGTTTTTGTTGGTTGCTACTTTATTTGTAGTGTAAGCACAATAACTGCCCTAAGAAAACGCTTTACTAATGCAAGATTTGACTACCATGAAATTAAAAGTCAATTACATTTTAGTAAATGGATAACAATTTCTTTAGTCTGCCTTGTCTTAATTAATTTCTTATCGATTCCAATATTAGGCTATTTTTTTGGGAATCATGAAGTTGGAATTTATGCTGCAGGCTCCAACTTACTATTAATATTTGAACATATTACAAATACAATTATCACAGTTCAATACCCTAAAATTTTAAAATTGAAAGGCCATAGAGAATCAATAGATTTTATTAGAAAAAGTCTAATACTTTCTTGTTCTATCATTATTATTTTATTGCCTGTATTCTATTTTATTGAGCCTCTTATTTTGATGATATATGGTGAACAATATATTGGTAGCTCCCTTGTTTTTAAAGTCTTGTTTGTTGGTACTTTATTGACTATGTTAGTGCAACCTCTTAACCTATTTTTTCTGGCCAATGAAAAGGCACATTATTGGAGCAGTATTACCATGTTGTCATTGTTTTCTTGGCTACTTTCAAGTTATTATCTTGTCCCTTTATATGCAGCTATAGGCGCTGCCATTGCAACATTATTTGCGCGAATAGTTTATCTAATTGCATCTTCTGTTACACTCTGGAATACATTCAGACATAAAAATAAACTATCTATATTATGAAAATTTTATTGATAAGCCCTGCTGGAAAAGCTGGAACAATTCAATACACTCACAATCTTGCTAATACATTAGTACAAAAGGGTAATAATGTTTTTTTAGCGACAGCTGTAGGTTTTGAGTTAAAACACTTTCACAAAGACTATCTTTTTCTAGAGGTATTTGATCGTTTTCACCCCCACCCACTTAAGCTTTGTCGTTTTTTTTATCTATTAATTACATTTAAACCTGATATTGTTCATTTTCAGGGAGCACAGCACCCCGCTGTATACTTATTTTTATGCAGTTTAATTCGTATTTTTAGCAAAGCACCTTTTGTTTATACCCCACAAGATGTTTTACCTAATAATAATGGTAAATTACATGTTCATATTTTCAGGCAACTTTATAAGCAATTTGACCACATATTTTTAAATACCAAAAATAACCAAAAAGATATCATTGAGTTTTTCCAAGTTCCTTCCAATAAAATCAGTATTTTATCGATTCCTGATTTACTAGCATTTTTAAAAAATGAATTGATTCCAAAAACACCTGACATACCAAAAGGTAAAAGTGTTTTATTATGTTTTGGTTTAATAGAAGCACGAAAAGGAATACATACATTAATTCAAGCTATGCCAGAGATAGTTTCGCAACGACCAGAGACACTGCTATATATCGTTGGAAAACCATTAGAGGATATACAGCCTTATAAAGATAGCATTTCTAAACTTCAACTTAAAAACCATGTGAGGCTTATCCCAAAGTATGTAAGTTTTGATGAAATGGCAGGTTTTTTTAATTGTGCGGATATTGTTGTCTTACCGTATTATTCAGGTTGGAATAGTGGAGTTATCTCAACAGCCTTTAATTTTAAAATACCAGTCATTGCAACCGATGTAGCGGGCTTTAAAGATGTTATAGAAGCAGGAAAAACGGGTATTATTATTCCCCCGAAAGATGCAAAAAAATTGGCAAAAGAAACTATCAACCTTTTAAGAGATAAACAATTACAAAAGAGATTGGCATCCCATGCTGTTGCAAGCATGAAATATAATTCATGGGGAAATATTGCTGATAAAACAATAGAAATTTATAATAAAATAAAGAAATAGGGGGCTTCTCATCTCCTTATAACCCCGCGTCAGCATATTACGATACCGCTTTTGCAAGTTAACTAATTCCTGATCATTCAGTTTTTTATCAATACGGGTAGAGACCTTTTGCAAGTTTCCTGCAATAAATGCTTCATGTTGCTCGCCCATTTGTCATCATTAGACTCGATAATAAACGTTAACTCACGCAACAAATGTGAACCACATAGTCCGTGCCCACATTGTTCGAAAAGGACATAACTCAGAAAACCTTGCTGTAATACGTCATATTGCTTTAAACCTGCTGAAGAAAAATAAAACGTGTAAAGGTGAGATTAAAGCTGAACAACTTAAAGCAGGGGGATGATGCATACCGCAAGTTAATTTTATACTCAACTTGATTTAAGTGCGATTATCATGGCTTTGGAGGAGCTACTTTTATAGAACCTTTTGTAGCCTTATACATTAAGAGGCACTCACCCATTAGTTACTAAGATTAATATTCATTGTTTTCAGGTGATCAGCAAGCCTATTTGCTAATGCAACAATTGTTAAAACTGGATTTGCTTGACTACTGGTTGGGAAAACTGAGCTACTTGCTATAAAGAGGTTTGTTATATTGTGAATTTTACAGTTTTCATCAACAACCCCCTTATTTATATCTTTAGACATTCGTGTAGTACCTATATGGTGTCCCATTACGGCATTACTATTACGAATATCATCAATTGTATTATTGGTATTAAATGTTAAAGTGCCGCAATTCTGTCTTGTAAGTTCTTTTTGTATTAATTTATGTGATTTATATACGCTGTCCACATCCAACTCGCTTATTTTAAAGTCAATATTAATCTGAGGGTTACCATACCTATCTTTCTTGTTTGTTAAAAAAACTTGGCTTTCAGGCATTGGAGCCTGTTCTGATTGAAAATAAAGGCTAAAATTATTATTTCTAGGCTTTTGAATTAAGGATGGAATTCTTCTTTTTTGTAAAAACCGTTTGCGGCTAAATTGCGGGAGTACATAAACAAGTCCAGCTGATCCAGAAATAACATTTTTAATATGAGATAGATACAGGCCATACTTTCCAGTGCCAATATCCTGTTTAACACTTTTTTGTTGTAATTGCTTGGCAATAAATGCTAAAGATAACAGCGCATTTCCATGTTTTGGATCACCAATTAATGGCCTGTCCAACAAAAAATACATATTCAAAACCTTTAATTCATTTTGAGCCTTTTTTGATAGACATAGTCGTCTACGGCAATAAGTTTCACTTTCATCTTTCTCATAACCAAAGATAATATCAAGGTTCTGTTTGAATGATACAGATGCAATAGAACCATGAATATGAGGCATATAACATTTACCCAACCACCCAGAATGGTTTCCTATTCCATTTTTATGTATTGTGTTGGAAGTTAACAATAATCGGGTTACTTCAAGCCCTCCACCACTCAGCACAAACATTTTTGCTTTTACACGAAGGTTATGATCAGCTTGCGTTTTAATCGACAACCCTATTATTGTATCTCCTTTTTCATTACTTTCTATATCGGTTACGATAGCTTTAAGGTAAACTCTTATATTACTAGCCCCTTTAAGCTGTTTTCTGTACGTTTTACCAAAGTGAGTAGGAGGACTCCATCGTTCAATAGTCGAGGTAATAATATCACCGTCTTCAAACCCAGGTATCATTGCATTCGTTTCATGAAGTAAAGCCTCCTGAACATTATAATTAAAATCACCACATTGACAATAAACATGTGCTCTTTTATAAAAAGGGTCTAATTCTTTTCGAGTGATTGGCCAACCTGAGTTTTCCACAAAAATACGCGTTTCAAAATCTAAGGGGTCATAAGGAATACAACGCCCTCCCCACATTGAAGTGGTTCCTCCTAACTGGCGGTAGCGTGCCTGGTCAGCAGGTAAATGCCGCTGCTGGTCGGCCACACTCCCTTGATATAATTGCTGACTTTTACCACTACTATCAGATTTTCCAGCTTCAATTAAAATAACATCTAAACTTGATTGTGCCAATTCCAGTGCAAGAGTAATTCCAGCAGCACCTGCACCAACAATACAGATATCACAGGTTAATTCAGAACCAGGTAAAACTTTATTAGCATCAATGATCATTTAAGTGTCTCAATACATTGGAAAATCAAGTCTAATATCAATTTCATACAAATACCATTAACCAATAGCGGCCAAATTATCAATTAAGTGTTTTCGACATGCCATTCCTACCAAGACAACGTTAATACTATTATCTTGCAATACATATTTTAAAGCATGTTGTTGCGAACTATAATTCTTTTTCTGAAAACCACTAGGCAAACTGACATCCACCTGAGCAGAAAATAAATGATGGTCTTTTAAACACTCCCTAGCAATAATGCCAACACCTTGATGAGAAATTTTATTAAGTAAAGCACCACTTTTCTGAATCTTAAGTGGATCAAGGTCAAGCTGAAGACAAGAAATATTATTATTTTTTAAACATAACCAAGCATCCTCATGTTCCTGGCAAGACACTCCATAATGACGAAGCATTCCTTTTGTCTTTAAATTATCAAGCATTTCAAAAATACCTGAATTTTCAATAATTTCTGTAGGAGGGTTATGTAAGAGAAATAAATCCATATAATCCGTATTTAAACGTTTTAAACTACTTTCAATTTGTTTTTGTATATAACTCTCTCGAAAACACTGACGTTCTATTTGTTTGCGTACTGCTGTTGTTTTTCTGGAGACTGAAGAAAGGTAACTTAGACACGGCCTAAGAAATGGCTTTACATATCGAATGCACTGCTGCGGAGCACTTAGGGTTAACCCAGCTTTAGAACAAAATAAGACATTATCTCGATGCTGCTTAAAAACTTTCCCTAATAGCTTTTCACTATCCCCTTGACCATAAATATCTGCAGTATCAAAAAAATTAATACCTTGATCAAATGCTAATTCTAATGTTTTTTCAATCTCATAACGACTATACTTTGTTGTCAATGAGGCTATTCTTGAACAACCAAACCCTAATATAGAAGCCTCCATATCAGTATTACCCAGTTTTTTATACTTCATTTCAAATATCAACCTAAACTAAAAATTAACTGAGACCTTTTGCATAATAAAGTAAGTATTGCAATCCAATAATTAGGAAACTTCAGCCCCAATATATACTCATGGCCCTGCTGTAAAGAATATTAAAAAAACAGTACCCTGAATTCCCACATAAAACAAATAGAAACTAATTATGCCTTGGTTGTATAATGGGTTGTAACGAAACAGTCCATCGCCAAAGAGTGAAGTCAAGACTGATGAATATATTACTTTACAAACTTTTTTTTAGTATTTCCACAATACCACATCCATGCGTCACTGATTCCTAAAAGGGTTCGTTCGGGTCTGATACAAAGTGTTGGATGTCCACGTCCAGCATCGTGTGACAAGCGCCCCAAACTCTCTGTTTCTTGACTATTAAAATCTAGCTCTGTGGTGTCTTGTATACATAAAATAACAGTTTCTTTACTATTTATAGTATGGCAGTGGGTCGATTTGTAGTTATGTATGAATATCCACATAGAATTCGACTTTGTTAATCAATAAACCAATAACAATATCAGGCATTTTTCTGACTTTGAAAAACAAATTGTTTTTCAAAGTCAGCCGCTTAATCCATGTTTTTAAATTTAAATTCTTACGTTCAATTTTTTGAGCATTCCTTTCCCCCCACTTCGTGCTTATTGGGTTCAATATACCTTTCATAAGCTCCCAACGTTTGATTTTTAAAGGAGCTAGTATGGCTTTTAAGCCCTTAAAAAAATAATTTTTCGTCTATCAGAAATATAAGCCAAAATAACATTGGTTGAGTGTCCAACTACATACCAAATCCAGAGTTGATTAGACTTACTCCTTGCAAACGACCGTTGCTCGTCTATCTTAGTCTCTTCACAGATCAATTCAATACCACTGAAGGCTGATTTAGTCTGAAACTTAGGTTACCACTTGCGTGAGCTGGTTTTCCATTTTTTAGCGTATTGACAACCGTGTTTTTATTGGTTTTTAGCACCCATGCCGTATTCCTAACTCCACTCCCATTAATTACCATTTCAACAATTTTATTAGTTACTCCATAGGCACAAGCTTTGTAGCTATAATCGAGCATGAATGTTTTAGTTTTACACTCTAGATTACGTCAATAATAACATTGTTTTCCGTAACCATTCGCCCCAGACTTTTTAACTTTTATACTGTTGCACTTTGGGCAACTTACTTCTTGATAACAGGCCGTGAAATAAAATTATACAAGATTTCTACAAATTAGACCCACTACCATGATATCAATTAGTTTTTGACGATCTATTCGTGGGTCAGGAAGTGAGTCAAAAAAGGTTTAGATGGTATTGTGTCGATTGTAAGCACTGACAGGATCGAAGACAATGAAGTATATACCATTTAATATCATATTTTACACCTCAAATCCAGATATATTAAGTGAAATAGTCCTGCCCCCAAAGTCCAACAAGAGGCGTTTCTTTGTGTTTTACAAAAAAGGCTACAGTGATAGGGTTTAAAGGCATTGAAATAAAATATAAAAAGCTTGCAACTGCACAGGTATTTTTATGCTTTCTATTTTCCCCCAAAATTGGTTTATACCTATGATCAATAATGAAATGACTCTTTAAGCGCTTAAAAATTTGTGACAAAATATTAGTAGCTAATAACTAGACCAAGGTTTAGTCTATTACTACTAATAGTTATACCTCCTGATTTGATATGTTGATATAAATGACGGTAAGCCAGTCTGAGCTGTAAATTCTTGGAAAATATATATTCAAGAGCAATACTAGGCTCTATCATTTTAATTTCTATTCCTGCAGCTGACATTTGTTTGAATTTTGATAAATTCAATAGAAACTTTCCATGAAGTTTATTTATTAGAACTGTATTAATAGAGCCAAACACTGAATCACTTCGTAGTAAAGTATTAAACCCACCAATGGATGATACATCACGAGTATAACTAATTTCAAATGTACTGTCTTTAGTTGATAGGGATAGTAAAAGATTTGAAGTGAATTCTAGTTTAGTAAAAGGTTTAGAAATTCTGGATAAGCCAATTTTTCCTGACATAGAAAAAGTTTCAGAAAAGTTATAAATGTTTTTTAAAGAAACTAAATGGATAATTCCGTTTGGTGAGTTTATAAAGTTAGCCGACTGATCATCAAATTTTACATAACGATACATATACTCTAATTCTAAAGCACTTTGTTTGCTAAGTGTACTCGAAATAGATAGTTTTCCTTCATGGCGAGTAACGTTAGATACTTGTTTATCATCAAAAGTATTTAGAACTTGATGGTAACCAGACATTAACTGAAGTTTATTAGAAAGTTTATGATTAATAAAAATATTAAGGTCATTTTCATACATTCGGCTTCTTTCTGACCCGTTAGGTACAACTTGGTTGGTTCTGTCTAAAAATGAATAAAAAGTATCAGTAAATGATAAAAAGGTTCTGTCGGTCAACTGATAATTACTAAAAAAAATTAAATTGTGGTTTTCGAAAGCTTGGGTAAACCTCATATGATTAGGGTATATAGTTGACTCGAAAGAGTAGTCAAGTTCAAATTGAGCACGCCTTGTCTTTTTAACTAGGTTAAATCCAGGCGAAATAATGGTATTCATACCAGCTAACATATTATTTTCTTCAAATAAAATATTATCATTGTACTCCTCTATTATTGATAGGCGAGGAATGAAACCACCTTTTCGAATACGAACGGGAGAAAAATTATGTTCATTGATTTCTTTTAAGGGGAACTCAACTAATGGTGTTCTTTCTGGTGCTATTATATTAAAACGAGTTCTTACTTCACCAATCGGTATTTCAGTATCATATATACTTTTAAATGTTTCGGTACTGTGAGCATTACTGGAATAAAGCATATTTAAGAAAATAAGAAGGAAAATTTTAGTTGCTAATAAATTTGTAGTGTTCAGGTTAGTGGTTTTAAAAAATAAAGTCATTGAGCTAAAAATAGTGTTAATCAATTTACGAAGACTGTATCACCTGGTTTAAGAAATATATTCGAAGTAACTGATTCTTTATTGATAAAGCCTTTAAAATCAAAATGTACCCTTTTTCCATTTTCTCGATTGACAATTAAAATATTATTTTTATTGGCAAAAGGAGTAAAACCTCCAGCCATAGCAATTGCCTGAGTAACTGTAATAGGTCTTTTGATACTAAATAATCCTGAACGCATAACTTCTCCAGAAACATAAATATCATAACTGTTCAATTCAATTAGGGTGACACTTACTAATGGATTCTTAATATGTTTGCTAATTTTTCTAGAAATAGCTGCTTCAAGATCTGTTTCAGTAATTCCTGCAGCTTTTAGCTCACCTATTAGTGGATAATTTATTATTCCATTTGGGTTAATAGGAGTATTTAGTGATAAATCAGGATGGTTCCAAACAAAAACCCTAACGATATCTCCAGCTCCAAGAAAAAACATGGGAATATCTTTAACCAGATCTATTTGAGATTGTTCGGCATAGGCCCTAGTATTAAGTTGGTTACACCATAAAAATAGTATTAAAAAAATAGAAGTAGGCTTGAATAATATTTTTTTAGTTTTCATTTTTTTAGTTGTTCATGTTGTCGAATGACTGAATAATTGTATTTTATTAAGTTGGAATGAATTGTTAATCAGTAGTTTTTCGATTCAAAAAATTGTATTTCATATTTAAATTAATTGTGTCGCATCCATTTTTGAATACAGGTTTCCATTCTTTGTCTTAGGGGTATTGGTTGATAAGAAACTAATTTATTTAATAAATTAATATCTGCCTGCCATTTTTTTGGATCACCTAGTAAATTTCTATTCAAGGTTTGAATTGATTTTTTACTACCAGTTAATTCAATAATTATTTCTGCTATTTCCCTGACTGAAGTTGATTGCCCAGATGCAACATTAATGGGCAAAAAACCTTTAGGCCTAGCTTCCATTAATTTTAAAGTTAGATGGGATATGTCGTCTATATATATAAAGTCCCTAGTTTCATCTCCCGTACCCTGTATGATTAATTCATTTTTTTTTGATTTGATAGTCTGTTGAAATAATTCCCAGATGAGCAATCTTTGTTGGATCGGACCAAAGGTTGAAAATAACCGTGTTATGACGATATTAAAGTCAAAACATTCGCAATACTCTTGAGCTAATTGTTCAGAAATAACTTTATGAAAGCCATAAGGGGAAATAGGGTTTAATAACGAATTTTCTTGTACAGGTAGTTTATTTGGATTTCCATATACGGATGCACTAGAGGGAAACATAATCAGAGGAGTCAGATCAGATTTTCTAACTGCCTCTAATACTGCACTCCATGTATTAACAGCATTTTTAAAATCTTCTCTAGGTTGTTGAAATGAATATCCAACAGAAGCCGTTCCTGCACCATGGTAAATCATGTCAGGTTTATAATTATTAATCAAAATAACTAGGTCATCATTATCCAGTGAACATTGTTGAATGTTAAATTTTGGGTGGAAACACTCAGTTTTTTTTCGTGTTATACCTAAAACCTCATGCCCATTTTGAATAGCAAATAAAGCAAGACTTTTCCCTATAAATCCTTGAGAACCTGTTATTAATATTTTCATAAAAATATAGTGTATAATGAGGGGTTTAGTTATTTATCGTATAATTACATTATAAAAAAACACTAATGAATAATGGTAATTTATTATTAATATAATTCTATTTTGCACTCACTACGGCAAGTTTTTGTTTCAACGTTTTTAATGCCTGTTGTGAGCTAATGCCATGTTGTTTATAGTCAATTATGTGGCGATATGTTGAAACTGTATTATGAGCCATTACTTCAAGTCCTAGGTCTTTGATAATTTTTTTTCTAGCATTTTTACCAAGCTCCTTAATCTTTTCTGGGTTCCTAGAAAGCATAAGCATTTTCTCAGTGAGAGTTTTTACATCATCAACTTCTATTAAATAGCCCGTTTCACCATCATTGATCATTTCACAAGCTCCTCCAACATCTGAAGTAATTACGGCTTTTTCCATAGCCATTCCCTCTAAAAGAGTGAAACTAAAGCTTTCTGCATAAGATGGAGCAACTAATACATCAAGACTTGCAAATACAGCAGGAATTTCTTCAAGTTTAACTTCCATTATCATAACTTTATTAGACATTTCATGTTCGGATATAAAATCCAAAATTTCTTGCTTATAATTCTCAAATCCAGGAAGTACCGTGCCAGTTATCAAAAATCGAAAATTTGGGTTTATTTTCAGTAGCTGCTGTGCAGCATTCAAAAAATTCATATGCCCTTTTACTGGGTGTATCCGTCCTACCATACCGAACACACAATCCGAATCATCTATAAATGATTGATTTATATAGAAAAGATCATCATTACCCGGGTTAAAATATTTAGTGTCAATACCATTTCTTATCGCAACAATAGGAGGATGCTTTTCTTGCATTCTAAGCTCTTCGCCTATAGCAATAGAATCCGTTATCACAGCATCCAATTTTTTTAAAATTAACCGGTCTATCCATGGATAGACTATTGAACGCCAAGAGCCTTTGGGGAAATTTACCCAGCCGAGGAAAGATGCAATTACTGGACGCCCAGTAAGGCGGGCACTTATTAAACTGACTAAATTAGCTCTATGATCGAGAGCATGTACGATATTAGCATTAAATTGTTTGATTATCTTAGCAAGCTGATAAATGTCTTTAAAATTAAGAGGGTTTTCAATTGGAATTGTAATATATTCAAAACCTGTGTTTTTTAATTCTTTTAACCATGCTGTTTCACCTAAAGAAGGTTTAATAATACAAACAAATAGGCAATTGCAATCTTGTGGATCAAAGCCTTTCAATAATTGCAATAAATAGGTTTCACCTCCAGTCATTCCAGTGATGCCTCGACAATTCCTTACTATGACTGTACGTATGATATTCATTTAGGTAACCCTGTTTTAATGATAAATAACTAACCAATTTTGTTGTATTTTTAAGAGAGTAAAAAACATTTAGCACTTTTGCTTGTTAAACTCAATAATTTGAAAATAACCAAATTGATTTAGGAGAGGTATCTTCCCAAAAAATAGATCCATTGTTTTTAATGATTTTGTAATCAATGTGTATTTCTTTTGTAGAATATAAAAATCAAGTAGTCGAAAAAATAAAAAGTCAGGGTGATGCACTGTTACCTGTCCAGGAAAACAATCTTCAATAATTATCAGGTCTTGTTTTGTTAATGGATACTCTTCATCATCATCACCATATTTGGGGACTCCAAAAGAACCTACAATCCACTTTCTAGCAAACATTAAAAACATATTTCTAGCTGAATTCTCAATAAAAACAGCTTTTGCACCAGGTTTTAAAATACGATTAATTTCTTTACAGGCTGAAGGTAAGTCTACATGGTGCAAAATACAAGCACCAAAAGCAAAATCAAAGTTATTATCTGGATAGTTCATTTCTTCAATTCGTTGGATGGAAAAGTTGACATTAACATCATTATATTTAGCCAATGCATGTGCAATAGCTATATCTTCTTTAGATAGGTCAAATGCTGTAACTGTCGCCCCATGCTTTGCCATCATCACTGAGGTGTGCCCTCGGCCGCAACCACAATCGAGGATAGATTTGTTTTTCATATCTCCAAATAATTTTAATGTATACGCATAAAGGTCATATAGTCCATTTAAAGACAGCCAAAAATTATAAGGCTCATAGTTACCATCAAGCCCTACTTTATAATTAGAATTATTTTGTTGTAAATGACTTGTGTTCATAATTTAGGTTTTAAGTTTTATTAATCAATAAAAACCAGTTGTAAGCCCACTGAGGAATAACAAAGGTTCGTTTATTTAGTACAACCCCCAAAACAATGGCACCAGCTTGTTTTAAATGGCTTAAAGCAGTAACAATAGAAATACGGGAAGTATTTTCAGCTTCCACGACAAAAATAACACCATCCATTATTGAAGCTAAGGCTATACTTTCAGGGGCATCAGATAATGAAAGCGAATCAATAATGATAAAATCAAATTTTTCTTTCGCCTGATTGAAAAAAATATCAAGATCAGTCATCGTTTTGTTTTTTATCATATTAGATAATAATTTTTTATTTTTGCTGGTAAAAATTAACGAACTAGTTTCAATCGGTACAAAAACATCTTCAGATATTATTATCTGACTAGTATTTTGATTAGTATTATCAAAATCAAGATAACTATTTTTTATCGTTTGTTCACCTAGTAATAAGACCTTAGCCCCTTTTTCAATAAGGCTGGTAGCGAGGTTACTTGCTACCATCGACTTACCTTCCTTTGGTCGAGCACTACTGATTAAAATTAGACTTATTTTATCCTTCCTGCTTAACATAGTGATTGATTCAGAAAGCATTTTAGACTGATACTGATTATAAAGTTTCAGCTCTTGAGTATCATTAAATAAACGAAAAGCAGCAAAACAAGGAAGACCAAGAAAACTTTCAACCTCTTCTTTATTTGATAAGGAGCGACGCAAGAACTCACTAATATATGCAATTAAAAGACCTCCTGACAAACCTACAAACATCCCTAAAATTAGGTTTTTTATCTTATTTGGTTTAGATGCTGAGATAGGAGGTACTGCATACTCAATTGGGGTGACATTAGATATTTTATTACGGTTTAGGATTAAATTAATTTTATTTTCTTCTTGTTTTTTTGTATAAAGACTGAGCGAATGTTCTTTTCGTTCTATTTCAATCTTTTTCTCATTGATCAATATTTTTTTAGTATCTAGGAATACTAATTGATGTTCAAGTTTCTGATGTTCCTTTTCGAGTTCAGAATAACTATTTTTCAACCCTTGAAGCTTTTTATAACTTAAAGAAAGGTCTCCCTGAATTTTTTGATAAATAGGGTTAATACCTAGTTTATTTGTATCTCTAATACTTGATACTTCATTGTTTATGCGTTTTTTTATTGAATCTATTTCAGCATTGAGCCTTAAAGACGAGACACTATTTTCAACATATAAGTTTTTTTCTGATTGAAGTGCAGATAGTTTTGTTGTCAAGGTATTTAAATCTGGGTTTCTTGACCAACTATCTTCTAGAGAAATTATTTTAGGCAATTTGTTTAACTGCCTTTCAAGCTCAGCAACCTGTAATTTAGTTTCTATATTTTGTAGCTGAGTTTCCTGCTTCTGCGTTTCGATAGCACTTATTCGGTCTAATAGCAAATTGATTTGTGAATCGACTGAAATAACTCCACTATCATGTTTTAATTGTAAAAGCTCTTTTTTAGCAATATATAATTCTTTTTTTAAGAGTGTCACCTGATCAGAAAAAATTTGGTTTTCCTCAACCCCTTGGCGTAAATTTAAATGAACTTCTTGATACATTTCAACCAATGTGTTGACAGCTAACGCTGAAAAGTCAGGATCAGGTGTTTCTAATATGATTTCGAAAACATTACTTCCCCTTATAGGCTCAATAGTCAGATTATCTAATATTTTAATCTTTGCTATTATCGTATTATCCCCAAGTTGGTCTTGAGTTTTACCCAGCCAAAGTAATATGTTTTCAGTGATGGGAAAAGACCATAAAACATCGTACACAGATTCTTTTATTTTTCCAGGTAATTCTTGCAACCAATCCCAGCGCCAACGCATTTTTTCAAGCACATAATCAGGTTTTAATTTAGATACCGTTTTTTCTAAGACGGCAGAACTTGTAAAAATTTGTATCTCAGAAAAGAGCCTTTCTTTCGAATCAGAAGAAAAACGGCCTAATGATATATTTGAAGTACTAATTATTTTTGCTTCACGATGATTTTGAACTAAAATTTTGGCATCTGATTCATAAACTTTTGATATTAGAAATGAACCAATTAGAGATACTAAAATAGTACAAAAGAAAACAGTTTTAATTCGCTGTTGATACCTAAATAATATAGCGAGGTTCTCTCTTAAGCCATAGATTTTATTATTGTTCGTATCCATAACTTAATAGGCTCCTGTCCCTTTAATAATAACAGGAACAGTTTTCAGTAGAATTTTTAAATCCAACATCAACGTCCAATTATCAATATACTGAAGGTCTTGTTCCATCCATTGTTCAAAAGAAATATTGCTACGGCCGCTGATTTGCCAGATACAGGTGATTCCTGGCCGAACACTAAACCGTCGACGCGTCCAATCAGATTCAAATTTCTCAAAATCCCTAAGCGGTAAAGGCCGAGGCCCTACTAAACTCATATCACCTTTAAAGACATTAAATAGCTGAGGTAATTCATCAATACTATAACGCCTTAAACTTCCGCCTATTTTAGTTATACGTGGGTCATTACTAATCTTAAACACTGGACCACTCGCTTCATTCATATTTTCAAGGCCTACTTGTAAGGCTTCTGCATTCTCAACCATAGTTCTAAATTTATATAAACTAAATTTTCGTTTATGTAATCCAATACGTTGTTGTGAGAAAAATATTGATCCAGGATCTGTCAGTTTAATTAAGGCAGTAATTAATAAAAACAGGGGTAATAAAAGAATAAGTAATGTACCTGAAATGAAGATATCAAGAAAGCGCTTAAAACTTATTTGTAAACTTTCTTCCATACCATTATATAAAGTAATTATAGGGGCATTATCTATAAAGCCAGTTTTAACTTTGACTTTATTTAAATGAAAAAAATCACTAGCTAATCGTGCTGGTACTCCTTGTTCCTTGCATTGATTAACCAGAGTATGAATTTCGTCATATGCTGATTTTATAGGCAAACAGATAAATACTTCGTCAACTGAGGTTTTTGAGATGATACTAGGGAAATCTTCAAGTCCACCTAAAAAATGTATGTCTTTAATATCTAAATTAAAATGTTTAAATTGTTCTGATTTATCAACAAAACCAATGACACGATAACCCACTTCTGGATGATCAAGCAGGGACTGAGCCATTTTTTGACCTCTCTCCCCTATACCAGCAATAATTATATGTCGTAGATTACGATCCTTCAATCGGGTAAATGCCAGTAGTTTGTACAAGAGTACTCGTGTTAAGATCATACTTGATAAATTAAAGCTCCAGAGAGAAAGTATAAATCTAGGTGTATTAACCGTATTATTGAAAAATGCAGCAGAAACCACAATGAAAGCAACACAAAATGAGGTAACTTTAAAGGTTTTCAACAAGTTAATGTTATATAAACGATTTGATTCATATAAATTCATGTATGAACATGAAATAAACCAAATTGTAATAACAGATATAAAGAATAAGTAATTTTTAAAAAATAACTGAACAATTTCAGTATAATCGAATAATGGGTTTTCAATATAAACAGCCAGAATAAAGCTAGTTAGAAAAAGAAGAAAATCCCATAATCGATATAGTTGAAGTAAAACTGTTCGGCGAGCATAAATTTTTGAATTTGTGCTAAATAACATATTGTCCTATTAATAATTTAGTTAATGACTTGTTTTCATTATTTTAGTTATTATCAGACAAATACTGATCGCACCATTGATATGTAATTTCAACCCCTTTCTCTATCGAAATTTCAGGAGACCAAGCTAAGATTTCTTTTGCTTTTGTCCAATCTGCCGCTCTATCCATATCTCCTTCAGGTTTTGTGACATCAAACCTTAACGGTATGTTTTTTCCTGATATATCTATTACTGTTTGAGCAATTTCAGCGATTGAAGTACTGAAACTCGGACCAATTTGAATGGCTCCATGATTCATACCTTTTTCTGCCACCGATACTAATGCAGAGATAATGTCATCAACAAAAACAAATGCCCTGCGCTGATTCCCGGTACCCCAGACGATAAACTCTTCATTTGGAAAGTTTATAGCTTTTCTAATGAGAGATGGGATAACCTGTGATTTTTCTGGATCCATCACGCAATGAGGGCCGTAAACATTATGGAATCGTAATAAACCAATGTTCATTAACTTTTCTTGTTGTATCAATTCACATGCATATTCCCCCATTAATTTACTCCACCCGTATGATGATTCAGGCATTGCCGGATATACATCAGGTTCTTTAAATGGGGGAGGATTTAATTTACTTTGTTTATCCGCTGGATAACTGCAGGCTGTTCCTACATAAATATAATCTGATATTCCCTTGCTAACTGCAGCTTTAAGCATATTAGAATCAATCAATAAATTACTATTAAATAAAGAAAACTGATTTCCAAAAACATAGTTTATACCTGCCACTACATCTGCAAGGTGGTAAATAAGATCCTGCCCTTCTACTACTTTCAGACAGTTTTCATAGTTCATAAGATCCAATTCATAAAACTTTTTATCCATATCTATGAGGGGAACCCCATCTTTATAAAGGTTCGATTTTTGACCTCTCCAGAGGTTATCAACGACTGAGACAACGGCTCCTTTTTCTAGTAAAGATAATACGAGGTTTGATCCAATTTGACCCGCTCCACCTGTTACTAATACTTTTTTATTTTTCCAGTTCATATTTAATAACAACCTTATAAATTATTATAAAAAAAATCTATTTATACAATACAATAATTAATTTAAATACCTTATTATTTATATGTTTACTGCATCTTTAAATAGACAATAATACTTTGTTTTTTGCAGAAACCAATTTACCAATTGCAGCAGAGATACCCAACGATAACCAAATTTCTTTTAGCATTGGGTTCATAGCCCCCATAACAAGTTGTCCAATTAAGACCAAAAATATTATTTTGGCATAATAACCATAGACTTCATCAGACCAAGCTTTTTTTATAGATTTAAAAGCAGCAATCCATAATCCAATAAAAACAATAACTCCTAGAATACCTTGCTCACATAATACCTTAAAAAATATATTATGAATTACTTCAGGGTGAGATGAATTTGTGGCCCAATAAGGAAGATAAGGTAGATAGACGAAAGGAGTCTGCTCGTAACCAACACCAATAATGGGGTTGTCTATAAACACTCCCCACGCAGCATAAAATTGTTCAACCCGAAATCCATATGAATTTTGACCGGAATTAATCTGTAACTTTGAAGTTGAACTACTATAAATACTTAATTGATCAAGTAAAATCAAAAGATCATTAATTGATTGTATTTTAAACACAATTAAAAATAATAAAATCAATGCCGCAAAGCAAAAAATCAATACCCGCCAAAGTTTATTTCTGATAAAAAGAGCGGTTATAAGAGTTATAGCCATTGCTATAAATGATGTTCTAGAAAAAGCATAATACCAAGCAAACACCATTAGCAGGCCTGCGAAAAATAATAATATTTTTACTATAACAGAACGGTGTAAAAAAAACATTCCAACAGTTATAACAATTGTAAATTGTAGGTAATGAGCTAATAAAATAGGATGCGCAGTAGTTCCATCAGCTCTAAATTCTTCAGAAACATCGGTATCTTCAAAATTGGTTAGTCGCCATTTTCCAGGTAGGGTAAAACCGATTTTTACTTGGGCAATAGTAATAATAGCCTCTATCAGTCCTATTATCACTAATACCCACATGATAGCTTTTAAACTTCGTTCATCTTTAATCTGGCTTGCTGATGTAAAAAAAATAATGAAAGAAACGCCACTAACGATTGTTGCTTTTATTGCGTCAATTGTATTTTCCGCTAGTAATGAAGATACTCCAACAAAAAAGAAAAATAGCATACTATACATTTCTTCTTTACTTCTAATAGATATTGGCCAATTACAATGACTAATACTGGTATTTAAAACCAAAGATAATAATGCTATTGGCACAAGTGTTGTCGTTACCGTTAACCCACTCATTAATTCAATCGCCACCGGAATAGATATTACGATTGCCCAATATGCCACTTTAGGAAAAATAAATAAACTAAGTCCTATTAATATAGCAAAGGGGAATAGAACAGCCAATGTAGGTGAGTTTAAAACCAGTAATGCTAATATTCCACCAAATATAGCCAGTGATAACTTTTGCTTATTAAGCTGTTCGCTATAATATTGATAGGGTTTAGTCAAATACCATTTCATTTTTCACTCTTTGGTGTAGCTACTAGTTGAACAAGAAGTTTATTATAAAAAAGGGATTAGCAGTGATGGTTTATATCATTTATATTAAAATGAAAGCGACAACCGTGTCCCGATTTGTTTAAATCTGTGCATCCATGTATGTTCTGATAATGCTCTATTTCGTGCATTTTCTCTTATTGTTTGACGAAGGTGAGCACGTTCTGGAGCAAGGTAAAAATTTATTTTATCCAACATTTCCTCTATATCTTGATAAAAAAGCATTTCTTTATCTTCTTTAAAATACTCAATTAACTTTGGGTGCCTATAAGTTAAGTGTACACCTCCACTCATTGGTACTTCAAATTCACGAAGGCGAATAAAATAAACTGGATTTTTTAGAACATAGGTGCTGGATAATTCAATAGAGCCTAGGCTTATAGCCATTCGATTGAATGACTCAGCTAATTTTTCAAAAGGCGGGCTGGGAAGGTAGTTTATACAATGTGCATTATTTTGTATTGTTTTTTCGATCGGTGGGTTAAATAATTCTAACAATGCTCTCTTAAGAACACCTTGTAAACAACGTCGAGTTGTAGGTGTGCTGAAGCTATAAATAGTTCGTTGAATTGATTCGGGGAAATTATCTAGAGCTGTTAAAATGGGGTTGTTAATTTTATTGCCACTATAAAGTTTTTCAGGTGATTTACCATAGACATCTACTGGAATTTGTTCTCTTGCTAAGATAGCTAGATTACGAGCTCTGGCACCGTAACAGGTGCCAATAAACCCAACAGTAAGTTTTTCTTTGGCTTTGACAGGTTTAAATATATTTGGGTTAGCGGCCCATGGCATGGCAATCCAATTTGCACCCCATGATTCAAATAATGAAGCACTTTCCGGATTGGGTATCCAGTTTAAATCAAAATGCGGAGCTAATTTTTTAACTCTAAATGGATGAGATAACTCATCACATGATAAGTTGACAGTTGGAATCCCAAGTTTTTTTATTTCATCGACTACTTCAGGTAATAAAGTATCATATGTTGCCGTAGCAAAAAACAAATCACATAGGGGACGTTGTTTTATCTTATCTAATAAAATTTGAGAATATTCTGCAGCAGTACCTAACCGGCCAAGAGTTGAGACTGGGTTCAGGTATTCTACCTGGTGTCCTGCACTAATCAATTCGCTTATAGTATGGGGCTGGTGCCATTCCCATACAAAACCTTTGGGGTGTGCATTATAGTAAATAATATTCATAAAGTTTTTAGGGAATACAGTATAAAGGTATATTAAAGAGGCTCTACTAAATAATAAAGTGGTAAGAAATTTGGGTTACCTAATATCTTACTATGTCATACCGATATGAAATAAAGAACTCGACTTGAGAGCTGACCAAGGTAGTAATGACAAGTAGATAACCTTACCCTCTACATAAAAAGAATAAAACTATTCGTTTTTCAAAAGAGTCTTTATACCCTTAAATTACTTTATAGGATTGAAGTTATTATCAAATATCAAATGAGGTAATGCACTCACGGCTCCTGCTCCTATGACTATAGCCCGTAAGAAAATAAAGATGGGGGCGAATAGCAACATCTTTAGGTTTTTATACCCAATTAGTTTTAAAAAAGGAACAGTCGATATAAGAAAAACCGAGGTCAAAATTAATATGATATAAAAAGTGTTTTCGATAAATGGAGTTAATAGAGCTGTAATTGATATTAAAAAAGCAAGTACAATTTGTACCTTTAAGCTCTGAGGCGTATAACTATCTTTCACTGCTTTTTCTGGAAATCTTTTGTATACATACATTCTCCAGTGACCTCTAGAGAATTTTTTCTTTAAATATTCTTTTAGACTTGCTGGGTGCTGATGGTAAACAATTGCTTTTGGGTTGAAAATAATGGTATGGTTTTTGGCTATTTTGTAAGATAAATCTGTATCTTCATTGTCAGCTTTTGGGAAACTAGTATCAAACCCACCAACCTGCCAAAATACAGATTTTTTTATTGCGGCTGCATAAGTAAATAAAACATCTATTTTTTCTTGTTTAGCCAAAAGTTGGTAACGCGAATCAAACTCAGCCTGAGACAATTTCGCAATCAACTCTGGTTGTCGAGTTTTATAAGCACCTTTAACACCACTGACTTCTTTTGACGAAAAAGGGGCGAGCATTTGTTTTACCCAGTCAATTTCCACTTCACAATCTGAATCTGTAAATAAAATCACGTCACCAAGTGCTTCTTTTGCCCCTCTATTTCTTGCCATAGCAGGGCCTTGGTTTGTTTTTTGCAAGAAAAACCTGATTGATATATTGTTAGGTAATTTTTTTTGTTGAAATTTTTCAATATGTTGAACAGTAGTGTCAGTCGAGCCATCATCGACAATCAAAATTTCTAGGGAAGTATTTAACCCCTGTTGTCTAGTTAAACTCTCAAGACATAAATCGATAGTTTTTTCTGCGTTATATGCTGGTATAACAATTGAAGCTGATAAATTTTCCATATCATATTAGGTGTGATTTATAGAATAAAATATTTTATTTTAATTTCATTTCAAAATAATCAATGGTTTTTATTAAGCCATCTTTTAGTTGAATAGAGGCCTCCCAGTTTATTTTCTTTCTAGCTAATGAAATATTTGGTTTGCGTTGTGTTGGGTCATCTTGAGGTAATGGATGCTTAATAATTTTTGATCGTGAGCCTGTCAAATCAATTATTGTCTTGGCAAGTTCTCCTATAGTAAGTTCATTTTCATTCCCCAAATTCATAGGCCCCGTAAATTCATCCTCAGTATTCATTAATCGAATAAAGCCTTCTATTAGGTCATCAACGTAACAAAAGGATCTAGTTTGTTCACCTTCGCCATACATTGTAATAGGTTCGTTTGTCAAAGCTTGAACGATAAAATTGGATACAACACGCCCGTCATGAGCATTCATTCTAGGGCCATAGGTATTAAATATTCTTGCAACTTTAATATTTACATTATGTTGCCGATTGTAATCAAAAAAAAGTGTTTCAGCACATCTTTTTCCTTCATCATAGCAGGCTCTTACTCCTATTGGGTTGACTCTGCCCCAATAGGACTCTTCTTGAGGGTGAACTTCTGGATCTCCATAAACTTCACTGGTAGAAGCTTGAAAAATTTTTGCTTTAATTCGTTTAGCTAGCCCAAGCATATTAATTGAGCCATGAACACTTGTTTTTGTTGTTTGAACAGGGTCAAACTGATAATGTATTGGTGATGCAGGACAGGCTAAATTGTATATTTCATCAACCTCCACAAAAAGAGGCAGTGTTATATCATGACGCAGAAATTCAAAGTTATGATCATCCATCAAGTGGTGGATGTTTTCTTTTGAGCCGGTAAAAAGGTTATCTGCACAGATAACTATATGCCCTTCTTTAAGCAGACGCTCACATAAATGTGATCCAAGAAACCCTGCTCCGCCAGTCACTAAAACCTGTTTTTTATTATATTTAATCATAGCTCCAGCTCTTAGTTATTAAATAATTGATTATACAGAAGAGCTTTTAAATTTTCCCAAAACGAGGGTAAACTAAAGATCGCCAGATATTCATTAGCTTTCCAAAAAACCAGTGGTGATTAACTTCCTCCAATGCGGCTTTATAGTCACTGGCTTCTTCAAGCAACTTACCATAATCATGAATAAATTTATCAACTTCCTCGTTGTTGTTTTGTTTTAAAAAAAGCCGAATTTTTTTATCAATTAATTTTGTGATGTAAGCAGTTCTTTCTATTTTTGACTCATCCATATGTGAAATACTTTTGGCTTCATTATGGAATCGATACCTACCAAGAACTTTATCTGTAATAATCGGGGGGGTAACCCGAAACATCTTTTCCCATAGTGCTAAATCCATTACATAATGTAGACCCTCGTCAAAAGGACCTGCCGCTTCCCACATTTCTTTATTCCAAAATGTTGATTGAGTAGGAATCCAGTTATTTGCCCACCCCAAAAAAGTGTCTTCATTAATTATATCTGGTGTTCTAACCCCTTTTATAACGCCTTTTTTTGTTATCAAATTCGCAGCACCTACTAGCCATTGAGGGCCTTCTTTGTTCTGCAATTGATCTACAATATATTGTAATGCACCTTTTTCCAATAAGTCATCCGAACATAGCCAATAATGGATGTCGCCAGTAGCATTGGCAAAACCTTTGTTGATTGCATGTGACTGACCATCATCAGGCTCACTGACCCAGTAAGAAATATTAGATGCAAACTCATGAATGACATCAAGTGTATTATCAGTGCTACCACCATCGATAATGATAAATTCAAGGTTTGGGTAATTTTGATCTAAAACACATTGAATAGTTTGTCTTAAAAAATCACCCTGATTAAAAGAGGGGGTCACGATAGAGACCTTAGGATAAATTTTCATATTAATACATCCAGATGTGTTTAATAACCATTTGATTTATATAGAATTTTAAGAAATTATAACAAAATTTTATCTCTGTACACAATAATTTTCTGAAACTAATTATTAAAGTTATCTACAAGCACCAAGTTTCCATTGCTTTCCAATACTATAATAATGAAGGTTAGAAAGCTAGTAAATAATAAATTATTCAGCGTGTATAAGTAGTTGTTTTACCTTTACGCGCTCTTGTTCAACCGCTGAAAATCAGGGAAACGGAGCAATAGCGAAGTGATGATTTTTAGTCCACAGTAGGCCACAGGGAAATTTGCCGGTTCGACGTGTGCGATAGCACACGAGAGAAGCAAAAAATTTTTCCCGAAAAGCCGTCAAGTCAGTGAGGTAGCCTTAACGGAGCGGCTTTTGTGCGGAGTTGAGGCGGACGCAGGACGTACTGGGGCACTTAATTAATTCGCCCGAGTGGAGTGAATCTTTGGATATAGATGCCCTAAGGTGAAATGTAGTGAGGATGGCGCGCCAGCCAAAGGGCGATGGCAACAATTTTGGAAAAATTTAAAACAAAATGGACATCAGATTGTTACATACTAAAGTTTCGGAGTTGAAATATTAAAATAAGTTATTGATTAACAAACAAAATGATCCCTAAAAGAGTATAATATAGGTTGACTTGAAAT
>Ga0256840_1001098_pt1 | contig 26110 bp, 19 predicted proteins | sample 355202metaG_FD_185969 | JGI IMG/M metagenome (GOLD analysis project Ga0256840, IMG submission 185969) | Hydrothermal vent microbial communities from Mid Atlantic Ridge, Atlantic Ocean - 355-202 | ecosystem: Environmental > Aquatic > Marine > Hydrothermal vents | place: Atlantic Ocean: Mid... | reverse complement strand
ATTACTTGTCCTGCTTTTTTTGCATTACAAGAAAAAAAAAATCAAAAAAATGTATGAATTTTATAGCTTAGTTTCACCTGCAAAAATATATTATTTTTGACGAATAAACAATTTTATTATGTGAATGCATGATTTTATGTGATAAAATAATCTTTTATTGATAAAAGAAGATATTAAGAAAAGGATTAATATAAATAATCTAAATTTTCGTTAAAAATGAGTGTTTTAATACCAAATGATATAGAAAAGTCATTAATACTGAATTGAATATTACTCTTTTTATATGAAGACAAAATAAGCTGGAACTGTGTATTGCTCTTTGGATTAATAAACCACGAAGTTTTTAATTCTGAAAATAAGAATTTAGTTTTTAACCCTTGTGTTATAGTATGACTGTAGTCTGTGGGGCGAAATGTGTTTGGTTTATATATATTCTTCCCGTAACTAACAGCACTTGTATCTAAACCACTTATTTGATAAATGGTTTTAATCTGTGCCGAAAATCTATTTTTGTGATAATGCGCAAGAAAAACGAACTCTTTTAAATTAGCTCCTGCCGGATGCGCTATTGCTTGTTTAAAATTTCCGTAATTTTGAATAGTGTTTACATAAGAGTAAGTGTAAGGTCTGATAATATTCAGCTCAGCAAGTATCATTAGATTTTTTAAACCCAAAGCATCATATATTTTTAAACCGCTTTGTATGCCAAATTTATTACCCCACCAACCGTTCCCTGCTTTTATTTCAGAAATTACAAACTCATCAATTAAAAACTGTGAATAAAAACGGTATTTTTTCCAAAGTTTCAGGTTTACACCTAAGCCCATTAAAGCATTATCGGCACTACCACTTGCAAATTCAACCGGACGGTAAAAAATAACAGGGTTTAAATAATTAATATTAAAATAAGTGATACCCACAGAGTCAACAGGATTAGATATTATGGACTCAAAAAAGTTAATATTTAACCATTTTGCAGCGTTCCAACTTAAATAATGGCTAAATTGTACTTTGTTTTTTAATGTACCCGGTGCATTTGTATCTTCATCTTTTAATCCGCTAATAAGCCAAATATAGCGAAACTTCCAAATGGCAACACTCGTTTTAAAATACATATTGCTGTTTGAATTATCCGATATAAAAAGTGAACGATAACCTTCGCCCAAAAAAGTTTTTCCTGTTCCGGTTTCAAAATTAAAATACTTCCACGGCTGATAAGATATATATCCTGTTAAAGACCAATATTGATAGGTATTCTCTTTTTTTAAATGATAAGAACCAAAATGAGGTATAATTTCTAATGAATCGACATAAGTTTGCCAATAATTATCAAAAGATTTAATTCCATAAAATCCGGTAAAATTTATTGAAAGTTGATTTCCAATATAGGCATTTGCACCAATACCCAATTGAGTATTTGTAAGTAATTTCCCTGTATGATTAGAATATTTTGGGAAAAAGCTAATTACAGGGTTAATGTCTAATGAAACCTTTTTTCTATTTACGAGTGTAATGGATTTATTTAACAGCTTATCAATTGCGCTGTTTTTTGTATTGATAAAATAGCTATTACTAAGTGAATCAACGAATTGTTTTTGTTGTCTGAATGGTTTTATATCCGAAAAAAAATCTTGATATGTATAAAGATTTTTTTCTATACGATAATTCAGTTCATTTTGGAGTGGGATGTTTAATTGCTGAGCCACTATTTTATCCGTTAACTGAATAAAAATCAGAAACAGTATTGTTAAGCAATATTTTTTGTAATCATTGGTCAATTCATAAAAAATAAAAACTGTTATATAGTTTCGCTTTGTTCTTTATTTACTGTTTCTGTAACTTGATTTTCGTGTTTAAAAAACTTTCTATGGAACAGAAGTATGCTTACTGTACCCACAAAAATAGACGAATCGGCAATATTAAATACCGGACGAAAAAAAGTAAAAGGCATAGGTTCAGCATTAGATGTCCAAAATTGTACTCCTGCCGGAATAGTAGTTTTAATAATCGGAAAATAAAACATATCCACCACTTTTCCATGTAAAAAGCTTGAATATCCACCGGCTTCAGGCATAAATTCAGCTACTTGACGGTAACTTTCAGAAAAAATCAGTCCGTAAAATGAACTATCAATAATATTGCCAACAGCTCCTGCAAAAATCATGGCAAAACTTATCAATAATCCTTTCGGAGCATCTTTTTTAGCCAGTTCTGTTAAATACCAGCCAATCCCAATTACCGCAATAATACGAAAAACGCTTAATGTAAGTTTACCTATTTCGCCACCAATCTCCCAACCGAATGCCATTCCATTATTTTCGGTAAAATGAATGAATGCCCAGTTTCCAAAAATGGGAAATTGTTCGCCAATAAGCATATGCGTTTTAACCCATATCTTAAGTGCTTGATCAAGAACCAAGATAAAAATTATTATAGATATAGGTAGTTTTAAATTTGCTAATAATTTATTTCTCAAGACTTTCTATTTTTATTGTCTTATTTTTGCATCAATTGATAATGTAGCATGAGGTACCGCACGTAATCTTTCTTTAGAAATTAATTTTCCGGTTTCACGGCAAATACCGTAAGTTTTGTTTTCAATACGCACTAAAGCAGCTTCAAGATGTTTAATAAATTTTTCCTGACGAACGGCTAATTGCCCGGCTTGTTCTTTTGAATAAACATCTGCACCTTCTTCCATTATTTTAAAAGTAGGCGAAGTATCATGTGTGTCATTATTATCACTATGATTTATAGTATTTTTCAATAATTCTAAATCTGTTTTAGCTTTAGCTAATTTTTCAAGAATAATCTCTTTAAATTCGGCTAATTCTTCGTCTGAATATCTTTTCTTTTCAGCCATAATCTACTGTTTTAGTTAATTATTTTTTATTTAATAATTTTTCTACTTCATCTTTTAATTTTGGTAAATCTCGTGAAATTATCCCCCACATTATTACGTTATCTACCTTGTCGTATCCATGAATAATAAAGTTTCTTAAAGCTATAATTCTTTCGGCATTAGTAATCGAAAATTGTTCATTTATACGTAAAATTTTATTGACAGCTTCTCCTATTATTTCAAATTCACGTTCTACGGCTCTCCTTAATAATTTATTTTGCTCATATTCAAAAAAGTCTCTTTTATTACCAAGATACTCAAAAATTGAATTTGCAGACACCGAAATATCATACAAATATTTTTTTATTTCATCTTGCATATAAAATCTTTTTTGTTCTATCTATTGATTTAATAAAATACGGATTATTTAATGATTTATCGGTAACTAAATCAACTTTTCGTTTAAAAATATCTTGAAAAAGATTATGTAATATAAAATAATTATCCGTATATTCTTCTATTGACAGCTCATCAAACTTTATTAACAAATCAATATCACTGTCGTCCTTAAAATTATCATTAACAACAGAACCTATTGCATATAATTCTTTAACATTATATCTTTTACAATATTCATTAATTTTTTCAATATTTTCTGTAATAATTTTATTCATACTTTAAATTATACAAAAAACCATTCAAATTTCCAAATTTATTTATTCGGAACTATTTGAATCTTTGTTTTAATAGTATTGTCAATCTCCACAAATTTAGTTCCAAATTCTTCGTTTATTTCATCAATCAGATTTAACTTTTCTGTTAATGTTTGGGCAGCTATATAATCTTTGTGTTTTTCAATAGCTTGATTAATCATATCATCTTTTTGAATATTTAAATTAATTTTATCGGTTACTTCCAAGCCCATTTCTTTACGGAAATTTTGAATACGATTAATAAACTCGCGTGCAATACCTTCTTGACGCAAATCTTCAGTTACTTCCACATCCAAAGCTACGGTTACTTTATTGTTACTTGCTACCAACCAGCCCGGAATATCTTCCGAAGAAATATTTACCTCATCAATAAGTAATTCTATTTCCTGCTCGTCTAATTTTAGCAAATATTTACCCTCGCGCTCTATTTTACGAATATCATCTTGTGTAAACTTATTTACGGCTGCCGATATTTGTTTCATCAACTTACCGTATTTTTTACCCAATATTTTAAATTCCGGTTTAATTTTTTTCACCAAAAAAGCAGCATCTTCGCCAATATATTCAATTTCTTTAACGTTAATTTCCGATAAAATAATATCCTTTTCAGCTTCAATTTGCTCTTTTAGTTCAGGGCGCAGTACCGGTATCATGATTTTTGCCAAAGGCTGACGTACTTTTAAACTTTTCTGACGACGTAAACCCAATACCATAGAAGATATTTGCTGGGCAATACTCATTCGTTCTTCCAAGTCTTTGTCTATGGCTTTTTCATCATAATCCGGAAAATCTGATAGATGTACCGATTCAAAATTTTCTTTTCCCGTTGCTCCAATCAAATCTTTATACAGCATGTCCATATAAAACGGAGCTATAGGTGCCGATAATTTTGCCACAGTTATCAAACATGTATATAAAGTTTGATAAGCAGCAATTTTATTTTCTTCGTAAGCGCCACCCCAAAAACGTTTTCTGTTTAAACGTACATACCAATTACTTAAATGATCAATAACAAATTCCTGTATTGCACGTCCGGCTTTTGTCGGAAAATAATTTTCATAATAGTTTCCAACATCTTTTACCAAAGAATTAAGCAATGAAATAATCCAACGGTCTATTTCAGGACGTTTTTCCAAAGGAATTTCATCTTCGGAGTATGTAAAACCATCAACATTTGCATATAATGCAAAAAACGAATAAGTATTATATATTGTACCGAAAAATTTTCTGCGTGTCTCATCAACCCCGTTTACATCAAATTTTAAATTATCCCAAGGCGGAGCATTAGTAAGCATATACCAACGCAAGGGGTCAGAACCGTATTTTTCAATCGTATCAAAAGGATCTACGGCATTACCCAAACGTTTCGACATCTTATTACCATTTTTATCCAATACCAAACCGTTTGAGATAATGTTTTTAAAGGCAACCGAATCAAACAACATGGTGGCAATGGCATGAAGCGTAAAAAACCAACCGCGTGTTTGATCTACCCCTTCGGCAATAAAATCAGCAGGATAATATTGGTCAAAATCTTCTTTGTTTTCAAACGGATAATGCATTTGTGCATAAGGCATTGCACCCGAGTCAAACCAAACATCAATCAAATCCAGCTCACGAAACATTTTTTGTCCGCTTTCCGATACCAAAATTACCTCATCAACAAACGGACGATGCAAATCAAATTTTTCGTAATTATCTTTGCTGTTATCTCCTTCAACATAGTCGGTTAAAGGATTTTCGTTCATAAAACCCGCAGCTATTGATTTATCAATTTCGGCTTTTAATTCTGCTACCGAACCAATACAAATACGCTCTTTTTTATCTTCGCTTACCCAAATCGGTAAAGGTGTTCCCCAAAAGCGCGAACGCGACAAGTTCCAATCAACCAAATTTTCAAGCCATTGACCAAAACGTCCCGTACCGGTACTTTCCGGATTCCAATTAATGGTTTTGTTAAGTTCAATCATCCGTTCTTTAAGCGCAGTAGTACGGATAAACCAAGAGTCAAGCGGATAATAAAGTACCGGTTTATCAGTACGCCAACAATGCGGATAATTATGCGTATGTTTTTCTACTTTAAAAGCTTTATTTTCCTTTTTCAGCATTACGGCAATATCCACATCAAGTGTTTCTGCATCATCGGGCAATGAACTATCGTACGAATTTTTAACAAACCGTCCGGCAAAGGCTTTATACAAATCTACATTAACATATTCTTTAACAAAACTATCGTCTAAATCTTCAATTTTATAAAACTTACCGGTCAAATCAACCATAGGGCGGCGACTTTCTTCCTTGTCAATTAAAATTAAAGGAGCAATGCCGGCTTTTTTAGCTACACGGTCATCATCCGCACCAAAAGTAGGTGCAATATGAACAATTCCCGTACCGTCTTCGGTTGTAACAAAATCACCAAGAACCACCCTAAAAGCATCGCCCATAGGCTTAACCCAAGGTATAAGCTGTTCATAACGAACACCCTCTAAATCAGTCCCCAAGTATTCGGCAACTACTTCAAAAGGAATTTTTTTATCTCCGGGTTTATAATCTTCAAATTTTAAATCCGCATTTTTCGGATTAAAATAACTGTTCAGCAAATCTTTACCCAAAATAACCGAAATTTGCTCGCCTGTATAAGGATTAAAAGTTTTAACTTTTACATATTTAATTTTGGGGCCCACCGCCAAAGCTGTATTCGATGGCAAAGTCCAAGGAGTAGTAGTCCAAGCCAAAAAGTAAAGATTTTCATCTCCATCAAAAAGCTTTTCACTCTTTTCGTTTTTCAACACTTTAAATTGCACGGTAGCCGTCGTATCTTTCACATCGCGATAGCAACCCGGCTGGTTCAATTCATGCGTACTCAAACCCGTACCCGCCGCAGGCGAATAAGGCTGAATAGAATATCCTTTATAAAGTAAATCTTTGTTATAAAGTTCTTTAAGTAGCCACCAAACCGTTTCAATATAGCGGTTATCATAAGTAATATACGGGTCATGCATATCCACCCAATAGCCCATTTTTTTGGTCAAATCTTCCCAAACACCGGTATATTTCATTACTTCTTTCCGGCAAGTAGCATTATATTCTTTTACCGATATTTTTTTACCGATATCTTCTTTGGTAATTCCCAAAGTTTTTTCCACGCCCAATTCAACCGGTAATCCATGTGTATCCCAGCCGGCTTTTCGTTTTACATGAAAACCTTTTTGGGTTTTATAACGGCAAAATACATCTTTGATACTACGCGCCATAACATGATGAATGCCCGGTAAGCCATTTGCCGACGGCGGACCTTCATAAAAAACAAATGAGGGATTTCCTTCTCTGGTCGATAAACTTTTCTCAAAAGTTTTGTTTTCTTCCCACTCTTTTAATACATCTTTATTGATTTGCGATAAATCAAGTTTTTTGTATTCTTTAAATTTTGTTCCCATTACTTTACTTTTCACCCAATTTTTAAAAGATTTGCAAATATACAGCAAGCAAGCTGAATTACAAATAATATTGTATTGAATTTAGCAAAATAAGCTTTAATTTTTTGATTATCAGGGCGGACAACGGGCTTTCCGCTCATAGTCCTCGTTCGCAATGCCGCAAAAGCAAAGCCGCAAAGTAGCTTCCGTTGGTCGCTCTTTGCGGCTTGCTTTTGCAGGCATTACGTCCTGCGGGCTATCCGCTTCAATCCCTGCCGCGGCTCGCCAAAAACCTGTCAGTGTGCGCCGACACCTGACAGTGTTTAACACCTTACCGTAAATAGAAAATCAAAATCCTTAATCGGTGTTCGATATTCCTTATTCTGTGGACAAAACCTTTACCGCATGCATTCTTTATGCATAGAAACAAAAACATCGCAGATGTTTTAAACATCTGTGTCTATCAGTGTTCATCTGTGGATAAAACCTTTACCACCGCCAAAACATATTAACTTATTTTTTTTGGTTCATACAAACAAAAACATCGAAGATGTTTTACATCTGCGTTTATCTGCATTCACGTGTCCGACCACTGGCGGATCTGTGGCTAAAACCTTTTGCCACCGTCAAAACATATTAATTTATTTTTTTGGCTCATAAAAACAAAAACATCGAAGATGTTTTACATCTGCGTTTATCTGCATTCACGTGTCCGACCACTGGCGGATCTGTGGCTAAAACCTTTGCCGCCTACCAACAAACTTCAATTTATATTTTCCCTGTAAAATAGTAGCAACTACAAAACTTTAGTAAGAAAATACTTTTAATCTTTAGTTTTTAATGGGTTTTTACTAAGCTCGTCATAAAGTTTGCGGTTTTTAAATATATCTACTGCCAAAAACATTGCTTGTCTAAACGATTGTGGGTTTGCCAATCCTTTACCGGCAATTTCAAAAGCCGTTCCGTGTGCCGGCGATGTTCTTACCACAGGTAAACCGGCAGTGTAATTTACTCCGCTCGAAAAAGCCAAAGCCTTAAAAGGAGCTAATCCTTGATCATGATACATAGCCAAAATAGCATCAAATTTTGAAAAAGCATCCGAACCAAATAAACCATCGGCAGCATAAGGACCCAAAGCCATAATTCCTTCTTCACGTGCAGCATCTATTGCCGGTATAATTATTTCCTGTTCTTCTTTACCAATTAAACCTTTATCTCCGGCATGCGGATTTAAGCCTAAAACAGCTATTCGCGGATTAGTTACCACAAAATCTCTGATTAAGGACTTATGTAAAATTCTCAATTTACTTAAAATACTTTCTTTGCTTATGGCGGCAGAAACATCTTTCAAAGGAACATGTCCCGTAACCACACCAACACGTAAATTTTCATTAACCAAAAGCATTAAAACATCATCGGCACCAAACTTTTCCATTAAATATTCAGTATGTCCCGGAAAGTTAAATCCTTCAATTTGAATATTGTATTTATTAATAGGTGCCGTAACCAACACATCAATACTGCCGTTTTTTAAATCATCAGTAGCTTTTTCAAGCGATACAAAAGAAGCCTCACCCGCCATAGTTGTAGATTTTCCCAATTCTACCCGGATATTATCATCTAAACAATTGATAATATTGGCTCGTTTCAAATTAGCATCCGCAGGTGATTTTATATTGTACATGCTAAAATTGTTCACATTAATTGCCTTGCGATGATAGGTAAGTACTTTTGATGAACCGTATAAAATAGGTGTTAATTGTTCAAAAATACGATTATCCATCAATGACTTTATAATTATCTCGTAGCTTATGCCATTAATATCACCTTGACTTATTCCAACTTTTATTTTGCTTTGTATGTTTTTTGGTTTCTCTTCCATTGATAATTGATTTATATTGTTTTTCCCCTTCGGAAATTTATAGCATATTAAATATCCCGTAAAGGAATAATTAATTTAATAATTTTTAAAAAAATCAAAAAGTAAACGAACACCAACACCGGTGCCTCCTGTAGTTAAGTAATTGCTATCTTTTTTCATATAGGCAGGTCCGGCAATATCCAAATGTATCCAAGGATAACTTGTAAAATTTTCTAAAAACTTACCTGCGGTAATAGCCCCTGCCATTCTTCCGCCAATATTTTTTAAATCGGCAATATTTGATTTTAATAATTCTTTGTAATCATCCCAAAAAGGCATACGTGCAATGCGTTCAAAAGTATTAAAAGCACTTAACTCTAATTTTCTAAATGTGTCGTCATTGGCTGTTCCCATGGTAACGGTAGCAAATTCACCCACAGCCATAACAGCTGCTCCGGTAAGTGTTGCCAAATCAAAAACCAATTCAGGATTGTACTTTTGCGCATAGCTCAATGCATCTGCCAAAATTAAACGACCTTCAGCATCGGTATTCAATACTTCAACTGTTTTACCGTTATGCATGGTAATAACATCACCGGGCATATAAGCATCCGGACCAATGGCATTATCGGTTAATGGAACCAAACCAATAAGTTTTACAGGTAATTTTGCTTTTGACACTGCAGCCATAGTACCTATTACCGCTGCCGAACCTCCCATATCCGACTTCATATAATCCATACTATCGGCAGTGGGTTTTAAGCTATAGCCTCCCGTATCCATAACAATACCTTTACCAACAAGAACAACCGGTTGATTATTTTTAGCATTTTCAGGCTCCCAACTCATTATCATAAATTTAGGTGGTTTGGCACTTCCTTTATTTACGGCTAACAAACCACCCATTTTAAGGCTTTCGATTTGTTTTTTTTCTAAAACATCTAATTTAAAACCACACTCTTTACTCAATGCTTGGGTTTCGCTTACCATTTGCTCAGCATCCATATACGAAACAGGCTCGTTTACTAAAGTACGTGCCTTATAAACGGCTGAAACAACAGCATTTATCTCATTTATTTCCTCATCGGTTATTTTATTGTTAACAATAAAAATATTTTTCAAACTGTTGATTTTATCCTCTTTATTTTCAAAATATTTTAAAAACTGATAATGACTTAAAGCAAGACCTTCAGCATAATCAAGCTGATAACGTGTTTTATTATCTGTGTCAACAATTTGAATATCCTGAATTTTATTTCGGTTTAAAAAAGACTTTAATTTAGCAGCAGCACGGCGAATTTTTTCACGTTTTTCATTTTCGTCTTCATCATCCGGCAAAATTTGAATAAAAACCAAACGTTTATATTGGTTTACAATGATTAGTTTTTCTTTATTTTCAATCGATTTTTTTACGAAATAAAGTTCATCATCCGAAAACTGAACCTCTTTTAATTTGTCAAAATCATCGGTTAATACAACAATAGATTGGCTTGCAGCTATACTTATTTGTTTTTGTATGTTTATTGTCATGATGTTTATTTTTAAATATATAATAATCAGCGAAATTAATAAATATTAGTGAATTGTTAGATATTAAAATACAAATTATTGTAATTTCTTAAAAATCAACAATTAATATACTTAAGACGATAATTTATAAATTCTACTTTATTAATTATCGGTTTATTCATAATTTTTTATTTCTAAAATAAATTTTCACTAATAAATTTTGTGTATGGAATAAATTGAATAGTTGTATTATCAATTTTTATTTTTTTAGATAAAGATAAGTTTACGATAAAAGCAATTTTGGGTTTGTATTTTTGAATATAGCTTCGTAACGAACGGGGTACCGTATCTTTTTTTAAATGTTTAAATTTTATTTCTATCGGAATGGTTTCTGTTACCTTATCGATGATAAAATCTACCTCTGCTTTATCGCTGGTACGCCAAAATTTTATTTCTGTATTTCCTTGAATTTTATTTCTTAATTCATTAAAAATAAAGTTTTGAAAAACAAAACCTAAATCTTGTTCATTTGCCAAATTTCCAAACTTTCCGGCTGCATAATTCATCATTCCAATGTCGTTAAAATAAGGCGATGATGATTTTTTAATTTCTTTAATCAAATTATTAAAATAAGGATTAATAATTTTTAAAGAATAGGTTTTTTCGGCAAAGTATAAATAGTTTTTAAGCGTTTGTACAGATGTTTGTGCATCAGATGCAAGTTCTGAATAATTTAATAAACGTCCGGACATTGCTGCAAGCATTCTGAAAATATTTTTAAATAAAGCAGGGTTGTTAATATTTAATAAACTCACCAAATCTCGGTCAATATAACTATTGTAAATTTCATTAATTAATTGAATTTTTTCTTGCTTTGATGTTTCGGTAACAATTCGTGGAAAACCACCATAGTTAAGATATTCAATAAGATATAAATCGGTTTTTTCAGGCTCATAGTCAAAAAAATCCGAAAGACGGTCGGTATATTTGTAATGGGTTTTATAATTTACAAATTCGCTGAAACTAACCGGTAAAAGCTCAAAAACACGTTTTCTTCCAAGCAAAGATTCGGTAATTTTTTCTTTCAGTTCAATGCTTCCCGAACCTGAGACTATAAATTTATAAGGCAAATTCAAATCATAAATACCTTTAAGATATAAACCGGCATTTTCTCTTCTTTGGATTTCATCGATAAAAACATAAACTTTTTTATCACCAAACTCAAATTTGAGTTTATTAACAAGGGCTTCTTGTGTTTGTAAAAATTTTTTATCTCCGTCAAAATCAAAATTTAAGAAAATGGTATTTTGACGGTCATTTTCAAGTTTTGTTTTTAATTTACGTAAAAGTGTTGATTTGCCGGTTTGTCTTAATCCGCTGATAATGGTGATTTCTTTTTGCGATAGATGCTTTTCTACCTCATTAAACAACTTTCGATGTATTTTATATTCCATTTTGCTATTCTTTTACTCAAAGCAAATATAATAAAATTTTGGGTTATTTCAAAATTTAAACTTACAAATAATACGATTATTATATAATTAAATATTATATTTTAACCATTAATATATTAAATTAATTTATTAATTAAAACGATTAATAAACAATAAGATTTATTAATCAACCCGATAATTTATAAATTACACTTTCGGAATTATCGTATTACTACATTATTATATTGATTTACAGCAATTAAGATACATTAAAAAAGTCGGTCGTTTTGTGGTCTTACTTACTTTTTATTTAATCTTCCGGGGTTTTTATTGATAAAATCTTTCCAGCTTTTAAAAGATTTACCTTGTGATAGTGCATTATTTTGATAGAAATGACAAACGGCAGCAGCCAAGCCATCGGTTGCATCAAGTTGAGCCGGCAGTTCTTTTAAAGCAAACATTGATTTCAATATGGCGGCAATTTGTTCTTTTGAAGCATTACCGTTGCCGGTTATGGCAATTTTTATTTTTCGGGGAGCATATTCAAAAATGGGTATATCTCGATATAATCCGGCAGCCATAGCAACACCTTGCGCCCTTCCAAGTTTCAACATAGATTGAACATTTTTACCGAAGAAAGGTGCTTCAATGGCTAACTCATCCGGCTTATATTCTTCAATTAATTGTAGGGTTCGTGCAAATATTTTTTGTAATTTTAAATAATGGTTTGAAAATTTTCGTAAATCGAGCACACCCATAGCAATCATTTCCGGATTTTTTCCTGCGGCAGAAATCAATCCATAGCCCATAATCGCAGTTCCGGGGTCAATACCTAATATAACTCGTTCGTCTTTCAAATATTTTATTTTACAATAAAGATTCTAAGCTAAATTAATAAAATCTTTGATATTTCATATAGTTTCACAAAAAAACTCCTGTTGAAACAACAGGAGTTTAAAATACTATCATATAATTTTAATATCTGTAATGGTCTGCCTTGTAGGGACCATTTTTGGGTACACCTAAGTATTCTGCTTGCTCATCAGATAAAACAGTGAGTTTTGCACCCACATGTTCTAAATGCAAGCGTGCAACTTCCTCGTCAAGATGTTTTGGTAAACGATAAACATCAATTTCGTAATTATTTTTCCAAAGCTCTATTTGTGCCAAGGTTTGGTTTGTAAACGAGTTACTCATCACAAATGATGGGTGTCCGGTTGCATTTCCCAAATTCACTAATCTTCCTTCGGAAAGTAAAATTATTGAATGCCCGTCGGGGAAAACATATTGATCAACTTGTGGTTTAATATTAATTTTTTTAATTCCGGGATAATTTTCAAGTTCTTCAACCTGAATTTCATTGTCAAAATGTCCGATGTTACAAACTATGGATTTATCTTTCATTTTTGCCATGTGCTCAATAGTAATCACATCTTTATTTCCGGTTGTGGTAACATAGATATCACCTTCGGGCAAGGCATCTTCTACGGTAGTAACTTTAAAACCTTCCATAGTAGCCTGTAGTGCACAAATAGGGTCAATTTCAGTAACGAGTACTCGTGAACCATAACCCTTCATCGATTTTGCAGAACCTTTACCTACATCACCGTATCCGCAAACTACAACTACCTTACCGGCAAGCATAATATCAGTAGCTCTTTTAATTCCATCGGCTAATGATTCTCTACACCCGTAAAGATTATCAAATTTAGATTTGGTCACCGAATCGTTTACATTAATAGCAGGGAACAATAGTTTACCTTGTTCTTTTAGCTGATATAAACGATGTACTCCGGTTGTAGTTTCTTCTGAAACACCTCGTAATTTTTTAACTGCATTTGCCCATTTCCCCGGATTTTTTGATAAGGTGATTTTTAAACGTTTTAAAAGTTCACGTTCGTCTTCTTGTTTAACATTTTCATCAAGAATCTCAGGATTTTTTTCGGCATCGTAACCCACTAAAACCATCATTGAAGCATCACCGCCATCATCAACAATTAAATCTGGACCGCTGCCATCAGGCCAAGTTAGTGCTTGCTCTGTGCACCACCAATATTCTTCAAGTGTTTCACCTTTCCATGCATAAACCGGAATTCCTGCTTTAGCAATAGCTGCAGCAGCATGGTCTTGAGTAGAAAAAATGTTACAACTAGCCCATCGCACATCGGCACCAAGCTCTTTTAAGGTTTCAATTAATACGGCTGTCTGAATAGTCATATGTAATGAACCGGTAATTTTTGCACCTTTTAAAGGTTTTTCTTTACCATATTTTTTTCGTAATGCCATCAATCCGGGCATTTCATGTTCTGCTAATTCAATTTCTTTTCTTCCCCATTCTGCAAGATTCAAATCTGCAACTTTATAAGGAAGGCTTTCTGTTAAAGTTTCTGCCATTTTTTATAATTTTTATTGATTCTAAATAAAGTATGCAAAAATATAAATAAATAAGGTATGGCAATGTATTATTTGATAAATTAACAATTTTTAAGGATTTATTTTTTTTATCTGTGTATCATCCTTACTTTTTTCTAATAATACCTTTATGGGCATATTTAATTTGGGATGAATATAATTTTCTGCAATTTCAGCCAATGGATACAGTACAAAATTTCTACTTTGGATATGAGGGTGCGGAACGCTTAACTCAGGTAAATTAATAATTTCATTATCAAAAAACAAAAGGTCAATATCGATAATTCGTGCAGTATATCCGCTTTGAGATGCATCTCTTATTCTGCCCATGTTCTCTTCTATTTGCAAGCATATTTTTAATACTTCAAGCGCATTATAATCCGTTTCAATTTCAATTACCGTATTTAAAAACCAATGCTCATTTTCAAAACCCCATGGTTCTGTTTCATAAATGCCACCGGTATTTATTATTCTACCAATTTGCAATTCAATTTCATTCTTTGTCAAACGCAAATTTTCGGCTTTATTTCCTAAATTGCTTCCTAAGGACAGATATACTTTATGTTTCATTGTAGATATCTTTCTATATTTAGTGCACTATTTATTATCTTGCTATTTTTTTATAAAAATAAATAAATAATTCATTTTTACTGATTATTTTTGAAGCTCTTTAAAAATTAATATTTTGAAAAAAATTGTATTGCTTATTTTATCCGTATTTTCAATAATTAGCATTGCTTGTAATTCAGGAGATGCGCCTGAGGGTATTATTCCCAAAGATGAATTTATAGAAATACTTACCGAAGTACATATTGCAGATGCTGTTTTAACAGAAAAGGGCTTGTACGATAGGAAATTAAAAGACTCAACAAAATCTTATTACAATTATATTTTTGTCAAACACCACATTAATAGAGCAACATTTGACAAAAGTTTGCAGTATTATGGAAAAAATACAGAAGAATTTCAGCAAATGTATAATAAGGTAATTGCCAATTTAAAACAAAAATCGGCTCAATTTAAGATTAAAAAGAGTATTTTTAATATTCCTGCAATTGTTCTAGCAGAATTAAAGGAACAAGATAAACTTATCAATGATAAAAAAGAAACCCAATTATGGACATTAAAGCGTAGTTGGAGTTTACCCGAAGATGGGAAACTAAACACTATAAAATTTGAACGCAAACTTGCTCCTGTTCAAGCAGAGTATGTACTTTCGGCAAAATACCTTATCTATAAAGACGATAGTACGCAAGGACTCACAATGCTTATTTATCTATATTACAAAGATGGTTCACATAATACTTTTCAAAATAAATCTTTTGTAAAAGATGAAAAATGGCACAAATATACGCTCAAAGCAGTTACCCATAAAAACAAAACTCCTGACCGGATTGTTTGTAAAATGACAGACCATCGCCCCGGAACAAAAAGTAAACATCTTGAAATTCGTAATATTTCACTTTTACGTATTTTAAAAAAAAATAAAATTACGGTTCCGCTAAAAAACAAAAAAAAAGAATCAGTTAAAATTCTTAAACAGAACTAATCTGAAACTCTTTTTCTTAGCAACCATAAATTAAGCATTTAATACTTATGGAATATTTTCAGGTAGTTATAACACTCCTTGTAGTAATATATATGATTATTTCTTTGTTTGCGGGACATCAAAGAACAATTGTAATTTATGCCATAAGTATAACAATACTTGGTTTGTGCGGTATAATTTCATCTAAAGAAATATTGCAGGGTTTTGCAAATGAGCAAATAGCAATTATTTTACTACTAATTATCATTGGTAATGTAATACATAAATCAGGACTAATTGAATTGATTTTTAATCCACTTTTTAAAAATAGTACTACAGAAAAAGGATTTCTAGCTCGTCTTTTATTTTTTGTCTCTTCATTTTCTTCATTTTTTAATAATGCACCATTGGTTGCCATGCTGATGCCTTATATCAGTTCTTGGTCAACAAAGAACAATGTTAATCAATCTAAATTATTAATCCCCTTATCGTACGCAGCTATTCTTGGAGGCTCTGCTACCTTAATAGGAACATCAACAAATTTATTGCTGAACGGAATGTTGATAGAAACCGGTCATCCTTCAATGGGAATTTTTGAATTTAGCTATGTAGGTGTTCCAATGATACTTTTTGGAATAATCTACCTATTAACTGTTGGAGTAAAACTTCTACCCAATAGACCTTCACCTGTAAAATTTTTCGGAAAAAACAAAAGAGAGTATTTAGTAGAAGTATTTGTTGCTGAAAATTCACCATTGCATGGTAAAACTGTTAAAGAAATTGGATTAAGGAACTTAAAAGGCTTATTTCTGGTAGAAATTATACGCAATAATTATCATATATCTGTAAGCCCTAAAAATATAATATACTCAGGTGATAAATTGATTTTTGCCGGTGATACAAAAGAAGTGATTAGTTTAATTGATGAATTTAAAGGTTTGGAATTACCCTTAGGAAATCAATTATCAGATAAAGAAACTATTGAAATAGTTGAAGTGGTAGTTTCTCCAAACTCTAGTTTACAAGCAAACCGAATTAAACTGAGTAATTTCAGAAGTAGGTTTGATGCGGTTATAGTTGCAGTTCACAGAAATGGTGAACGTTTGTCCGGTAAAATTGGAGATATTATTTTACGTGCCGGAGACGTTTTACTTTTGTATGCAAATAAAGGATTTTATACAAGAATTGACGGAATTAATGATTTTTATCTAATAAATAAACTAAAAGAAAATAAATTTTACAGAACTTGGCAAAGAGTTGTATTGCTAGTAGGGCTTGCTATAGTAATAATTTTGTCTGCTTTAAAAATCATAGCTCTATTTAAAGGCTTAATGGCTGTTTTGGTTTTTATATTAATTTTTAAAATAGCTGATTTAAACGATTTAAAAAATTCTTTGAATTTGAATTTATTAGGTATAGCAGCCATGTCACTTGCGTTAGGAAAAGCACTAATAAACAGTGGATTAGCTGATATTATTGCTCACTATTTAATCTTTATTTTTCAACCCTCCGGAATTATTATTTTATTGGCAGCACTGTTTATTCTAAGCAGCCTAATTGCTTCTTTTATGACAAATATTACAGCTGTATCCATAATTTTTCCCATTGCATATACAATTGCAAACAATTTAATAAGTCAAGGTAGCTTAACAAGCGTAATTCCTTTTGTGTTAATAGTTGCTTACGGAGCTTCTGCTAACTATATAACCCCTGTGGGTTATTTAACAAATATAATGGTTTACAGTACCGGCAGCTATAAGTTTAATGATTTTTTAAAAGTAGGCTTACCGTTATGGTTTTTACATTTAATAGTATCCGTAAGCATTATCTACCTAATTTATATCCATTAAAAAATGCTCCAAAATAAATATTGATTTGAAGCATTTTCGAATATTTCATTTTTAAACCTAAATTTTCATCTCAGGGATATCCCCTTCTACAATTAATTTTCCTTCGGTAGCATTTTTAATTTCTTCAACACTAACTCCGGGTGCCCTTTCAATCAACTTAAACCCGTTTTCGGTAATATCCACAACAGCTAAATTGGTAACAATTCTTTTTACACAGGAAACACCTGTTAAAGGTAAGCTGCATTTTTTAAGTAATTTTGATTCTCCTTTTCGGTTAGTGTGTTGCATGGCAACTATAATATTTTTAGCCGAAGCAACTAAATCCATAGCCCCCCCCATTCCTTTAACCATTTTACCGGGTATTTTCCAACTGGCAATGTCTCCTTCTTCGCTTACTTCAAAAGCACCTAATACAGTTAAATCTACATGTCCCCCGCGAATCATGGCAAAACTTGTTGCCGAATCAAAAAAAGCAGCTCCGGGAATAGCCGTAACAGTCTGTTTTCCGGCATTAATTAAATCTGCAGAAACTTCTTCTTTTGTCGGGAAAGTTCCAATTCCCAACAAACCGTTTTCCGATTGCAATATTACTTCAACGCCTTCGGGGATATAATTTGCAACAAGGGTAGGAATACCAATTCCCAAATTTACATAGTAACCGTTTTTTAATTCTTGTGCAATGCGCTTAGCAATGCCGTTTTTATCTAATGACATAATAATTTCTTTTTAAAAATGTGCAAAAAAACTAATCTCTTGTAGTAATAAACTCAATTCGTTTTTCATAATCCTTACCCTGAAAAATTTTTTGAACAAAAATTCCCGGAGTATGAATATGATTAGGATTTAATTCACCAACAGGCACTAACTCTTCTACTTCTGCAATGGTTATTTTTCCTGCCATTGCCATCATGTTATTAAAATTATTGGCTGTTTCATTATAGATTAAGTTCCCGTAAGCATCACCATATTTAGCTTTTACAATGGCAAAATCGGCAGTAAGTCCGTATTCCAATAGGTGCATTTTTCCGTTAAATTCACGAATTTCTTTACCTTCGGCAACTTCTGTTCCATAACCAGCCGGAACATAAAAAGCAGGAATACCGGCGCCTCCGGCTCTAATTCGTTCTGCAAGCGTACCTTGGGGTATTAAATCAACTTCTAACTCACCGCTAAGCAGTTGTCGCTCAAACTCTGAATTTTCACCAACATACGATGAAATCATTTTTCTAATTTGATGTTTTTTTAACAACAAACCAAGTCCGAAATCATCAACACCGGCATTATTTGAAATACAAATCAAACCGCTTATATCCGATTTTGACAAGGCATTAATACTGTTTTCAGGAATTCCGCACAATCCGAAACCACCCAACATAATCGTGCTGTTGCTTTTTATCTCAGCAATGGCTTCCTGTGCATTTTTAACAATTTTATCCATAGTACAATTTTTAGGTTTGGTTTTTTATTATTTTTAAATATAATAATATTTTCTTAAAAAGATATATATTAAAACAAAAATAGCCGCTAAAGCGGCTATGAAAAGATTAAAAAATATCATTCTCCGGATTATTAAAATCTTCCGGATTATCCGAGCCGGATTCTTTATAATTTGAACAATCCAACTGGCTCAAATCTATTCCCGGGGGGATTTCAAAGTTTGCTTTACTAATTTGTAAAGCCTCATCCGCATATACCCGTTGCATATAAAGTGCCCAAATAGGAAGTGCCATATTCGCACCTTGCCCATAAGCTCCATTATCAAAACGGATACTTCTTTCCTCACCACCAACCCAAACTCCGGTTACCAAATTAGGCACCATACCAATAAACCATCCATCAGAATTATCATTTGTAGTTCCGGTTTTACCGGCAATTTCATTTTTAAAGTTATATCTGTAACGCAAACGTGTACTTGTACCGTAATCAACAACTCCTTTCATTAAATCTATCATTTTATAAGCCGTTTGCTCACTAATTACCTCATGTTTTTTAGGCTTAAAAGTAGCCACAATATTACCATATTGATCTTCTATACGGGTAACAAAAACAGGTTCAACCTGTACACCTTTATTAACATAGGTATCATAAGCAGCAACCATCTCGGCAAGCCTGATTTCAGCCGCACCCACACAAATAGAGTAAACTTCAGGTATTTCACTAACTATGCCCATTTTGTGTGCAAGTCGAACAAAAGTAGCAGGATTATATTGCTTCATAATCCATGCGGAAACTTGATTTAAAGACAGTGCCAAGCCCATTCTCAAAGGGATCATTTCCCCGTCAAATTTAGATTTGGAAAATCTTGGTGTATATTCGGCTTCTTCACCCTCATCATTTGGGGCAATAAAACTAACCGGGACATTGGGTATTTTATGGCAAGGCGAGAAACCTCCGGGCATCATTGCCACTGTATAGATAATCGGTTTAAAAGTTGAACCCACCTGCCGTTTTGCAATCATTACATTATCAAACTTAAAATGTTTGAAATTTATATCTCCAACATATGCTCTTACATATCCTGTTTGAGGTTCCATTGACATTACACCGGCATGTAGAAATTTTTTATAATAGCGAATAGAATCCCATGGTGTCATCGTTGTGTCTATATCTCCTTTCCATGAAAAAACCTGCATTCTTACCGGTGTTTTAAAGTTTTTAATGATTGCAGATGAATCAGCACCTGCCTCTCTCAAAACTCTATACCGCTCACTTCTTATCATTGAGAGATATAGTATTCGTTGAATTTGTTTATTGCTCATTTTCCAGTCAAAAGGAGCTTTTCGTGAACGTTTTTTTTCTTTATCAAACAAAGGTTGCAGATATGTTCCCATATGCTCTTTCATAGCTTCTTCTGCATATTTTTGCATACGAGCATTTATGGTGGTATAAATTTTTAATCCATCGCTATATAAATCATAAGCTTCACCGTTAGGTTTTATATTTTTGTTGCACCACCCATACAAGGGATTATTTGCCCAGCTCAAAGAATCTTCATAAAATTTTTGGCTTTGCCAAGATGCATAATTCTTTCTTTCCGGCTTTTTAGCAGTCATGATTTTTCTAAGATACTCCCTGAAATAAGTAGCAATACCACTGGTATGAGAAGCCACACTGTAATGAGTAACTAAAGGCAGAGCTTTGGTCGAATCATAAACCTCTTTATTGATAAATCCGTATTTATACATTTGCGTTAAAACAACATTTCTCCGTTTTTTTGAACGTTCCGGATTTCTTATCGGACTGTACCATGTCGGTGCTTTTAACAAACCTACTAAAACGGCAGCTTCTTCCAAATTCAAAGAGTCAGGAGATTTATCAAAAAAGGTCCGGGCTGCTGATTTTATCCCAAATGCCTGACTTCCAAACTCTACTGTATTCAAATACATGGCAAGAATCTCTTCTTTTGTGTAGTTTCGTTCCAATTTAACAGCAATAACCCACTCTTTAAATTTAGTCATTACCATTACAAACATTTTTGCCAGTTTTGATCTTTTGGTTTTATCCCTGGGAAATAAATTTTTAGCAAGTTGTTGGGTAATTGTGCTTCCTCCTCCGGCATTTCTTTGACCTAAAATTACAGTTTTAAACAAAACACGTCCCAATCCGCGCGGGTCAATGCCCGAGTGTTCATAAAAACGTATATCCTCTGTGGCAATCAATGCATTAACCAAAACAGGTGATAAATTATCAAATTGTACTACAGTTCTGTTTTCGCGATAATATTTGCCTAATAATTGTTGGTCTGCCGAAATAATTTCTGCTGCTAAATTGCTTTCCGGATTTTCCAGTTCTTCAAATGTGGGCATAAAACGCATATTTTCCGGTAAAAACCATAAATTCCCGGAAGCTATTAGCGTAAATAAAATTGCAATAAATAAGACCGGACTTAATATAAGTATCCACCATATCTTAACCGTCTTTTTAGTAAATTCTGATGTCGTTTGTTCCATAAGTTATGTAAACTTTTCTTGCAAATATAAAAATAAAAACCATTACAAGAAAAGTATAAATTATAAACAAAGCATTATTCAACTGATAAACACTGAGTTACACCCCGCTATTAAAGCTTTGTTAATCTGATTTTTAGAAAAAAATTTGAACTTTGCCCGCTAAATGCTTTATTTTGTGAAATTTTCTGATGAATATATATTATAAGGTATAATTTTAAGTAAAAGAAATTTATCGGTATAAACACTTTCTTTTTCAATCTGATTAGATAAAATATGAAATCAAACTTAGTTATAGTAGAGTCCCCTGCAAAAGCCAAAACAATTGAAAAATTTCTGGGAAAAGATTTTTTGGTTAAATCCAGTAACGGACATATTCGCGATTTGGCAAAAAAAGATTTAGGTATTGATGTTAAAAATAAATATCAACCTAAATATATTGTCAGCCCCGAAAAGAAAAAAATTGTTGCCGAATTAAAAAAGTTAGCAAAACAATCCGAAACGGTATGGTTGGCTTCGGATGAAGACCGTGAAGGAGAAGCTATTGCATGGCATTTATACGATACACTTAAATTAAACGACAGTCAAACAAAACGTATTGTTTTTCACGAAATTACCAAAGATGCTATTCTGAATGCCATAAAAAACCCCCGGAAAATTGATGAAAATTTAGTAGCGGCACAACAAGCCAGGCGAATTTTAGACCGTTTGGTAGGCTTTGAACTTTCTCCTGTGTTATGGAAAAAAGTAAAACCGGCACTATCTGCAGGGCGTGTTCAATCAGTAGCTGTTAGACTCATTGTTGAACGCGAACGGGAAATACTAAACTTTAAACCCGAATCAAATTTTAAGATAACGGCTCTTTTTGAAATTCCTACGGGAAATAAAGCCGTTGAACTTATTGCAGATTATGAAAAAAAGTTAAAAACAGAGAAAGAAGTAGAAGATTTTTTAAATAAATGTAAATCTGCCGAATACAAAATTATTGATATTGAACGAAAACCGTCTAAACGTTCACCTGCACCTCCTTTTACAACATCAACCTTGCAACAAGAGGCAAGCCGTAAATTAGGCTTTTCGGTTTCACAAACCATGTCGGTAGCACAAAGATTATATGAATCCGGAAAAATAACTTATATGCGTACCGATTCTGTAAATCTATCAAACGATGCGCTAAAAGCCATTAAACAACAAATTGTCAGTGAATTTGGCGATAAATATCATAAACAAAGAGCTTATAAATCAAAAATTAAAGGTGCCCAAGAAGCACACGAAGCCATACGCCCTTCATACATGCAAAACAGACAAATTGAAGGCACCTATCAAGAAAAACGTTTGTACGAGCTGATTTGGAAAAGAACCATTGCTTCGCAAATGAGTGAAGCTCTAATTGAAAAAACCAATATTTTCATAAAAGCATCATCTTGTAGCGGAAAATTTATTGCATCTGGCGAACGCATTAAATTTGAAGGATTCCTTAAAGTTTATATCGAATCATTAGATGAAGAAAATGGTGATGCAGCTAAGGGAAGTTTACCCGAACTTAATGTGGATGCCGTTTTAAATATGCAAAAAATTGATGCTATTCAACGTTTTTCAAAAAGTGCTCCAAGATATACCGAAGCAAGTTTGGTTAAAAAATTAGAAGAATTAGGAATTGGCCGTCCATCAACCTATGCACCGGTTATCTCAACTATTCAAAAACGCGGTTATGTTGTAAAAGAAGACCGCGAAGGACTTGAACGTAAATTTATTCAATATACATTATCCGGTAATAAAGTTAAAAAGAATGAAAAAACTGAAATTTTCGGAAAAGAAAAAGCCAAATTATTCCCTACAGATATCGGAATGATTGTTAATGATTTCTTGCTCAAATACTTTGAATCCATTATGGATTATAATTTCACGGCTAAAGTAGAAAAAGAATTTGACGAAATTTCTTTAGGCAAATTAGAATGGACAAAAATGATTGATAAATTCTATAAAGCCTTTCACCCAAAAGTTGAAGAAACACTTGAAAAATCAGAGCGTGGCAGTGGCGAAAAAATTCTTGGCAAAGATCCTGAAACAGGAAAAGTTGTTTTGGCAAGAATGGGACGTTACGGTGCCATTGTACAATTAGGAGATGCTCAAAATGGCGACAAACCTGAGTTTGCCAGCTTGAACAAGAATCAACTTATTGAAACACTAACATTAGAAGATGCCCTTGATTTATTAAAAAATAATAAAGAAGGTCGTTACTTAGGGGATGACCCCGAAAGCGGTAAACCGGTTTTTGTTCGTGTTGGTCGATATGGTCCTATGGTACAAATCGGTTCTTCTGATGATAAAGAAAAACCTAAATATGCGAGCCTTTTAGCCGGCATGAGTGTAGATACATTGGAGTTAAACGATGCCTTAAAACTTTTTGCATTGCCGCGTACCCTCGGCAAGTTTGAAGACAAAGTTGTAGTTATAGGTGTTGGACGTTTTGGCCCTTATGTTCGTCACGACGGGAAATTTGTTTCTTTGAAAAAAACGGACGACCCGCTTAGTATTACGCTCGAAAGAGCTATTGAACTCATAAAAGATAAGCGCGAAGCAGATAAAAAGAAATTAATTAAAGAATTTCCTGAAAATCCGGATATACGGATTATCAAAGACCGCTGGGGAAGACCATGTATTAAATTTAAAACAAAATATTTCCGTTTAGATAAAAATGTGGAAGCCGATAAACTTAGTCTTGATGATTGTTTAAAAATAATTGATATAGAAACCGGTGCAGGTAAAAAGAAAAAAACAAAAAAATAAGGACAGATTGTGCCCAAAAAGCAACTATATCTAAAACCATACTTTCGAGTTATTACATCAAATATTCCTCAAAAACCTTAAATCCGCAGCAAAAAACGGCTGCGGATTTAAGATTTATATTTAACTTGCAAATATGTCTTTCAAACTATATATTTGTACTATAATAAATAGCACAAATATAATTAAAAATGGAATTACTAGAATATTTCGATAAGATTGATACGGATAAACTAAATATCAGCCAAGAAATAAAAAATAATCAATATGCATTCTACCATATTGATAAAAACACCAACAACAATCCAATCTCTAATTTAGATAAATACCAAATTGTGATTTTGGGTGTGCCCGAAGAGCGAATTACTCGAAATAAAGGAACTGCGAATGCACCCGATATTATTCGGGAAAAATTTTACCGACTAAACCAAACCGAAAATACACCTATTGCAGATTTGGGAAATTTAAAAACCGGAAAAACATTAAACGACACTTATATTGCCCTGGGACATATAGTTGCAGAACTCATCAAACTTAATATCCTCCCTGTGATTATTGGCGGAAGCCAAGATTTAACCTACGGAAATTTTCTTGCATATAAAGAACTCAAAAAACAAATTAACGTAGTTAATATCGATTCTCGTTTTGATATCGGCTACATTACCGATGATTTTGATGAAAACAGTCATATTGGCTATATAATACTGCGTCAAGGAGCACATCTGTTTAATTACACAAATATTGGTTATCAAGCCTATTATGTAAATAAAGAAGAAAAAAAATTAATGAACAAATTGAGTTTTGATGCATTTCGTTTAGGAAATGTACGTGCCAATTTAAAAGAATCGGAACCCGTATTTCGTGATGCTGATTTAGTAAGTATTGACATCAGTGCTGTAAAACAAGCCGAAGCTCCGGCTTTTAACGACCCTTCGGCAAATGGTTTTTACGGCGAAGAAATTTGTCAATTAGCCCGGTATGCAGGACTCAGCGACAGACTTAGCTCTTTTGGAATCTACAATGTAAATCCAAATTTCGATGTAAATAATCAAACAGTTAATTTGGTTGCTCAAATAATATGGTATTTTATTGATGGAGTTACCAATAGGCATCAAGACTTTCCGGTAGCCGGATTAAAAAAATATACCAAATACATTGTAAATTTTGACAGTAAAAATCAAAATCTTATTTTTTATCGAAATACAAATAACAATAGATGGTGGATGGAAGTTCCAAATCCAAAACAGCCGGAAGAAAAAAAGATAATCGCATGCACTTATCGTGATTACAAGTTGGCATGCGAGCAGGAAATACCGGAGCGTTGGCTTAGAAATTTACAAAAAATGAGATAATCGACTCATTAATAAGGAAAAAAAGCAACATTTTAGTTTATTTTACGTATAAAATAGAAGAAAGTGCATTATAATATATTTTGATTATGGCACATATATTGTTACCATATTAAATAAAATTTAATAAAACCATTGTTGTTTGCAATCATTAAAAAATTTTATTTACTTTGCTTAGATTAACCAAAACATATAATTTATTTATGAAACGGGCACTTTTAATAATAACATTATTAAGCAGCCTGACAAATATAATTGCACAACAAGACCCGGTTTTTAGTCATATATTTTTTGATAAAGTAGAAATTAATCCGGCTTTTGCAGGTAGTCAAGGCGATATTTGTGTAGGTATAATAAACCGCCAGCAATGGGTGGGCTTTGAAGGAGCACCTAAAACAACTGCATTAAATGCCAATATGCCTTTAAATATTTTTGGTACACAAAGTGGAGTAGGACTTTCAGT
>Ga0256840_1001097_pt1 | contig 26139 bp, 22 predicted proteins | sample 355202metaG_FD_185969 | JGI IMG/M metagenome (GOLD analysis project Ga0256840, IMG submission 185969) | Hydrothermal vent microbial communities from Mid Atlantic Ridge, Atlantic Ocean - 355-202 | ecosystem: Environmental > Aquatic > Marine > Hydrothermal vents | place: Atlantic Ocean: Mid... | reverse complement strand
ATCCGCACGGCCAGGAAGATCCGCGAGCTGGCCGAGCAGGTGAAGATCCCCAGGATCGGCTATGTGGGCAACCTGGTCCGGGACGACGAGGACCGCGAATTCCTGGCCCGCGAACTGGGTGAGGAGCCCCTGGCCTTTTTCCCCGATTCTGACGCCATCAGGAAGACCGAACGGGACGACCGGCCCATCATCGGCGTGGAGGAAGAACTGGACGATGCGCCGCAGCGGCTGCTGCAGGCCATCCTCGGGGAACGCCGATAAAAATCCGGCAGCCCGCCGCCTGCACCCGCTCATAAAAGTTCAGCAGCACGCCATCTGCACGCGCTCGCGGCTGGCCGCATAGCGGGCTTGAGAGGACCAGCCACGATCACGCACAGCTGACGCACTGCTGAACTTTTACCAAAAGAGTCGGTCTTTTCAGGTGGTTGCCTATAGCGGTGAACTATTGCACCCGCTCAATAGGCCCCCTTGCCGCTGAACATGCAGCGGATCGTCTTCAGGATGATCTTGAGATCGTTGCGCAGTGAAAAGTTGAGCACATACCAGTCGTCGAGCTCCACCCGTTCCTGGTAGTTATCGATATCGCTGCGTTTCATCACCTGCCAGGGCCCGGTGATACCGGGCTTCATGGAACAGTACCTGCCTGCGCTCTGTTCGCCGTTGCCCTTGTAATATTCTTCCAGCTCCCTGCCGACAATGGGCCGGGCGCCCACCACGCTCATCTCCCCCTTGAGCACGTTGATGAACTGCGGAAACTCGTCCAGGCTGGTGCGGCGCAGGAAACGGCCGATCCGGGTGATGCGGGGATCGTTCTTCAGCTTGAAGTGCTGTTCCCACTCCTCACGCAGGGCCGGGTCAGAGGCCAGCAGTTCCTCCAGTTTCCTGTCCGCATCCACCACCATGGTCCGGAACTTCAGACACTCGAACTCCCGGCCCGTGGCCATGATCCGCCGATGACGGTAGAAGACCGGCCCCGGGCTGTCGAGCTTGATCAGCAGCGCGATGACGAGGAAGAAGGGCAGGCCGGACAGGATAACCAGGGAGGAAAAGATCACGTCAAAGGTCCGCTTCCAGCGGCTGTCGGGATTGAAGTTCAGGACCAGTGTGTCGCCCAGGGACTGGATCTCGGCATGATGGAGGCCGAAGATATAGATATCAGGGACCAGGAAGATCTGGGCGCCCAGGTCTCGGCACTCCTGGAGGATGCGGAAGATCTTCTTCTCGGCCCGCATGGGCAGGGCGATATAGACGTAGTCGATGTCATGCTCCCCGAGATACTGCTTGATGTCGTTGATCCTGCCCAGCAGAGGTTTCCTGATCCGGTCCTCGTCATAGTGTTCCCCCACCTTGTCATCGAAGAATCCCACCACCTCGATGCCGGCCCAGGGTATCTCCTCGATCTGGCGCAGGATCCGGTGACCGAGATCCCCGGCGCCGGCAATGACCGCATGGCGGATGTTCCTGCCCTGGCTGCGGTAATGGCGCAGCATCTTGCGTACCGCCAGGTGGCAGCAGAAGAGCAGAAGCGGCGTGGTCACCATCCAGAACAGGAACACGGCCCGGGAATAGGTCCAGGAGATCTTGAAGATGAAGAAATAGAAAAGCAGCACACCGATAACCGTGCCCCAGGCCTTGAGAATAACGAGAAACTCCCGGTAGTACTTCCAGCCGCGCCAGGAGCGGTACAGTTGAAAGGAACCGAAACTGATGAAGCAGAGGACAAAGGTGAGGATCTCCAGGTAGGTATAGTAGTGGGTCCACGGCACACCGTACAGCCGGACCAGGATGCCCAGGTAGAGCGTGGCCACCGTGCAGTCGATGAGATGGAGGATGCGATAGATCAGGGAGCTCTGCTCCCGCAGGTTCCAGTTCAGCATTTCTCAGGTCCCCTGCCTTCTCCACCAGCCGGGATTCATGCTCAGGTACGGCACCAGGCCGGCGGGCAGCAGGTGGTGATTGCGACCCAGCCTGTAGCCGACATATTTCATCAGGTTTCTGAGCAGAAAGGCAGGCAGCAGTTCCCACCTGCCCTGCTCGCCGATGGCGCGCAGTTCCGAGCGCACATACCGCCCCCCCTCCCCCCCGACCGTCCCGAACTCCCTGAGCAGCCACTGCTCGCGGCAGTGAAAGGCGCCAACGTCGAAGTAGCGTCTGAACTCCTGGAGCACGGTATAGTCGTGGGAGTGGTAGACCATGGCCGCGGCCGCATAGGCGACCCGGTAGCCCCTCTGCAGCAGCCGTCCCACGGCGCAGGCATCCTCGCCGAACAGGTGGCGCTCTCCGAAGAATCCCACCTCGGCAAGCGGTTGCCTGCGGTAGGCGGCAAAGGAGTTGGAGATGAAGACGGTCTTCAGGCCCAGCCGCTGCCGGTCGTCCCAGGAACGGACCCCGGAGGTCTCGCCGTAGTTGAACCTGCGCAGGTGGGCCCCGAAAAGCGAGGCATCGGGCCAGGGCACCTGACGGCCGCAGACCGCCGCCACCCGCGCGTCCTCCCGCAGGGGCCGCACCAGGCGGGCGATGCTGTGCCCGTCCACCGGCAGGGCGTCCTGGGTCAGGAAGACCAGCTCATCCCCTGCACAGATCTGCACCGCCATGGTGCGCGTACCGCCGTGATCAAAGGAATCTGCCGGGATCTCGCAGACCCGGGCCCCGTGTTCCGCGGCAATGGCGGCGGTGCCATCTTCGGAAGAGGAATCCACCACCAGGATCTCCATCTCCGCCACCCCGGCCTGCTCCCGGAGACGTTCCAGCAGGGCCGGCAGCAACCGGGCCGCATTGCGGGTGGGAATGATGACCGAGATCATGGCTCCCTCCCGGAGGACCGCATCGGCCGGTCTCGCTCCAGCCAGGCCAGCAGCACCGCCTTGTCCACCTGAAACAGCAGGAAACAGAGGCTGTTTGCCGGCGAAAGCACAAACAGCCGTTCCAGCAGCCGGTCCATGGTCGTCAGGAGGGGCGAGGGCAGTCGCCGCAGCAGGGTCACCAGGCGAAAGACCCCGGTACGGCTGAACTCCGCGGGATGAAGGCGGGCGAGCTGCATGTAGTTCTCCATGGACGACCGCATCCGGGCAAAGGCGGTCTCCCGGTCCACCAGGCCCAGGTGGGAGCAGGGATTGTCGATATGCCGGATCGCCACCTGCTGCCCGACCCGGATCGCCCATTCGATGTCCTCGTAACCATAGCCCTGGAACTTCTCGTCAAAGCCGATGGTATCGAGCACGTCGCGCCGGATCAGGACGTTGGCGGTGAACAGGTAACGCCACGGCGCCTGCTGCCGGCGTCGGGCCGGCAGCCACTCGGTACGGCTGCCCTTGTAGACGTAAAAATCATACTTCCTGTCGGTCAGCACCCGGGTCGCGTAACTGATACCGCCGCAGACCACCCGGTGTCCCCCGGCGATCTCGCGGAAATAATCACGGATAAAGGTCGGCCGGTCCGGCAGGACATCGGCGTCAAGAAAAAGGACATAGCGTCCACGGGCCCTGGCCAGCAGGTGATTGCGGATTCCTGCCCGGCCGGCCTGCTCTGCGAGTTCACCGTAGCGGATGAACGGATAACGCGCTGCCGCCTCCCGGTTGACGGCCCGCACCCTGGAGCGGGAGCCGTCGTCGGCGACAACGATCTCCACCCTCGGCGCAAGGTCTGCTGCCTCGATCTCGCCGGCAAGCCGTGCAAGCAGCGGCGCCAGGTCCCAGTCCAGGACCGGGATGACGATGGAGAGTTCGGGCGTCGTGGTCACCGGTCCGGGGTCCGTGTCTTTCTGACCGCGGCGATCCGCTCGCGGTAGAGGTTGACCATGCCGTGCAGCCCCATCCCCTGGAGCAGGAAACGGGTCGAGCGCCTGGCCACCAGGTACCGCAGGTAGAGGGGCGAGGCCCGAAACGAATCCGTCATGTGCAGCCGCCGTGCGCGGTGGGTCTCCAGGAGGGCCTCTTTCCATGCCTTCTCGGCAAGGCCCTGGTGCTGCATGTTGGCAAGCACACGATCTGTACGGAGAAAGGAAACTCCGCGGCAGTGCAGACGCAGCAGCAGTTCATAGTCCATGGCCAGGCGGAAACTCTCGTCAAAGCCGCCATGTTCGAGGTAGACGCTGCGGCGGATAAAGGTGGCCGGATGGGTCACGGTCATGTCGGTGGCCAGCAGCTCGGGTCGTGACTCGCAGCGGCAGGCCCTGTTCCGGCCCTGCCAGTACTGCAGATCACCGCAGAGCACCCCGGCCTCCGGCCGCTCCTCCAGCAACGAGACCACCGTGTCCAGGGTGTGCGGCTCGTACCAGTCACCAGCGTTGAGCAGGCCGACGATCCTGCCTCGACACAGGGAGATCCCCTTGTTGAATGCCTCGCTGATCCCCGCATCCGGCTCGCTGACCCAGTACTCCAGGCGCTGGTCCATCTCGCGCAGGGTCCGCAGGGTACCGTCCGTGGACCCGCCGTCGATGACAATATACTCCACCCGCGCCGGGTCCCACTGCAGCACCGAACGTATGGTCCGCTCCAGACCAGGACCGGGGTCCAGGGTCACGGTCACCACGCTCAGCCCGGGCTCGGGCCGCCCGGTGGCCGCGTCGCCGCGCAGGCGCAGCCCTCCCTCGCCCTGCCGCTCAGGATGGGCCGGCAGCCGGTCGTGCGCTGTAATCACTGCAGGCATTGTCTGTAGACGGTAATGGTTTCCTCCACGCAGCGCTGCCATGAAAAGCGCGCCATCCGTTCGCGGCCCCGGCTGATGAGCACCTCCCGATCCTGCGGCGAAGCGACGATTCCCTCCATGGCCTGCATCATGTCCTCCACATCGGCCGGATCGAAAAACCGGGCCGCATTGCCGGCGATCTCGGGCATGGAACTGACACCGGAACAGAGCACCGGACAGTCGCAGGCCATGGCCTCGAGCAGGGGCAGGCCAAACCCCTCGTACAGGGAGGGATAGACCAGGGCCAGGGCATGGCGGTACAGGTTCTCCAGCACCGAGTCGTCACCTCCCATGTGCACCACCTGTTCCGGGACGCATCCCAGCTCCCGCATCCTCTGTTGCTCGGGCCCGGAGACAGGAGGTCCGCCAAAGCAGACCAGCCGCACCCCGGCCGCGGGCAGCCCGGACCGGGCATAGGCCTGCAGAAGCCGGTCAAAATTCTTGGGTCCGCTCCGTTCCCCAACATAAAGCAGATAGGGTCTCCGGGCAAGGGGTCTGCCGGAAGCCGCCCCGGCCCGGCCCAGCGAACTGGCCAGGTACACCACCGAGATCTTCTCCGGGGCAACGCCGAGGATCTCCACCACGTCACGCCGGGTCTGCCGGGAGATACAGATCACATGGTCGGCGTTGCGGACACACCTGCGCTTGGCATGGGCCACCATCTCCTCACCCGGTGCCATCAGCTCGGGAAACCGCTCGTGGATCATATCGAAGACCGTCACCACCCGGGGAACCCCGGCCGGCAGCCGGGTCCGGGCCAGGTAATAGGTGCGGTGGACAATGTCCGGCGTAAGGCCCCGGCACAGGAGTGGCGACAGGAGGTTGTTGGCCATCTGCCGCAGCCGGTGGGTGCGGGCGATGCGCGGCATGTACCATCCGCGTACCGGCAGCGAGGCCCGGCGCAGGAGACAGGAGACATGGAGGGGCGCAACGATGCAGGGGTCGATCCCCTCCGATCCGGCCAGGCCGGCTGCGAGCTCGCAGAAATAGCGCGAGATACCGCCGTGCTCCTGCAGAGAGAAAACCGAATGATCAAAGAGAACCCGCACCGCGCACCTCAGCGGCTCGCGGCCATGGCGGCCTCGTAGGCGGCCACGGTCTGCCGGGCACAGCGGGACCAGGAGAACCGGGCTGCCCGGGCGAGGCCCCGTTCACGCATCCCCTGCCGCAGGCCGGTATCTTCGCAAAGCCTGAGCATGGCCCCGGCCAGGGCGTCACTGTCATCCGGGTCGACCATGATTCCTGCGTCTCCGACCACCTCGGGCAGGGAACTGGTGTTGGAGGTGATCACCGGCAGGCCGCACTGCATGGCCTCCAGCGGTGGCAGGCCAAAGCCCTCGTACAGGGAAGGATAGACAAAGGCGAGGCCGCCGCCGTAGAGCGCGGCAAGGTCCTCGTCCGCCACGTAGCCGGTCACGATGACCCGGTCCCTGAGAGCGGGATCCCGCAGGACCTCGTCGAGCAGCCGGTCGATCTTCCAGCCCCTGGTTCCCACCAGCACCAGGTGGTGATCCCCCTGGCCGGGCTCGGCAAGCAGTTTTCTGAACGCGGCCACCGTGGCCTGCAGGTTCTTCCGGTATTCCAAGGTGGCCAGGGAAAGAAAATAGCCGGGCCTGGGAATACCATATCTTGCCAGCACCGCACGTATCTCCTCCTGGCCGGCCCCGGTGTGGTAGAGATCGGGCGAGGCGGCCGGACAGGCGATGAAAACACGGTCCGGGTCCATGTGCAGGTACTCGCAGAGATCATTGCGCGAGGAACGCGAAATGGTGACGACCCAATCCTGCTCCACCCGGATCGAAGAGAGGATCTTTTTGAAATCATGGTCAAAACCCTGCCAGAAATACTCCGGATGCAGGACAGGGATGATATCGTAGATGGTCATGAAACAGAGCGGTCGCCGCCTGAAGGGGGGCAACGGCGCATAGGTGGAATGAAAGATGTCACTCTCCGCTGCGACCCGGTCGATACGCCAGCGGCGAAACATCCTGGCCACGCCGCGCCGGCCGATCCTGAGCGGATCCACCGGTGCCAGGCGCAGGGCCAGGTCATAGAGTCGCTCTTCCAGGCGGTTGGTGCCCGTGAAGCGATCTCCATGCCCCATGCCGTGCACGGCGTCCCGCGTCAGCCGGTTGATCTCGGTGGACGAGAGCGACGTCACCCGCAGGTCGAGTTCCTCCATGGCCAGCAGTTCCGGCACCAGGCTGCTGATCACCCGGTATATGCCGGTCCGGGCCGTCTCATAGAGCCTGGCCAGGCCGATCACCGAGATATCGACAATAATCCGCATACGTTCAGTTCCTCTCCCCCATGGCGCCTTACGCTTACCGGATAACGGGATGGGGGGCAAGGAGTTTGTCAGAAAACCGATGGTCAGGGACCAGGAGGCAGGATGCCGGATTCGCCTCTGTCCGAAAAGAGGACAACGGGCCAACTGTTCCGGAGACGCCGCTGTCCTGAAAATGGACAAAAGGGCCATGTGGCACGCCGCGGCCGCAGCAAAAGAAAAAAACTTTTGCTTTCTTCCCGGCAAGATACAGCAAAAACTCATTGCATGGCCACTCCCTGGCCCGAACCATGCTTTATCTAGGTTGGACAGAGACAGGACCCTGTCGGCTCAGAGAAAACAACAAACACCACCAGCCAAGGAGTATACCATGAAGAAAGGAACCATACTGATCGCTGCCCTCGCCATCGCCCTCACCTTTGCCGCCACTCAGGGATTTGCCTGGATGCACGGACAGATGATGACAGGCCACATGACGGGTGCTCCGGCCACCACCCTCACCGCGGATCAGCAGAAGCAGGCCCGGGAGATCGAGGCCAGGTACCAGAAGCAGCTCGCCGCCCAGGAGGCTGCCCTGCAGGCCAAGGCAGGGGAAATCCGCACCGCCCTGGCAGACACCAATACCACCCTCGGCCAGGCCAATGCCCTGCGCAACGAGCTCTTCAACCTGGAACAGCAGTACTGGCAGCTCCGGATGCAGGTGAACCGGGAGATCAGCCAGGCCATCGGCAGCCCCTACTACGGTGCCATGGGCTGGGGCCCCCAGTACTGCAGCTGGCACAACCATGGTGGCGGTCATGGTCACGGCTCCACCGGCAACGCCTACGGTCCCATGGCCATGGGCTGCGACTGGTAATCTCCGCTGCCTCCCGGATACCTTCCTCCTCCCCCGTGTCAGCGGCCGGTTCCCTCCCCGGCCGCTGGCACACCCTGCATGATAACTGATCCTTTCCCTCCATCAAAATAGAGCAGAGCATTGACCGCAACCATTTAACCTGATAATCCATCATAGTTGGATACGGTTATCACGCCTCGGCCATAACCGGTTCACACCCCGCTTCATCTCGCCGCCAGAAGCGGCACCAAGACTACCGGCTTCTGAAAAGCGTTGATAGTACCGACTGTTGCAACAGACTTCAAGGAGATATGCCGTGAAGCAAACCCTGGCCGTTCTTTTCCTCTGTGCCGCACTCCTCCTGGGGCCCGGCAACGTCCCGGCCGATGAATGTGGCCAGTGGAACCAGGATGGGGCCTGTGCCGGCAAAAAGGAGGCCGATGAGACCGCCACACCGGCCAGATCGCTGCCCACGACCGGGGAAACGGAACGTTCCGGCGGCCGGGACAGACGCTCCTGTTCCATGGCCGAGGAACCGGAACTCCTGGCCCTGCTCCGCGAGCTCGAAGAACTGAAGACAGCGCCGGAAAAAACGATGCGGCCGGGCAGCGGAGAGTCCGTGGTCCGGAAAAAATACCGCATCGCACGCAGGTTGAGAAAATTCGACGATTGCCGGGCCGAGAACGCCCTGAGGGAACTTATCCGGGAGAACGAATGTGAGGACCTGGGTGAAGGGGGATATATTCTGCGTCCGCTGGGGAGCAGAGGCCAGCCTGCAGGAGGTCTCATCGAAGAAAGATCTGAAAAAACTCTCGGCCGGCCCGCCGACCGACGAGCTCCTCAAGCTGGTGAAAAAGTATGGTCCCCATCCCCACAAAAACGAGTTTGCCAGTCATGAGGTCATGAACTACCTCATCGAGCAGGCCGACAGCAGGCCAACAATCTATGTCCCCATGCTGATTGAATATTTTACCCGATGCCACGAGGTGCTCCCCATTGCCCGGCAGTATCCCGCGGCCACGGACATCGGCCTGAAACGATGTTTTGCCTCGGACAACCCCGCCACTGTCTGGGCCGGTATCAGCCTGGCCCGCTCCCTTGCCAAAAAACAGTTCCTTGGCCGGGTCTTTGATGTTGCCTTTGCAGACAGGGGCAACATCGACTATTCCCGCCAGGCGGAGGTCGATGTCATCCGCACCATGGCACTGGGATTCTTCAGGATGTTCGAGAAAGACGCCCTGCCCTATTACCGCGCCATCCTCTATGGTGACTATGGTCGGGAAAAGGAGTATATCATCAGCGGTATCAGGAACCCGCACAATCCTGACCTGCTGGCCCTGCTCAAAGACTATGACCGCTACCTGGCAGCCAACCCCGACCGGGCCGATGCCGCTCTGGTCACACGTCTGCGAAACCGGATCACCGCCATGGAGAGGACCGGACGATGAAACAGCTCGGCATCGCCATCATCCTCTGCTGCCTCGCTGTCGGCAACGTCCTGGCCACCTGGTGCGAGAGTCCGCTCCTTGGCATGAAGAGCAGCGCCATGATCCGCCGCTACCTGGGGGATCTCGCCGACAGCTCCTCCGGTTTCGCCGTGGTCCGCTCCATCGGCGCCACCAGCGGCACCGACGGCACACCGCCCCGGCCGATCACCGCCATCCTGATCACCGAAAACGCCTCATGGGAAGATGACCGCGGCAAGCCCACGGTCATCATCACCGGAGCGATCCACGGCAATGAATGGGCCACACCAGAGGTCTGCATCGGTATCGCCGAATACCTGCTTGACAACAAGGACAATGACGCCCCGGGACGCCCGGGGAGAGCTGATCATCAGCAAAGCCGGTGGAGCGGCAGCAGGCACCGGGGAAATCATCGCCGGTCCGGCAAGCATCAGGGAACTGCTCAAACGGATCCAGGTCATCATCATCCCGGTCTACAATCCCGAGGGCTACGACTACAGCCAGACACCGGAGGGCAAGATGTCCTATTACGGGGCCGGCTGGCGGCCCAACCGGAGAAAACTGACCCTGAACCCGCAGGAGGAGATCTGTTACCGGCAGGACGGGACCCCCTACCCCGCGCCCCCTGCCGGAGCTGAACACTGTTTTCTGGCCGATTATGACGATACCGCCTCCGGCGGCGAGGTGGAGGAAGAGTCGGCCATGGCCTGTGAAAGCACGGACGGCACGGAGGTTCACCTGTTCGAGCCCTCGCTCGACGTTGCCTCGGTCGGGATGTTTGATGCCATCTACGGCTCGCAGGACCCGGCCCGTGTTGTCTGCGCCTCGGGCCGGCGCCGGGTATGGAAAGAGCAATGGTCCAGTGACGATGCGGATCGGGTGAGCCTGGACAGGGCAAGAAAAGAAGGCTACATCCAGGATGCCTATGGCACGGACATCAACCGGAATTTCCAATACAAGTGGGATGTGACCGAAAACCAGAAACACCTGTTCATCCGCAGCCGGTCCCCGGGCTCCCGCATATACCGTGGCCCCGGCTCCATCTCCGAACCGGAATCGGATGCCATGGAACGGCTCATTGCCGGCAGGAACGTCATCGCTCTCATCGACTACCATGCCGGCTCCACCCAGGTCCTCTATCCCTATGCCTATTCCACCGAGGCAAAGGTGAACCGCGACATCCTGGGCGGACGGGACGGCAGGGGCGATTTCGAGGTCTTCCATGCCATTGCCGAAAAGATCGCCGCCATCCTCAACCGCTATGGCAGTGCGGACCGGTCCATCACCGGCTACACCGCGGCCCAGAACTACAACGGCACCAGCGTCGGCAGCGGCGTGGCGCGGGACTGTTACTACCAGACAGAAGGCATCGCGGCCCTCAATATAGAGGTCCATGACAGGCGATACACCTACGGCGAGGCCGAATTCATCCAGGTGGTTCCCGAGATCTGCAGGACCAATGTTCCGGGGGCGGTCTGGTTTCTCTTCCGGGCCGCGGAGCTGGCTGCGGAGCGCCAGGGGGCGGTGGCCGGAAACGGTCAGGAGAGCGGGAGCAAATGACAATCGAGACCGGAGGCTCGAGAGACGGGGAGCTGAGCATCTGCGGGCTGAGCAAGCGGTTCGGCACCAGCCTGGTGCTGTCGGACATCAGCTTTACCGTGATCCCCGGCGAGATCCTGGGGCTCATCGGCCCCAACGGCGCCGGCAAGACCACCCTGCTCGAGAGCATCACCGGGCTCTGTCCGGTGGCGTCCGGTACCGTCTGCCGGCACGGCAGGGAACTCGAGCCTGAAGAACGGCGCCGCATCCTCTGGTATCAGCCGGACAACATCCTCCCCTTTGCCCGGCAGCGGGTCGCCACCACGCTCTCCTTTTTCCGCCATGTCCATGGCGCGGCGACGGCGGAACTCGATGAACTGATCACCGGCCTGGACCTGGACGCGATCCTGGCCAAACCGCTGCAGACGCTTTCCAAGGGATACCGGCGGCGGGTGCTCCTGGCCATTGCCCTGCTCAGCAGGCAGCCCCTGCTGATGCTCGACGAACCCTTTGACGGCTTCGACCTCAGGCAGGCCCTGTCGGTCATGGACCTCCTGCGCCGTCATGTGGCCCGGCGGACCATGATCCTCTCCATCCACCAGTTGAGCGAGGCTGAGAAGATCTGTGACCGTTTCCTCCTCCTCGACCAGGGGAGGCTGCTGGGTATCGGCACCCTGGAGGCCCTGGCCCGCCAGGCGGGTCTGGCACCGGACGCCACACTGGAGGAGGTGTTTCTTGCCCTTACCTGAGGGACCATCGCGGGCGCGCATCGCCCGCTACCTGCTCGGCCAGGAACTGCGCAGCCTGCTGCTGTCGCCGGCCCTCTGGCTCCTGCTCGCCATTGTCTCGATCCTGGTGGGATACAGCTTCATCCAGGCCGTGGCCCTCTACAGCCAGGCCAGCCGGACCGCCCTTTCCTTTCCCGAACTGGCGGCCGGCATGAATCCCCTGGACGGGATCCTGGTGCCCACCTTTGGCGCCTACTATCTCGGCGAAACCCTGCTGCTCCCCTTTGTCGCCATCCGGCTCATCGGCCTGGACAAGGAGAGTGGCGCTCTCAAGCTGCTGCTGCAGCTCCCCCTGTCACCCCTCTCCCTGTGCGCCATCAAGCTGGCCGCCATGGGACTGCTCTGGCTCCTCATCCTGCTGCCGGCGGGCCTGGTCCTGCTGTTCTGGCACAAGATGGGCGGCCATCTCCATCTGCCCGAGACCGCCCTGCTCTTCGCCGGCCATGGCCTCTATTCCCTGGTCGTGGTCACCATTGCCATGTTCGCGGCCGCAATCAGCGACTCCCTGCCCACGGCGGCCATGATCAGCCTGGCGGTCACCCTGGGTTCCTGGGTCCTCGACTTCGCGGTGAGCGGTCAGGGCGGGACCATGGCCCTGCTCGGCAGCTTCTCGCTCACCTCCATGCTGCACCGGTTCGAGACCGGTCTCCTGGCCACATCCCACATCGCCGCCCTGCTCGGCCTGGCCCTGTTCTTCTTTCTCCTCACCACGTTCTGGCTGCGGCCGGGCCGAACCACGCTCTCCAGGCTGGGCGCGTCCCTGGTGCTTGTCGGGATACTGGCCAGCCTGCTGGCGGGCGTACTGCAGACATCCTCTGCCCTGGACCTGAGCGAAAACCGGCGTCACTCCCTCAATCCCGCCGACAGCCGTGCCCTGCGCCACCTGGAGGGGACCCTGACCATGACCATCCACCTCGATCGCCGGGACAGCCGTCTCCTTGATCTTGAACACGGCATCCTGGCCAGGCTCCGCCGCGCCGTGCCGCACCTGGTGGTACGCTATGCCGCCACCGGCGCCACGGGCCTGTTCGGGGCATCAGAGGACCCGAAGTATGGCCTGATCGAATACACGTACGAGGGGCGCCACGATCAGAGTTATTCCAACAGCGCCGAAGAGATCCTGCCGATCATCTACAGGCTGGCCGGGATCACGGTCCGTGCCGAACCTGTTCCCGCGTATCCCGGATATCCACTGGTTGCCGATGCCGGCCCCACCGGCTGGTGGTTCTATCTTGTCATCCCCCTGCTCTGCCTGGCCGCCGCTCTCCATGGCATGCTGCTGAACTTTTATCAAACGCACCGGTAATTCGAGGTGATTGCCGATGACGGCGAACTGTTACATTTTGCAATCAAGGGAGAAAGAACATGAAAAAGGGAAAACTCTGCATCACGGCCCTGGTCATGGGCCTGTCGGTTCACACCGGTCTCGTGGAATGGACCACATCACTGACCCCGGCCACGGTCATGGCGGCGGAACATGTACGGGACGGGTCGATCCTGTTCGACTTTTCCGGCGAGACCGTGGGAGCGCCTCCCAAGAGCTTTACCGCGGTGGTGGGCAACTGGGTCATCGGCCGGGATGGCGACAACACGGTACTGGTGGTGGACGGCAGCAAGTGGAAACAGGGCGTGGCCTCTGCCGGCCTGGCCGACAAGGCACGCGCCCTGTATGGCAGGCGGTATGCCGAGTTTCTCGACAATGTCACTGCCTATGCCTACTATCCGTTTGCCGTGGCCGGCAGGATCGACAACTTCACCAGTGGCAGGATCACGGTCCGCTTCAAGGCCATTGCCGGCAGAATCGACCAGGGCGCGGGCATACTCTTTGACCTGAAGCCCAATGGCGATTATTACGCCCTGCGCGCCAACCCGCTGGAGAACAACCTGGTGCTGTGGCGCTACAAATCCGGGCGCCGCAGCTCGGTGAGCTGGGTGCGCAACGTCAACACCCCCAGCCGCAAATGGCACACCCTGACCCTGAGCGTGGACGGCAACCAGATCAAGGGATTTGTCAACGGCCACCACTTCCTTTCCACCCGGCTGCCGGCGCCGGTCTCGGGCCGGGTGGGGCTGTGGACCAAGGCGGACAGCGTGGTCTACTTTGACGACTACCGGGTGACTCCCGGCCAATAGCCGTTCAGCACGGCTGACCGGGAACTGGGGCCGGTGGCCGCGGAAGGACCGGCGCTAGCGACGATCCCGTCGCGGAGCGGCCTCCGGCCCCCTGACCGGCAGGACCCGGAGCTCGTAGCTATCGTTGCGGCGGGCCCACGACTGCCTGCCGGTGGCAAAGCTGAAACAGACCGCGGCATTCAGGTTCGTGGTCGAGGACCAGGGACACCGCTCCGTAAGCCTGATTGCAGAGACGATCCCCAGGCCGCCCTGCTCTTTGCGGACCGGATCATAGAGGCCGGCCAGCTCGTCGGGGGTGGGCAGGCGCCAGTCCGTGTAGCCGCCGCCCCGGTATTCCCGGCAGTAGCGATCAGCATCTCACCACTGGATATCCGCACCGTTGTCACTGGCGGCCCACATGAGACCGGTGCTGGTATCGGTCACGGTTCCGTCCCTGTTGTCGACGAACCGCTGTTTCCCCGTGTCCCGTGTGCCGGCGCCGGAGGCAGGTCCGGCCATGGCCGCCACCAGGACCGGAATAAAAAAAAGACATGCCAGCAAACAGCTCAGGCCCCTGGTTTTCCTCATCACTGTCACCCTGTGAAAAAAATTTGTAGAAATATTGGTATGTTCAGGTAGTTGCCGACAGCGGCGAACTGTTACGTCTTCGGCAATCAATACACCACAAGGTAGGAACACGTCAAGACCGGAGCCGACAGGTCGTCAGGGGATCCTGGCCAAGGAGCCGGATAATGGCGTAACACTCCAGGCCAAAGGGCAGGTAGCCCATGTATCCGGGCAGCGGCATGGCAAAAAGGCGGGGCCCGTCGACATAGGGGATGGAATAGTGCCAGCAGGCAAGACTCTGCCAGTTCCACATCTCCCAGAACAGGCCGCAGATCAGGGCGGCCAGGGGCGGCAGGAGCACAGGACGCCAGTCACCTTCGGCCAGTCCGGCAAAGACCGTGGGACGGCCCGCCACCACCTGCAGGGCGACCAGGACCAGAAACGGCGCCACCCAGACCAGGGGAAAGAGAAGATCCGGATAGACGGCGATGCCGGCCAGGCCGGCAAGGGCGAGAACCAGCAGGGCAAGACCGGCGGCCCGGGGCGGGTGGACCACGAGAGCCGGGCCCCGGCAGAGGGGATCGTGCAGCCGGGGCACGGTGTCGAGCAGGCCGATGGTCACGGCCACGGCCGGCAGGACCGTGGAAAAGCAGAGCGAGGCATGGATGACATAGGCTGCAGCGGAAAAGTCGTCGATCCCCAGGTAGTACCAGTTCTGCACAAAACGGTTCAGGTATTCAAAGTACCACCAGAAGAGGCTGCTCACCGGGAAGAGCAGCAGAAAACGCCATCCCTGGCCCCCTGCGGGCCAGATGCCGCCACGTATGCGCTCACAGCTCTGAGGTACTGAAACCGCATAGTTGCCAACCCTGTGAAGGGTTACGCCGCCACGGGCCCTGGTCCAGCCGGCGACAATGAGGATATAGCCGAGCCAGAGCGGGGTGAAGATGTAGGCCTGCAGGGGACGGAACCAGGCAAACCGGTTCCAGGCGCAGATCCAGGTGGCCAGGCAGAGAACCAGCCCGGCCCGGCCCCACCAGGGCATGGAGCCGGGCGCGCGTCCTGACCGGACCACCACGGGTCCTCGGCCAGGGAGCAGGACATAGGGCAGGAGAAGAGCGGCAAAGAGCACCAGGCCGCCACTGTAGAGCAACGGCGAAAAAGGGGCATGCCGGACATACCTGGTCAGGGGCGGGAACTCGAGGAACCGGGCAGCGGGCTGACCGTCGACAAGGGCGCCGGCCAGTGGCAGGACCAGGCTCGCCGTCACGGCCAGGGCCGGGAGCAGGATTCCGGGTGACCGCTCAGTCCTGTTGCCGCCAGTGTCCATCGATGAAAAGCTCATGGGGCCGGAAGGCCGACTTGTAGCGCATGGCCCGAACCTCGTCGATCCAGTAGCCCAGGTAGAGAAAGTCTATGCCATGGCTCCTGCAGAAACTGATCAGGTAGAGAATGTTCATGGTGCCGGGGCTGCGCCGGCCCTGGTCGGGATCAAAATAGAAGTAGACCGCGTTGAGCCAGTGCCGGGAACCGTCGACCACGGCGACCCCCACCAGCCGCTCCCCGACCCGGTAGCGGATCTCGAAACAGTGGCTGATACTGGTGACGAAAAAACCCGAATAGTAGCTCTGCGCGTCGCTTCTGGAGTCGGGAAAGCGGGTCTTCAGAAAACGATCCAGCAGGTCCAGGTTCTCGTCGGTCATGGTCAGGGGCGCGACGCCGACCGAGAGGTCGCTGTTCTTCTTCCAGACCCGCCGCTGGTTGCGGTTGGGCCGGAAACGATCCGGCCGCAGCCGGATGGGCACGCAGCCGCGGCAGTCCGGACAGCGCATATTGTACATGCAGTTGCCGTTGCGCCGGAAGCCATTGGCAAGGAACCTGCCCATGGTCCCGCTGTCCAGGGCCGTGAACATGGCCTGGTGGTAGACGGCCATCTGCGGCAGGCCATAGGGACAGCCGGTGGAGATATCGACAAAATACTGCTCCAGTTCAGCGCCTATGCCCTCTGTGCCCCCCTGTGCGGCAGGATCTGTCATCTTCTCCGGTTCGTGACGCAAGATACCCTTTCCCCTCGTAAGCGGTCACAGGTACCGCATCTTCGCACGGTCGCTCCTGACCGCATAGTAGGCTATAGCGGTCAGGAGCGACCGTACGAACCTGCGGCACCTGAAACCGCTTACAAAAATGTGGTTTTGAAATCGTGACCTTGCATACCCTGTGATCAGTTACTTTCCCCTCAGATCAGTCCCTGGTCAAGCATGGCATTGACCACCTTGACAAAACCGGCGATATTGGCACCCGCCATGTAATTGCCCTCCGAGCCATAGGCAGCGGCGGCATCGACACAGGTATGGTGAATGGACTTCATGATCTGCCTGAGGCGGGCATCCACCTCCTCTGCCGGCCAGCTGAGGCGCATGGAGTTCTGGGCCATCTCCAGGCCGGAGACCGCCACACCGCCGGCATTGGCGGCCTTGCCGGGCCCGTAGAGCAGGCCGCTGTCGAGAAAGATATCCACGGCCTCGGGCGTACACGGCATGTTGGCACCCTCGCAGACCAGACGGACACCGCCCGCCACCAGGTTGGCCGCATCGCGACCATTGATCTCGTTTTCCGTGGCGCATGGAAAGGCGCAGTCCGCCTTGTGTGCCCAGAGGGGATTGTAGTCCAGGGCAGGATCGACCTCCACGTAGACCGCATCGCCATGGACATCGCAGTACTCCCGGATCCGCCCCCGGCGCACGTTCTTGAGCTGCTTGACATACTCCAGCTTGTCCTGGTCAATGCCTGCCTCGTCAAAGATATAGCCCGAGGAATCGGACAGGGTCACCACCCGGCCGCCGAGATGCAGGATCTTTTCCACCGTATGCTGGGCCACGTTGCCGGCGCCCGAGACCAGGCAGGTCCTGCCCTCCAGGGTCTCGCCGCGAAGGGAGAGCATCTCGGAGGCAAAGTAGACCACGCCATACCCGGTGGCCTCCGGCCGGATCAGGCTGCCGCCCCAGGCCAGGCTCTTGCCGGTGAGCACGCCGGTGAACTCGTTGCGCAGCTTCTTGTACATACCGAACAGATAGCCGATCTCCCGGGCGCCGACCCCGATATCACCGGCCGGCACATCGGTGTCCGGCCCGATATGCCGGAAGAGCTCGGCCATGAACGACTGGCAGAACCGCATCACCTCACCATCGGTCCGGCCCTTGGGGTTGAAGTCGCTGCCCCCCTTGCCGCCGCCCATGTGCAGGGTGGTGAGCGAGTTCTTGAAGACCTGCTCAAAGGCCAGGAACTTGACAATGGAAAGGGTCACCGACGGATGGAATCGCAGGCCGCCCTTGTAGGGCCCGATGGCGGAGTTCATCTCCACCCGGAAGCCGCGGTTGACATGGACCTGCCCCTGGTCGTCCATCCAGGGAACCCGGAACATGATGACCCGCTCCGGCTCGGTGATCCGCTCCAGGACCGCCTGCTGCCGATATTCCGGGTTGCGGTCCAGCACCGGACGTACGGTCTCAAGCACCTCGTGCACGGCCTGGTGAAACTCTTTCTGTTCCGGATCCCTCTGCATGATCCGGGAGATGATTTCTTCCATCTGTGTTCCCTGCTCCATGGCCGGACGGCCGGTTATCATGATTGATGGCGTCGCAAAAAGTCCGATCTACTGCGTTGTAGCGGGTACGGCCAATGCTCGACGTACCACATGTACGCCTCCGCCTGGCCGACACCGCTACGCCTTGTATATCGAACGTTTATGCTGAGCCATCTTTAGAGTGTGATGGACTTTTTACGAGTCCATCATGATTGATCTTCAGGCAACGTGGGCGTGTCGCTGTCAGCCGGAAACAGCACCCCCTCCGAGGTGTGACCGTCCACCTTCAGGATCCATGATTCCCCGGCCACAACATGGGTAATATACTGCTCCTGACGGACAATTTCCAGTCCCAGCAACCAGTTCCAGTCGATGAATTCCTCGCCTCGTCCCTCTTCGGCGGCCTGATCGGTCACCATCAGGTAGGGAATCCCCAGGGAGGTGATGTTCTGGAAAAAATGGGTCCCCTGGGAGGCCTCGGCCCGGACACCGGCGTTCTGCAGCTCGACGATGGCGCCGACCCCCGAGATATCTCCCCACTGCACCGGAATCCCCAGCCACGGATCCGCGGTGCCCCAGCGGCCCGGCCCGACCAGGAGATAGGGCCGCCCCTGCCGGTGCAGTTGCCGGTTGATCCGCCCGATCTGCCGGGCCATGTTCCTGGTGGACGCGGGATCGAAACGGCGGGGATGGACAAAGACCACATCGCGCATCCGGAAGACACCGTGGCCCAGGGAGCGGCGGGAATGGATGACGGCCCGCTGCCGCTCCTGCCTGCGGATATGGACCTCCAGCTTTTCACTGCCCGTGACAATGGGCCGGATCTGGAGAAAATAAAAGACCGAGCGCCCCGCCTCACGGTGCAGGTCCACGGCAAATTCGATCTCCACCTCGCAGCCCATGCCCTCCCGCCCCAGATGGAGCAGCTCCCTCAACAGCTCGGGCAGCGGATAGATGCCGTACTTGAGGACCGGCGCAAACGTGAGCACCTTCTGGCCCGGCAGGTCAGCGTCCCGGATCCGGTGTTCTTCCGGCAGATAGGTGGAACTGAGCATGCGCACCGGCTCCTCGTCCACGGCATCATCGACAGGGCGCCGCTGCAGGTTGGCATTGTCGGTGACGAAACTGTCCGGATCCGAGCAGTCGAGACAGTAGAACCAGCGCTGCGCATTGGCCAGGATATCCTCAACCGTGGAAAACTGCGGCAGGTTGCTGGGATATGACGGGCAGAACCGCAGGCTCTGCTCGCCCTCGACCACGGTCTTGCCAAAGCCCAGGGCAATGCGGGCAATGCCGTCCTCCGGCTGCATGGGCGCCACCGGATAGTAGTTGTAGGACTGGACCACCCCCGAGATGGCGGGATAGAAAAACCCGCCATAGTGACTGCCGGCAAGCTGCTGGATGATGACGGCCATGGAGTCCTGGCGGGACTGACCGATGGAGCGGGAAAAGGCCCGGGGGCTGGCAAACCAGGTGGAGGCGTAGACCAGTTTCACCGCCCTGATCAGGTGCTGCAGGCGCACTTCGAAATCACGGGCGCTGTTGGCCAGCATGAAGGTGGTATAGAGCCCTGCATAGGGCCGGAACTGGGCATCCTCGAGCATGCTGGAGGAGCGGACCGAGAGGGGATAGTCGATCCTGGCCAGGAAACTGCGCAGGTCGGCCAGCAGCCAGTCCGGCATGTCGGCGGCCAGGAAACGGCGGGCAATGGCCTCGTCGGGCTCGTCGTCCACCGGATGCAGGTTGTTCAGGGCGATGAAATCATCAAAACCGGTATTGGTGATGACACAGGTCCGGGGAATCCGCACCCGGCAGCGGGAAAGAATGGAATCTGTCCGCTTGGCCAGGTAGAGCCTGGAGGCGATAAAGGCGATGCCGCGTGCCTTGCCGCCCATGGAACCACGGCCGATACGGACAAAATCGGTGATCTCGGGATCATAGTCACGTTCTGAAAACTGGGCCACCACTCCCTCCTGTCGGATCCTGCGCAGGGCATGGACCTCGGCGATGATGTCTGAGCGCAGCTGTTCACCGTCGGTGATTGATGCCACTCCCTCCCGGTGCAGCCGTGCCGCCAGGCCGACCTCGGCCCGGGCCATCACCCAGTGGGAAAAATGGTTGTTGGCGGCATGGTAGAGCACGGACCGGACAGGAACCCGCCGCAACTGCTGCTCGAATTCCCCCAGGCTCGCCGCCCGGCCGACCTCGGTCCCGTCGGGCAGACGAAAGACAAAATCACCAAACCCCAGGTAGCGGAGAAAAAAATCATGGACCTGCGCTGGCAGGTCTTCGGCATTCTTGTCCGCGAACACCGCCGGGATCCGGCGGGCCGGCTGTTCATTGATGGTCTCGGTGCTCAGCATGAGCAGGGGCAGGTCACCGGAGGTGGAACGGATATAGCGCAGCAGTTCCAGGCCGGCGCTGTCCTGAAGGCGGCCGCCCCTGGGAAAGCGGCCATCGGACATGACAGCGAAGATATAGGGCCGGTACCTGTTGAAGAGGGCCAGGGCCTCCTCGTAGGTGGATGCGGTCAGGATCTTCGGCCGGGCCCGCATCTTGAGCAGCCGGTGTTTCTCGTTGAGCCCCTCGTCGAGCACGGCCTGGGTCTGTTTGACCACCTCGCCATAGAGCATGGGCAGGAGGCTGGAACGGTGGACCGCCGAGTCCTCGACCAGGAGAATGACCCTGACCATGGCCCGCCTGGTGTCGAAATCGACATTGCGCCGGTCCTCGACGTTCTTGACAATGGCAAGCAGGATATCGGAATCACAGCACCAGACATAGGTGTTGTCAATGCAGGCGGAGGCGCCGTTCTCCTCCACCACCACCGCGTCCCGCACCGAATGGGAGAGCAGGATGACCGGCAGATCCCGGTGATGCTCCTTTATCCGCCGGCCAAATGTGCAGCCGTCCATGCCGCCCAGATGCGGCATGGTGACGACGAGGTCGAAACGCTTCTTCTCCAGCAGGGCAAAGGCCTGTTCGGCAGTGGCCACCCAGGTGATGCGCGGCGGCTGGCTGAGATTGAGGCCATGGTACTCGTTGATGATCCGCGAGGCCATGCTGCCGTCCTCTTCGAGAATATAGGCATCATAGGGGCTGGAGACCAGGAGGATCTCCCGCACCTTGAAGGCCATCAGCTCGTGAAAGACCTTGAAATGGGGATCAAACTCCTCCGGATAGCTGGTGGGTGCCGCCTGGATCACAATATCAGAAGTCAGAGGTCAGAGGTGAGGGTGTCGGCAGAAGCCATGCTGAAGAAATCATACCAGGAAGTATCATGAAATAACAGCAAATAGCATGGTTCACGAAATCGGTGCCGGAGTCCGGCTTCAGGCTGATCGCCGCCGGCCGGCTCCTGCACCTGTTCCTCTACCGGCAGTCCGGCGGCGCTGTTCCTGCCGACGGCATCACGGCCTCGGTCCGCATGGCCGAGGGCAGCCGGCAACGGCCCTGCTGTTCCGGGACGGCTGGTGCCCGCAGTGCGTGGGAACGGAGGCACCTGGCGCGACTGTTGCAGCTCGTCTGACAAAAGGACCGGCATTTCAAGGCAGGTGCCGATGGCGGCGAGCCGTTTTATCAGAACATCAGAACCGGGAACCAGGGGACAGGAATGTACCTGATTTTCATGGATTGTTGCGCCTCCTGGGGAAGGACGGTTTATCCGCGGAGACGTTGCCCAGTTCCGCGGGCGTATTGACATTGCGCCAGGCACCGTGGAGGTGGCGGGGAGGGCGGGGTGTGCGGACGCCGTGCCGGCCGGCCAGCCTGGAGATCCGCAGCTCACCGGTCGCGGCCAGGGCCTCCAGGTGGCGCCGGCAGCGGCGGTCATAAAAGGCCAGCAGGGGTTCCAGCCGGCCTTTTCCCTCCAGGTCGGGCAGGACGGCCCAGGTGCCGGGGCTGCGCTGTTCAAGCAGCCATTGCAGGGCGTCCTGGCGGATATCGGGCTGATCGCAGGCAGTGATCAGCCAGGACGAGGCGGGCTGCCAGCGCATGACTGCCAGGATTCCGGCCATGGGCCCGGCGAGCCCCGGCGCATCGGGGATCCTGGCCAGGGAGGCGAGAGGGGCCGGGACCGTGCCGCTGCCGGCCAGTACCACATGGTCCACCACCTGCTGCAGCCGGGCCACCGTTGCCTCGAGCCAGGTACGGCCGTCCTGTTCGATCAGGTGTTTGGGATAGCCCATGCGGCGGCTGCGGCCGCCGATGAGCACGCATCCCCATGGCGCCGTCCCGCGCACCAGGCCGGTCAGCCACTCCATGATCCAGGCCAGGACCATCCGGGGTTCAGAATCCGGGCGGGAGAAGACCGCCCGGATCTCGCCGCGGCCGGGCGGTGGCTCGCCGAATCCTTTGCCAAGGAGCCAGATCTTTGGAATCGCGGTCCTGGCATGGCCTTCCACGAGAACGAGGTCGTAACGGCGGCAGAGGGTGACGAGAAAATCGACGAACCCCTCTCCGTCGTGCCAGCGGCTGAACCGTTCCTCGCCAAACAGGGCAACATCGGCACCCGCCCTGAACAACCTGTCGCTGTCCTTGCCCGGCCGGTCGATGCAAACGTTGCGGGCATCGTGCTTGACCACGGCGACCCTGAGCCCCTGCTGCCGCAAGAGCGGTACCAGGGCCTCGATGAGAGTGGTCTTGCCGGCGCCGGAGCAGCCGCAGATACCCAGCACCGGCAGCCCCCGGAGCCGGACAGGATCCCTGGTCCCGTTCTGCTCCGGCTTCACCGCTCGTTCTCCAGACGGGCGCTGTGGGGAAAGATTCCGGCCCTGCGGCCACGGCGGAGAAGCTCTTGCACCGCCGCCATACCCTCCTCCCCGAGATCCACGGAGAAATCATTGACATAGAGACCGATGTGACTGCTGATCACCTCCGGGTCGAGCTCCCGGGCATGTTGCCGGATGTAGGGCAGGCTTGCCCCGGGCCTTGCGCGGGCGGCCAGGATGGAGGCCCGGATCGCCTCCTCCACCGCGGCCACCACCGACGCATCCAGGCTCCTGCGGGCCGCTATGCAGCCAAGGGGAATGGGCAGCCCTGTCTCCTCCTCCCACCACCGGCCCAGGTCGCAGACACACACCAGTCCCTGCGCCTGGTAGGTAAAGCGTCCCTCGTGGATAACGAGCCCCGCCTCCACCCGGCCCGAGCGGACCGCGCTCATGATACGGTCAAAGCGCATCACCTCGGCCTGGCCGTGACCCGGGGCGTACAGGGCCAGCAGCAGGGCGGCGGTGGTGAACTCGCCCGGGATGGCGACGGTCCAGCCAGCCGGGTCGCCGCCGGCCCGCTCCGGGGTCGTCACCAGCAGCGGGCCGCAGCCCCGGCCCAGGGCGGCGCCCGAGGCCAGCATCACGTAACGGTCCAGGACATGGCCCAGGGCGTGAAAGGAAAGCTTGCTGACATCAAGCCTGGCCTCCATGGCCCAGCGGTTCAGGGTCTCCACGTCCTCGAGCAGCGGCGGCGCAAAGGAGATGGCGCCGGTATGCACCAGGCCGTGGACCAGGGCATGGAAGATAAAGGTGTCATTGGGACAAGGCGAGTAGCCGATGCTCAACTCAGTCATGGCGCCGCTCCAGATGTCGGACAACCAGGGACGCGGCCCTGCCGGCGATGGCACAGGCCCGATCGAGCTGCCAGCCCCCGGGATCGCGGTCTTCCACCAGGTTGCTTATACAGCGGATCTCGAGACAGGGCAGGGAAAACTCGCGGCAGACCCGGGCAACGGCAGCGCCCTCCATGTTTTCGCACAGGCCGCTGTGGGTCCGGCCCAGCATGGCGCCACGATCCAGGGTGCCGGAGGCACAGTTGACCGTGACAAAGGTGCCGCACCGGGCAGGCATGTGCAGGTCGGCAAGGATACGCCGGCCGGCGGCCAGCAGGGAGGAATCCATGGAAAAGACCGGCGGTGTCTCCGGGTGGGCGGTGAACTGTGCGATCTCCTCCTGCAGGCAGATCCCGAAATCACCCAGGACCTCGCGCTCGGCAAGGCAGATATCCAGCAGATCTGCGGCCTGTTCCTGGCCGGGGTACCGATAGGCGCCGGCCACGCCGAAATTGATGACACCACGGACCCTCCCCTGCTCCTGCTCCAGCCGTCGCGCCAGACGCAGGGTCGTCTCCATGGGCCCCATGCCGGTGACCAGGAGGGGCATGGTGTTTCCGCCGGAGGAATGACTCCGGAAGGCATCCATCTCAAAGATTGTGGCGGCGGTCAGCAGGTACATGATCTCCCGAAGACAACATGGTGTTCGAAATCCGTGAATCACAGGACCGGATGCCCTGTGATCGGTGGATGCCTCAGGTCGGCATTCCTGTCACGGCCTTCTGCCACCGTGTAAGCGCTCACAGGCAGCGCACGGAGTCTACGCTGCGCTCCGCTCACCTCTTTGCACGGTCGCGTTTGTCCGCATAGAGGGGCTATTGCGAACAAACGCGCCTGCACAAATATGCACTACCTGTGAACGTTTACAGCTCTGAGGTTGTGAAAGCGCATAGTTACCAGCCCCGTGAGGGGGTACGCCGCCGTGGCCTTTACCATGGCCAGGGGCATCGGCATGAACCTGCGGCTCCGTAACAGTTCACCACCTTTCCGGTCCCGGATTTCCAGTATTCCGCGCTACTCTAAAATAGAGTATACTGGTTTGCAACAGATTCACGGGAGAGCGGCCACCGGAAGGAAGCACCTGCATTGGCACACCATCTGCTGAACTTCAAAAAACACCGGTAATTCAAAGTAATTGCCCATATCGGGTAAGCGCTCACAGACACCGCATCTTTGCACGGGCGTGCCTGCCCGCATAGATAGGCTATAGCGGTCAGGCACGCCTGCACAAATCTGCGGCCCCTGAGAGCGCTTACAGCATTGTGGTTGAAAAAACCGGTAGTTGGTTATCCCGTGAGGGGTTACCATATCGGTGCACTATTGCGCCAATCATCCGCAGGGGAGGGTCCTGTGCCTGCGCCTGAAAAAATTTTCCTGTTTCTTGTGACAGACGTTCAGCCCGGAGGCACCACGATCCATGGACGACGACTTTCGACTCGCAGCCTACGACTATCATCTGCCGTCTGAGCGTATAGCCCAGCATCCGGCCGCCCGCCGGGACCAGTCCCGCCTCATGGTCCTCGATGTCGAAAGCGGGGAACTCGCCCATCGCCACTTCAACGAGTTGCCCGGTTACCTGCGGCCGGGGGATCTCCTGGTGCTCAACAATACCCGGGTCTTCCCTGCCCGCCTGCAGGGGTATAAGGAGACAGGCGGCCGCGCCGAGATGCTGCTCCTCCACTATCCGGGCAACAGTGGCCCGTGCCGGGAGGATCCGGCCTGGCAGGAGACCAGGGTGCTTGCCCTGGTCAAGAGCTCGAAACGTCCCCGGCCAGGGGGCAGGCTCCTGTTCGGCGACCGGCTGCAGGCCGTTGTCGAGACCCTGCATGATGACGGCAAGGTGACGCTCCGGCTCTTGTACCGGTCCGGGGAAGGGAAAGATCTGGACGACCTGCTGGCCCGACACGGGCAGATGCCGCTGCCACCCTACATCAGCAGGCCGGCGGGGTGCACGGAAGAGGACCGGCGCCGTTACCAGACCCGCTATGCACGGGAAACCGGCTCCGTGGCCGCGCCCACCGCAGGCCTTCACTTCAGCGACGAACTGCTGACCCGTATCCGGGACAGGGGCATTACCACGGCCAGTGTCACCCTCCATGTCGGATATGGCACCTTTGCGCCGGTGCGGACAGAGAATATCCGCAACCACGCCATCCACAGCGAGTTCGTCCACGTGAGCCCGGAAACGGCGCAAACGATCAACCGGGCCAGGGCAGATGGCAGGAGGATATGGGCCGTGGGCACGACCACTGTGCGAACCCTGGAATTCGCCGCCGACCATGCGGGGATGGTCCGGCCGGTCCAGGACCTGTGCGACATGTTCATCTATCCCGGCCACCGTTTCCGGGTGGTGGACAACCTGATAACCAACTTCCACCTGCCGCGCTCATCGCTGCTGTTCCTGGTCTCGGCCCTGGCCGGCCGGAAAAGAATTCTCGCCAGCTACCACGAGGCGGTCCGGCGGGAATACCGATTCTTCAGCTATGGCGATGCCATGGCCATCATCACGCGCAAATAGACCCCTGGCCCCTGCCCCCTGGCCCCTGGCCCATAGCCGTCAGGTTAAGCGATTCACAGCTATCACAACGCTATTGATATCACCTCGCCGTCAAACCTCAACGTGAAGATATTATAGAGAATTTCTGGAGAGTAATTTGCGCTTTTTTTCTTTTCC
>Ga0256840_1001096_pt1 | contig 26154 bp, 24 predicted proteins | sample 355202metaG_FD_185969 | JGI IMG/M metagenome (GOLD analysis project Ga0256840, IMG submission 185969) | Hydrothermal vent microbial communities from Mid Atlantic Ridge, Atlantic Ocean - 355-202 | ecosystem: Environmental > Aquatic > Marine > Hydrothermal vents | place: Atlantic Ocean: Mid... | reverse complement strand
GCTACCAATGGTCTAGGCTGGGAAGATGGCGTTACTAAAAATGGAAAAGTCATAGATTGGAAACGTTGTACCTACCTTGAATGTGCAGAGCTTATAGAGTCTTACCCATGGAAGCACTGGAAAAACATAGATGCAAAACCTGACTATGCGAACATTCAGATAGAAGCTGTTGATATTTGGCATTTCATTATGTCACAAGCACTTGAAGATTATAAAAAAGGTGATTTAGGAAGCATAGACACACTTGCTAGAAATATCAATGACCTTCCAAATTTTTCCACATTTGATGGAACTATCAAAGAGACATTTAAAGACTACTACGAACAAATAGAAGTGGTAGAAGTACTTATGAAAACCCTCTTTTGTGAAGCGTCTACACAAAAACTTATGGAAGCATTTATTGATGTAGCCATACAGTCTGGACTTAATCTAGATGCACTCTATAAACTCTATGTAGGAAAAAATATACTCAATAAATTTAGACAAGACCATGGCTATAAAGAGGGAACATATATCAAAATATGGAATGGTGAAGAAGATAATGTCACCATGCAAAGCATATTAGAAGATGAAACAATCACTCCTAAAGGGCTTTATATTAAGCTGGAAGAAGCTTATCCTAAAGGGTGAGTCTTCTTGAGACAATGCTATTTTACTCGGCTACCCGTGTTAAGTCTTTGTTCACTATTTGGTTTCCATGCACAGAGACTCTTGTTGCTATACGAATACTTTTTTCATCCGAATACCCACATTGCTCCCCACATTTAACGGTACCTATAAGATAATAAGATCCATTAGGTACGCCATAAAATGCAAAATGACCATTGTTATCTGCTGCTGTAAATTTCAAGTAATTAAAAAGTCGTGCATCAGCTTTTTGCATACGATTACCACCTAAATAACTTTCAATATACCACTGCTTAGAGTATGAAGTCAGTGGGTTAAGGTACAATCTTGTTCCTGCCCCTACTATTTTGCTACCATAGCTATCTCTAAGGTATATCTGTCCTTTTACTGTCCCTCGTCCTGACCTAGCTAAGACATAATACTCAGAAATTGGAAATGATATACGTTCCATTTTACTCTCTTCTCCCTCTTCTGTCATCATCATTTCAGATTCGGTGAGATTTTCATCTAAGTCTGACATATCAACGTCATTGACATTATATGTATCATATGGATTGACCTGTGGTTGTGGACTCAAAACAAGATCTCCTCCTCCTGAAACACACCCCGTAAAAAATGCACCACTCAAGAGTAACATTCCTGCAATATATAAAGTTTTTAACATTCTATTCCCTACTATAGTTTAATTATTGGTATTATACATAGTTAAATATAACTACGTAATTAACACTTTCTACTTTTCAGTATTTTATCTAAAAGTTTTTCTGCATTTTCATCTCCAGAAAAAGCAGCCTTTTGTGAAAGATACGCAGCATTTTGACAGCTTTTACGCACAGCTTGTCCTTTTGCATAACGCTTTGCAAGTTCATATTGAGAAATGGACTCCCCTTCCCTTGCAAATCTGTGTAAGTGTTTTACCTTACGTTTTTCACCTTTATAGTACTTAATCGTATGTACAATAAACCATAATGTAAAGACCATAAGAAAAAGTATCAAATACAGTTCAATGTCTTCTATATTTTTAATTTTAACTAAAAATTCCATGTTATTTTCCCAAACAAAATTCGCCAAACATTTTATCGAGTATCTCTTCACTGTCGTAAGGCTTTGATATGGAGGAAATAGCTTTCACTGCTCCTTGTAAATGGTATGAGAAGAATTCTAACTCTCCCTCCAGCAAAGGCATTTTAGCCTCATATATAGCATTTTTAGCTTTTGTTACTGCTTCTATTTGTCGTGCAGATATAAGCATAAGTTCTTCACCCTCACCAATACTATCAAACAATACTTCAAGTTTCTCTGTCAATTTAACAAAGGCTTTTTTGGCACTCACTTCTATCATATTATAGTTATGTAACCTGTCTATTACCAGTACATGTTCTAAGTCTGATTTATTGAGTGCCACAATAATATGCTTGTCTTCTAAAGCTTCTAAAATGGAGAATATCTTCTCATCTTCTTCATCAAAAGGACGTGAGTAATCAAATAATGCCACAATTACATCTGCATCTTCAACTGAAGTCATAGAACGTTCTATGCCTATTTTCTCTATGGTGTCCTCTGATTCACGTATACCTGCTGTATCTACTAAACGAATAATATGTGAGCCGATACGTACTTGTTCTTCAATCGTGTCTCTCGTTGTTCCTGCAATGTCAGATACAATTGCTCTGTCGTAAGAAAGGAGTGCATTAAGTAAAGAACTTTTACCCACATTTGGCTTTCCCATGATAGCCACTTTAAAGCCCTCTATCAGCCCTCTTCTTCTATGGCTTGCATCTACTATTTGTTCTATCTTAGCAGAGAGTCCATCTAGTTGGCTTACGATACTTTCCATAATATCATCAGGAATGTCTTCTTCTGCATAGTCTATCATCACTTCTGAATACGCTAGTGAACGTAAAAGTGCTTCCCTGCTCTCATCAACAAAGATTTTAAGTTCACCTTTCATCTGTTTTGCAAGTATTTTAGCAGCATCAACTGACTTTGCTTCGATCAGTTTAGAGATGGCTTCTGCTTCTGTGAGGTCTATTTTCCCATTTAGAAAAGCCCGTTTAGAAAACTCCCCAGGTTCGGCAAGTCTCACTCCATGTGAAAGTATGCTATCAAGTATCTCCTGTGCAACAATCATGCCACCATGACATTGAAACTCAACAATCTCTTCACCTGTAAATGAATGGGGTGCCGCAAAGTAAATCATAATGGCATGATCTATGAGGTCATCTTCTGCATTATAAAGAGAGGTGAGGTGTGCATGACGGGGGATAATGTTATCTAAGTGGGAAATCTTATGTGCGATAGAAAGGGCAGCTTCTCCACTCACTCGTATGATAGAGATAGAGGAAACACCATGTGCTGTGGCTATGGCTGCTATGGAGTTATGCATAACTCTTAGATGTTACTTTTACTAGGGTTATTAAATTCATTAATAACAACAAATTTTTTACCTTCTCGCCCTATTTTAACAGCCACGTATTTATTTGGAAATCTTTCTCGAAGTTGTTCAAGGGCAATCTGTACCAAAATACCATCTAGGAAACGTGTTTTACCTTTCCCCTCTTTTTCTACTTTTTTAATGACAGGCTGAATGTAATTACTTATCATCTCTTGCTGTGTGGTTAAAAACTCTGCAATTTCAAGTTTGATAAACAGTTCATACTTCGTGTGTAACCAGTTAAATATCATATAAGAGAGTGCGTTATAACGATACCCTTCTTTTCCAATAAGCAATGCTGCATCTTCACCATCTATGAAAATAAGTGCCGTATTATCGACAACATCCACTTCTACTACATCAATCTCAAAACATGATTTCGATAAAAGCTCTTTAAGTTGTGTTTCAATAAGAAGTGCCAGTTCATCATAGACCACATCTTCTTCAACATATGCTTCCACATCTTCTGAATCTGCTTCAAAAAAGCTATCTAAAACTGCATCTTTAGGTGCAGATATTTCTTCTTTAACCGTAGCAAGTATTTCTGTGGCTACATTCTCTTCTTCTGTAGGGAGTGTAGTCACTACTTCTTTCGCTACAGCTGTTTTTGTTTCTTTTGCAACTTTTTGATTTTCAGATTTTTTATTTTCAGATTTTTCTTTTCTGCATGTTGCAACAATAATAGCATTCTTTTTTAAAAACCCTAAAATACCATTTGAGGGGTGTTGCACAACTTCACATTGAAGTTCAGAAATAGAACATTCTAACACTTTTGAAGCTTCAGCATATGCTGCTTCAAGTGTCGGTGCTTCAACCTTTTTCATCTCTTAGTCCTTTGTTTTTTTGTGTGCCAATGCAGCGGTAACTTTATGTTTGGCATACATATGATTGATAAAATACTGTTGTGCTATCGTAAAGAGGTTATTCACTAACCAGTATAATACGAGTCCTGATGGGAAGTAGATAAAGAACACTGTCATAATCACAGGGAACCATTTAAATATTTTTTCCTGAAGAGGATCTGTAAAATTAGAAGGTGTAATCCGCTGTTGAAACCACATAGAAGCACCCATTAAGATAGGAAGTACAAAATATGGATCCATTTGTGCTAGGTTTTCAATCCATAAAATCCATGGTGCACCTTCTAGTTCAACTGCATTTAAAAGTACACGGTAGAGTGCAAAAAAGACAGGGATTTGAAGTAAAAGGGGTAAACACCCACCCATTGGGTTCGCACCATGTTTTTTGTACATTTGCATCATCTGTGCATTCATCTTTGCAGGGTCACCCTTATACTTCTCTTTAAGCTCTTTCATTTTAGGTGCTAAATCTTTAAGTTTTTGCATAGACATCATACCTTTGTATGAAAGAGGAAACAAAACCAATTTAACAAGTAACGTAAAAAGAATAATCGCCCATCCCCAGTTTCCTACGTAATCATTTATCCAAAGTAATACTTGGAAAAATGGCTTTGCTAGAAATGAAAACCAACCAAACTCAATAGCATCAGTAAGCTCAGGGTGAATCTTTTTAAGGATTCTTTCATTCTTCGGGCCAATATATGCATTTAACTCAAGTTTATCTGTACCTTGTATAAAAATAAGTGGATCACCGTTTTCCTCTTTTAAGATGGAGACATCAAGCCCTTTATCAAAATCAAAAAACATTGAAGCGACATACCTGTCAAATGCTGATGCAATTTTAGCATTTTCAAATTTCTCATACCCTTCAGCATCACCATCTTCAATAGAAGTAATAATGTCATCTGCACCCTTAACTAAAGCGCCACGTACAAGCATGTAGATAGAAGTATCTGCCATAGGACGATGACCTGGCGTGATAAAGTATGGTGTAGAAGTCGAAGTATTAATCGTCACTTTATACTCACCCGTTGGCTTAACCGTGATTGTTTTTGTAAGTGTTACCGTTGAAAGTGTTTGCGTAAGTGTCAGTACTTGTTCAGAGTCATTAACCTGAATCTCTTTTTCACCTGCATTGACATAAGGTGTTTTAAATGCTTCTTCATTTAGTTTTACATCTGAAAATCGCACTTCTAAAGGTTTAACAACATTCTCACCTAACATTTTGATGTTTTGAGCATCTTCATTTTGGTACTTCTTTTCAAGAAGTTCGACTTGGGAGATACGCCCAAACTCATCAATTGTCATAATGAAATTGTCTGACTTTAATATTGCAATGACAGTTACAGCAGTTTCTACAGGTGCTACACTTGCTACTGCTGTTGTACTAGTGGGTGTTGCATTCTTATTTGTCGTTACCGTAGGTGTTTGACGAGACACATCACTTGTTTCTTTTTCTGCAGTTTGAGTCTTGTTTGGTTGCTGTACTGGAAAAAAATAACTATAGCCTACAAATACAAAAAATGAGAGTATAAGTGCGAGAAGAAGTCTTTTATTTAAATCTTGTTGTTCCAAAGTATTACCTTATTAATTAGTCGTCTGATAGTATAGTGTATTTCATGTTAATGCAGAGCACTTTTTAAGTGCATGAAGATAGGTTTTTTTTGTCTCTAAATAGCTTTGGGTTAAAAGGTCTGGTTTTGCAACCAAAACATAAGAACCATGAGACAGAAGATCAATATTTTCTATAAAATGTGCGCGAAGTAGCCGTTTTGCTCTATTTCGATGAACTGCATTCCCAATTTTCTTAGAGGCTACAAATCCTACTTTGTGATTATTATCATTTTTAAAGAAAAGTACAAAGTAAGGTGTGTGCCAAGTTTTTGTGGATTTTTTATAAACCACATTAAACTCTTTTGTCGTCCGAATCCTAGTAAAATGTTTTATTTTGCTAATAATTCTAACTCCAAATTAAATCAAAAGACTTATACAGCTAGTCTTTTTCTACCTTTTGCACGTCTAGCAGAGATTACTTTTCTACCATTTTTAGTTTTCATTCTTGTTCTAAATCCATGTGTTCTTTTTCTTGGTGTACTATGAGGTTGGTATGTTCTTTTCATTCCGAATCATCCTTAATATGTTTTTACCTGCATTAGAGTCAGGTATATTTGGACGGGATTTTACCCTAAATCCCCTTAAGTCATACTAATTAGTTGAGACTTTTATAGACTATCTCATTACTTTTATTTTCAGATTTAGCTTTCATAAATATTTCAAGTAATTTAAATATCACATTCTTAATAGGATAACGCGTCGAACGTACTTCCACTTCTGCACAAAAAACATCTTTACCATCTTTAGAATTAATATTTTTAATAATTCTTTCAGCAAAATGATAACCTCCATCTACTTTTGTGTCTTGACAAAGCATCACATAGAGTGACTTTTCTTTATTGACCTCAAAAAGAATATCAGTATCACGTTTTTCATACTCCAGTAATATTAGCAAATCAATCTCATCTGCAGTCATTAACAATACCACAAAAGACTCAATCCCATCAGTATCCATAAGGTAATAGACAACTTCCATTATTTTTTCCATCATTTCAATCATATCAACGGCTAAAACAATTTCATCACCGTTGAATCTTAAGCTATTTTTACGTGCATCATTTTCTCTTGTACTCATTTCTTCTTATCCTCATTATCTATGAACTAACATCCTGTTTGTCTAATTATATCAAAATTATTCAGATGTTATCGCTATAATTTTGTATGAATAAAATGCAACTGAAAAATATACCTTCTCCTTGTTGGCTCTTAAATGAAAAGAAACTACTTCAAAACCTCAAAACCATTGATAAAATAAGAACTGCCTCTGGTGCTAAAATACTACTGGCCTTAAAGGGTTATGCGCTATGGAAAAGCTTCCCTCTTTTACGTCCTTATCTTAATGGATGTTGTGCTTCAGGCCTACACGAAGCCAAACTTGCACATGATGTTTTTGCTAAAGAAGTGCACACCTATTCTCCCGCATTTAAAGATGAAGATATCATTGAACTAGCTACAATCTCTCATCATTTGGTATTTAATTCTCCACAGCAATTTAATTCTTTTGCTAAAAAAGCTAAAAAGTATAACGCTAAACTTTCATTGGGTCTGCGTATTAATCCTGAATATTCAGAATCTCCCAAAGAGATTTATAACCCTTGTGGATTATATTCAAGACTCGGAACTACATTAAATAACCTAGATGAAAATATATTATCAGAATGTGATGGGCTACATTTTCATGCACTTTGTGAACAAAGTGTTGATGCACTTGAAAATGTACTTCAACATTTTGAAGACAAATTTGGTCGCTATATTTCACAAATGAAATGGATAAACTTTGGTGGAGGTCACCATCTAACAAAAAAAGGTTATGATGTAGAGAAGCTTATTAGTCTCATTAAAGCATTTAAAAAGAAATATGATGTAGAAGTCTATCTTGAACCTGGAGAAGCCATAGGATGGCAAACGGGTACACTTGTCACTACTGTGCTAGACATTGTGGATAACGGTATGAATATCGCCATCTTAGATAGCTCTGCTGAGGCACATATGCCAGACACCATTATCATGCCTTACCGTGCAGATGTTTTAGATGCGGGTCAAATTGGAGAAAAAGCCCATACTTTTAGACTTGCAGGTAACACCTGCTTAGCGGGAGATATTATGGGAGACTACAGTTTTGATGCCCCTTTACAGATAGGAGACAAGGTCATATTTCTTGACCAAATGCATTACACTATGGTCAAAGCCACTACATTTAATGGGGTAAAACTTCCTAGTATTGCTATAGAAAAAGAAGAAGGGAGTATTGAGATACTTCGTACCTTTGGATATGAAGACTTTAAAGCAAGACTCTCCTAGTTTTCATGTGTATTTTTAACAATATTATCTTCAAAATACGTAAGTAAAATCACTTTTAATGCATCTAACTCTATAGGTTTAGAGAGGTAGCTATCCATACCAGCTCCTATATATTTTTCTCTATCACCTGAAAGTGCATTCGCTGTCAATGCGACTATAGGTACATGCTCTTTATTATCTCTTCGTTCATAACTTAGAATCTTTCCTGTTGCTTCCATCCCACCCATAATGGGCATCTCTATGTCCATAAAAATCATATCATACTCATTAGTACACCGTAATTCATAGGCCTCTTTACCATTATTGGCCATACACACTTCTATCCCTAATCTACTGAGTAGGTTATAAATCAATTTTTGATTAATCATATTATCATCTGCTACAAGTATATATATATCTTCGAAAATAATTGTTTTTCCTATCTCCGATACATCTTCTTTGTCGGTAAGCATACGAAGTGTTTTAGTGAAATTTACAGGTTTATAAAGTATTTTATCTATATATTTCCTATAGCGATTTAAATTCCTTTTTTGATCTCCTGTAGACATAACCACTATTTTTGTATCAAAATCCAAAAACTTCTCTATCTCACCGCCTCTTTGGCGTAACATGTGGTCAATAAACAAAACATCAGGAAGATGTGTACTACCTTTAAGTGCTAGCAAAGACTCATCAGTATAATGTACAACCTTCGCACCAGTATAAGTAATATAGGCTTCCAAATCTTTATTGATACTATAATCATCATCTATATGAGAGTTAAGTATACCTATCGTAAATTCTTTCATGTCTATAACTTGTCTTGCAGTTGCATGATCTGGCTTTTCTAACGTTAACGTAAAGTAAAACGTACTACCTACATCTTTTTCACTCATTATTTCAAGCTTACTTCCCATAAGCTCTACAAACTTTCCTGAAATAGACAAACCTAAACCTGTCCCACCATATTGACGACTCGTACTTACATCAGCTTGAGTGAAGGCATCAAAAATATTTTGTTGTTGTTTTTTAGTAATACCTATGCCCGTATCTGTAACTGAAAACTTTACTGTCACCGTATTAGCTGCCTCATTAAGTCTTACTATTCGTACATTCACCTCTCCATTTTTTGAAGTAAATTTAATAGCATTACTAATAAGATTTACAATCACTTGCGATATTTTCGTTGGGTCTCCACTGAGCCTTGTTGGTAAAGTAGGATCTAAAAAAACGGTGAAGTTAATATTTTCTTCAGCTGCTTTAGCTGCATAAGACTCAACTGCTGCCTCAAAGCTGTCTATGGGATCAAAGTCTATTCTTTCAAGCTCAACCTTTTCTGCCCTTATTTTAGATAAATCAAGAATATCGTTCACAATGGTTAAAAGATTTGCAGAACTTTTTTCAATAACTGAAATAAATTCTTCCCTTTCTTCTTTATCATCTGTCTGCTTTAGAAGCTGCGTAAAGCCCAAGATTCCGTTAAGTGGTGTTCGAATTTCATGTGACATACTTGCCAAAAACATATCTTTAGTCTGATTTGCATCTTTAATCGCTTGAATCAAAAATTTATAAAGGTGCTCTACTTTCCCATTTTTTATTAACCCTTCTATCTCTTTTTGTTGTCCTTTATTAAAAACCAATTCTATATCTTTCACGGTCCCAATAGGGATATGTTTATACTGAGATATTATGCTATACATTTTTGCAAGTTTGATCACAACACCTAACAATAAAAACAATAGAAACATGTATGTAAAAAATATGTAACGTTCCTTTTCTAGCATAGATTCTTCAATCGCAGACACTTCAGTTAATATCACAGTATTTACTCTATTGAAATAATCGGTTTTTTCACCTAGTTTACTCAGCCATGAAGAGACAGAAACGGTGTAATTCCCTTTTCTTACCTGAGTCGCTATAATTTCACGTTCGTAACTTACAATATCTCTATAAAATTCTTTGGACATCAATGTATTTATGAATGATATAGCCTTGGATTCCAATCCTGAGGTACTTGGTAAGATATCTTTCTCTATAAATTTTTTGCAAATTTGCATATCTTGTTTATTCATGGCAATTTTTGCCATAAGAATATAAGTAATAAAACTACCTTCAGCCACAGAATTTTCTCTAACTATCATATAATTTTTATATAACAAAAAAAGACTTCCCATATCCTTCTCTAAAGAGATAGATATGTGCTCCTCGACTAGATCTAATAAAGATATAAAAAGCTCTTTATGATACTTTTTATGCAATATAGTCTTATAATCATTTTCTACACTATCTACACGCTTACGTACATCCATCAAGATACTCCGAATATCTTTAAGGTAAGCATTACTATTAAGTATTGTATTTGTCAATACTTTAATAACTTCATCAGTACTTTCCCTACTTTGAATTAGTTTACTGTGCATCTCTTTATCATTTATAGCTAAATACTTTGCACTTAGTATACGTTCCTTTTCTAAGTTGTTTTGTAGTAATGTAAATGTTTTTAAAAAGTTTGTTGAATTATTAGTATTTTGAAGAGAAATGTATTTAACAGATTGTAAATATCCTTGATATGACACTATAACCCCTAGAGCTATTGTTAGTATCATCAAGTAAACTAGTGTCAAACGACTTTTAAATAAATTCACTGTAAATTCCTTAAGCAATTATACTGACCCATAACTTAAAACATACGCTCTTAAAAATCTCTTTTGTACACAATATCGTAAGACTGTGATACTTCACTAGCTCCTATCACGCTTTCAGTGTGTTTACCATGTTCATACTTTAATTTTACGGTAGCTACATCACCATTAACATAGATAACAGTTAGCTTTTTGGTAATTTTTTTTCCTACTTCTATTGAATTACCTTCACCTAAAACTAAATGGTCTAACTTTACACCTATATTATTCAGCGCAGACTTTGCCATAGCTCCCCCCATCATTTTCATCATTTCATCTCCAGAGTTAGTCCCTGCCGCCTCTACAGTGTCAAACAGTATGAGTGATAAAATTTGTTCCTTATTTAAACTAGGTTTAGATGAAAATGCAATATGCGGTAATTCTGCAGAACCTGTAATTTTAATGCTTATTACATATTCCAAGGCTTTATAGTTTACTTTTAAATCAAGCAAGGGTTTGTTTGGGTTTCCTGTAAAATGTACAAAACTTTTATCTAAGATAAATTGTTTATTTTCAAATATATATGTACCCCCCTTTATTAACTCTATTGATCCCAACACTAACAAGTCAGCATGTTCCACCTTATGTACATTCAAATCTACTTTTGCCTGAATATTGATTGCATCTTTATTATAAACTAAAGGTTTTTTAGTTTGAACTTGAAGTTCTACGCTCAAATTATCCATAAAGGTACTAGGTTCTTCATCCTTCATATCTTGAATAATGAGAATATCACTATCAGAGGCAAAACTTTTTTTAGAAAGATCATAATGTATGTCTCCACTAAGAAGTACCACCTTGCCTTTCACATCTGTTTTATTGCCGTCAAGTAAGGCTATAACGTCTATAGTGCTATCGAGGTCTATTATTTCATGTGCAAGATGAAACTTGTCTGCATGGACAAGTACTTTCCCTTTGCTAGTGTTTAAATCGTAGTTCCCCTCTGCTTTTAACTGGTCATTTACCCATAGTGGGTTGATAGTAATAAGATTATCATTAAACGTTACCGTAGAAGGTTTCGTAGCATACACCTTGTCTTTCCCCAAAGTTACTTTATATCGTTCAAGTATGAGTTTCCCTGCTTCATAATGTAATCGTATATCAATATTTGAAATATCAGTAGTATTTTGATGGTCAATATAATACAACACCTTTGGTGAAGTCATTGAAAGCGTTATTTTTTTTAGGTCATTCACTAAAAGAGTTATATTTGCACTTCCATCTACTTTTGGCACATCTTTAAGTGTGTATACCTCTGCTATACTTTTCATAAGTAAAGGTATTGCGGTTATTTGACTTTCAACCTTTATCTCTTTTTCTATGAACCCAACAATGTCAGTCTTTAGCGACCCAAGAAGTACTGTGCCCTGTACCTTACTTGTATTAAAATCATATTGGGCGTGTGTTTTAAGCGTACCTGCCACAATATCTATTTTAACGCCTGTTTCTAAAAGATCCGCATTTATTTTTGCAGGCATAATCGCATCCCATTTTACTGCGTCACTATACCCTCTTAAGAGTGATTTTTTGTGTACGTCTATCATTGTTGTTAGGTGTAAAGTGTCATTATATGTGACATTGACGTCAATGTTTGCTAAATTAGACTGTATCTTTGCTGTGGCTACGTAGCTTACATTATTTTCAAAGTCTAAAGGTACGTCAATCACTATTTTTGCCTTACTAGCATTAAGTTCACTAGGAAGTGTAACAAAATCACGTAAGTTCAATGCATCTTTACTTACTATATGCAAGGAAGCTGTTTTAAAATTCTTAGACACAAAAGTACCTTCACTCATTGCTGAATCTATCGTTGTATTGATACTCTTTTCATCCCCACTGTAACGAAGCGTTAAATCACTCAAAGGTTGTACAAACTTAGCATCTACACCAATGATTTGTTTTACAAAAACTTCACCTTTATAACGGATAGTCTCACCCATTGTAAAAAAGTTATGTAGCCTAATATTTTTGGCATAAGGAGTGCTTACATCAGCCACACTCTCTACATTAAGTGTGGCATCTTCTAAAGTGTATGTTACTGTAGATTTAAGATTATTGATGTCTATGTTAAATGCATCCTTTTTTGCTTTTAATATCTTAGATATATTGGTATCTATACTTGCAATGGCCCGTTCTTTAGAGACATCTAGTTCAATGTTAAGTTCTGAAATAGCCGTTGGGTTGAGAGGTAAATCATACTGTGTATAGAGTGTCTCTTTGGGGACAATATGAAGTGTTCCTTTAAGTTGGTTATTTTTGATGTGTCCTTTATGTATAATATTGGCTAAGTTTGTATTTGTTTTCAGTGTAATATCACCTTGTTTTAGCAGTAACGTTGAGATGTCAAATTGTGCTTCATGCATTCCAAATACCATACTTTGAATCGACACTCCGTCATAAGTGAGGGGCACAATTCTCAGTATCAATGTTTTTAACCTTATCTCTTTTGGTATCAAAGTATTTGTACTCATAGGACTTGAGACATCATTGTCTGGTGAATTTACGCTTGCATTTTCATCAGGTACAACAAGTTTTTGTAATGCCAAGGTGTCAAGCGCGTCAATCTCAAGTAATTTTACATTAACAACACCCTTGTGTATATTGGCGTCAAGATGAACTGTGGTAATGTTTGAATCAAGTGTCAAAGCAACTTTTTCAATGGCTATTTCAGCACTGGTATATAAAATACCTTTTGCCTCTAGGGTTAATGCTTTAACATTTATATTATCATGCACAAAAGAACTAAGTACTATTGATAGGTTATCAAGACGTACGCTAAAAGCAAAAGGTTCTGAACTAGTATTCTCATCACTTGAAAAAGATGCAAGCAAAGCTTTTATTGTATCAACGTTTACTTCATGAAAAGTAGCATTATTAACAATGATTTGCTTCTTTATCAAGCCATTGGGGTTCCATTTAACTCTTACATGTTTTGCCAATGGCTCATGATTATATGCTAAATCTTCTATTTGTATACCTGTAAGTACATTACCATGTATACGACTGTATGAGATGTTATAATCTGCAGCATACATATCTGCTGCTTTTGTGATGACCCACGGAGAATTAGCTACAAAATAAACTAAAATACCTAATGCAATAAAAAGCACCAAAATATAGATAAGAACCTTACGTAGCCAAAGTATCGGTGAGAGTAAAAGAAATTTATTCATAGACATTAAAACGATTGCCCTACTTGAAAGGATATACCATATATCGAAGGGGCATTAACATTAAAACCCACATCAAGTTTAAATGGACCCATAGGTGTCATATAACGTACACCTACACCTGCTGAAGAGATAATATCTCCTTTAAAATTAAAAGCCTCATCTGTGAGCATCGTATTGTCGGTAAATACCGCACCATATAGGTCTCCAAAGATAGGATAGTTCGCTTCAAGGGAGAGATTTAACATTGACGAAGCCCCATTAATTGTATCTTCTGTAGAAGACTCTATGACACCTAGTTCTCTATAACCATAAGCACGGTTAGTATAAGAACCTCCAGAAAAAAAGTATTTAGATTCGGGGAGTCCATTGTTAGACTCTACGTCAATAGTACCGACTTTACCAACTGCAGACAGTGTCAAATCTGAAAAAGTATGAATAATCCTAGCTTCAAGCTGCGCTTTAATATAGACAGATGAATCATCTTCTCGGGAAAGACCAAGTTCCCCATAACCTGCTAGGTAGTATCCATATTTTGGGTTCAACTTTGAATCCCTCCCATCATATAAAACATCAATATAAGGGTATGCCAATAAAAAAAGTCCCTCATTAACTGCCTGTGTCAATAATGCCTCAACATCAAATGTAGTGGCTTCATTAATATTAATGTTTTCTATCGCCATTCCCACCTTAAGTCTTAGCTTTGTATTTTGGTATTGTAAATAGACTCTAGCAAAACCTTTCTCTTCTCTAAAACCATCAAACTCAAGGTTAGAGTAGCCTATATTCGCTGAAAAATCTATATTATAATCGTACACATTAAACAGTGCTGGTTTATAATAACTCAATATAAAGAGTTGCTCTTTTTTAGACCAAGAAGCCTTTACTTGTTGTTTCTGTGCATTGCCAAAAAAATTATATTTGGTAAATTCAGCATGTACACGGGGGCCTACATACGTATCATACCCCGCACCAACTTCCATGTGGTATGGCTTTTGCATCTCTTCAAATTTTATATCCACAGGAATGACATTATAGATTTTTCTATCAACGTTTATCAATACAGAATCAAACGCCTTAAGCCCATACAAGTTATTGGAAGTTTCTTGGACGAGTTTAGTACTAAACCTCTCACCTTCTAAAGCACTCACTCGCGAGATAATGACATCATCGTCTACCGTCTCTAAGCCTGTAAGAGTGAGTTTACCAAAGGTACAAACACCCCCTTTGGTTAAAATATACTTTAATTCTACAGAATGTTTTTCTAAATCTACATACGCTTTAGTGTCTAAATCATACGAACAATAGCCTTCTTTTAATAACGATGCAATGATTTTATTTTTACTGTTTATAAATGTTTTCGCACGAAAAATATCATTTTTCTTGAGGGTAATAAAAGAGGTAATATTATAATCACTCTCAATCTTAACATTTTGCACCTTTACAGGTTCATTTTCTTGTATCATCACCTTAACATTTTTGTCAATTTCTCGCATTTTGACAGAAACATCATAAAAGCCCTCAGACGTATAAAAACTCTTTAATGTCTCTACTAAAGTGGATAAGAGTTTTTTCTTTATGCGTGGATTATCTGTTTTCCAAAAGGCATAAGAACTTTTATTGTCTACACCTAAAGCATCTTCAATTGTTGCTTTACTAAAGTGCTGTTGACCCTCAAAATGTATGGGGTAGGTCGACAGAGGAACATCATCTGCGAACAGTACCGTTATAAAAAATAGGATACTGAGTTTTTTAAATTGTAAATACATTTATTGATTCCTTATTTAAACCCAGCCACTTTACTGTAATAAATCTTTTACACTTTCTAGTGGATCTTTTCCCTCTTCTATCATTGCATAAACTTCTGCAGCAATAGGAAGATAGATATTTTTGTCGCTTGCTATTTTGTGTAGTGCTTTAGCAGTTGGAACACCTTCTGCAACCTCACCTAACTCTTCAAGTATATCATCCATACTATGCCCTTTAGATAAACCAAGTCCAACTCTATAGTTACGTGAAAGTGTAGAAGATGCGGTTAAAAATAGATCACCTGCACCCCCTAATGAGAGGAAGGTTTCTGTCTTCGCACCAAAAGCTTCACCAAAACGTGTCATCTCGACTAAACCACGTGAGATAAGTGCAGCTCTTGCATTATTACCCAGCCCCAGCCCATCACAAACACCACCTGCTATAGCAATCACATTTTTGTATGCTCCTGAAACTTCAGCACCTACTACATCATCACTCACATAGCCTTTGATGAAAGAAGGTAAGGCATCAGCATACGTTTGTGCTAATATCATATTTTTAGAAGATATTTTGAGCGCTGTAGGTAGGGACTTTTGTACTTCTGCAGCAAAGGACGGTCCTGAAATGAAAGCTAATCTATCTGCACTAACATACTGACCATACACTTCATTGAGAAATGCTCCTGTACTTGTTTCTATCCCTTTCGCTGCTACAAGTATATTTTGCCCATAGTCAACAAAATATTCTTCTAGCCACCCACGAACAAACTGCGCAGGAATTGCTAAAACAAGATACTCATACCTTAGTGCTTCATTCATCGTTACAAAATGTTCAATTTCTTTGGTATTACGTGAAGTGATAACTACATCATTGTTTTGACTATAAGCATGATATAAAGCCTGTCCCCATTTGCCTGCGCCTATAATTGCAATTTTCATACTAATTTATTTCCTTCTTTTTTATCTCTTTCTCAAAACGTTTAAGCTCATTGTGTTTCCCTACACATACTATGGTATCACCACTGTCTAATTTATGGTTCATACCCGAGGTAATAAAAATAAAATGATTACCTATCTCTACATCAATCATACCTACCAATAGTACACCATATTGGGACAAGTCAATATCATCCGTCAGTAATCCATGTAAAAATGAATACTCAGGGATAATAAACTCTTTAAACCCAATGCCATTTTTATGCACAACAAACTCTTCAATCAATTCAGTAGCTATCGGACGGTTAAGAATATTGTGTATTTTATTTGCTGAAACTTCATACATGTCTATGACTTTATTAGCGCCTGCCATTTGTAGTTTCTTTGTCGTGTGCATCGAATCTGATATCGCTAAAATGTGACTTTCCATAAAGAGTGAACGTAAAGAGAGAGTTAAAAAAACATTAAGATGTTCATCATCCATAACACAAACAAGTTGTTCATACAATGCAGGGTTTAATTCTAACAAAGCTTCATCTTTAGTGACATCTATTTTTAATATTTTCTCAAAACCATCTTCTTTTGCTTGAGTATAGTACCTTTCATCACTCTCTATAATCTGTATATCAAAGCCATCATCTTTTAAGCCCTTGGCAATGTATTTACCATGATTTCCGTAACCAAAAAGTAATATATTTTTACTAGACATCTCCATCCTTTGTATAAAGAACTTTAAAGTAGTCCAAACTTATTTCTCTGCCCATTACCAATAATATATCAGTACTTTGTATCACTTCAGAATGTAAAGGGTTAAACATAAATTCCCCTTTTCTATGAATCCCCATAAAGAGGAGCTTTGCACGTTTAAAATCCAACATTTCGATGCTCATTCCTACAATATTTTTACATTCATTCGCACGAATCTCATCAATACGTGCAACACTTTTTCCTGTAAGTATTGCATGAATGGCTTTATACATTGTAGGTTGTGTAATAGCTGTATGTATCATCGTATTGGCTACTCGGTTTGGCATCAATACATGGTCAGCACCAGCATGCTTAAATTTACTTATCATGGTTGCATCATTTGCCCTTGCAACCACTTTTATATTCCGCGAAATACTTTTTGCATTGAGTGTAATATAAATGTTTTCCACATCACTAGAAGTCAGACAAAGTAGTGTAATGTCACAGTGGTCTGTATTAAACTTATTGAGTGTTTCATAGAGACTTGCATCTTCATGAATTGCATCATAACCATCTTTACGTGCTTGCTCCATACGTTCAAGCGATTTCTCAAGAATAATATAATTGTCATACTCTGCGCTATACTGTCTAAAAAACATTTTAGCCATCTGTCCATAACCACAAACAAGTAAAAAAGATTCACTCTTATTGACTTGCTCAATGATACGGTTTTCTTTAAGTTCACTCAGTTTCTCTGAAAAAGCAGAAACAATCACTGATGTTGCAAAGGAAATCATAGCAATACCTGAGACAATAACCAAAATAGAAATACTTCTACCTTCACTTGTTACAGGAGAAATATCACCATAACCTACCGTCGATATCGTCACCAATGCCCAATACAGTGCGTCAAACAGAGAGTCTATGTTTGGGTTTTGTTGTTCTTCCATCACATAAAGAGCAATACCTGCTGTCATTACCACAAAAAAAAGTAAAAATAACAGCGTAAGTAATTCAAACTTTTTTGTTGCTAGTACTTCTGTAAACTGGTTAATACTTTTTGTATAACGTAAAAGTTTAAGTACCCTAAAAAGCACAAAAATACGTAAAACCCTCAGTGGTCTATAGGCTGGGAATATTGCTAAAAGGTCAATGATTGCAGAAGGCGTAAACATGTAACGTACCTTCTGCTTCATTCCCTCTTTTAATACAGCTATTGCATTAAATTCTCTGTTTAAAAACTCTGCTTCTTTGTGTTCATTGATAATATGTCTTGTAATATCATTGTGTACCCACAAACGTAAAAGATACTCTATAGAAAAGATTAAAGAAACAAATACAATATCGTAAGTATCAAGCCAAACAGGTACAGGGTTTTTCACTTCATAAATTAAAATAAATACAGAAGTAATAATAAGAAAAATAATCGTAATATCAACATATTTTTTATAAGGATTATTAGTATTAGTCAGGACATCTCTAATGAAATGTTTGATTTTATTGTAACGTTTTGAGGCGTGTAAATAAAGAGCAATAGATAGAATAATCTGATTCATATTACTCTCCTTTAAGCACTTTAATCAAGTCTCTGTTTTAGTAGTTCATTTACTTTTGCAGGGTTTGCTGTTCCTTTTGAAGCCTTCATAGTTTGTCCAACAAAGAAACCAAAAAGTTTTTCTTTACCGCCTTTATACTGTTCTACTTTATCTGGATTAGCAGTAAGTATCTCATCGATGATAACTAAAATAGCTCCATCGTCACTTACCTGAGTAAGTCCAAGGGTATCTATCAGTGCATCTATGTCACGACTCTCATTTTCCATCATGTTGTCAAGTATCTCTTTAGCACCTTTGCCTGAAATGGTATCGTCAGAAATTTTAGCGACTAAATAACCTAATGTCTTCGCATCAATAGGTGAATCTTCGATGCCATAACCAGTTTTGTTCAAGCGACCAAGAAGTTCTGAAGTAAGCCATGTCACAGCAGTTTTAGCATTAGCACCTTGGACTAGCATATCTTCAAAGTAATATGCCATCTCTTTATTTGAGGTAATCACATGTGCATCTGCTATTCTAATACCAAGGTCTTCAACATAACGCTTGACCTTTGCATCTGGAAGCTCAGGCATTTCTTTTGCTTCATCTATCATCTCTTGTGTCACTGTAAGTGGTCTTAGGTCGGGGTCGGGAAAATAACGGTAGTCAGCAGCTTCCTCTTTCCCCCTCATTGACTTGGTTACACCTTCATCTACATTCCAAAGACGTGTTTCTTGGTTCACTTCTTGTACATAAACCCCGTCTTCATAAGCTTCGGTTTGACGTTGTACCTCATAGGCAATGGCTGCTGCTACAAACTTAAAAGAGTTAATGTTTTTTATCTCGACCCTTGTACCGAATGCTTCTTGACCCTTAGGACGAATAGAAACATTTACATCACACCTAAAAGACCCTTCTTGCATATTGGCATCACTTATATCTAGGTAACGTACAGTTGAGTGCAATTTTTTCAAAAATGCCACAGCTTCATCTGCATTTCTCATGTCAGGATCTGAAACAATTTCAAGTAATGGCGTACCTGCACGGTTCAAATCTACTTTTGAATAATCTCCCTCATGCATGTTTTTTCCTGCATCAGCTTCCAGGTGTGCTTGTGTCATCCCTATACGCTTTTGTGATCCATCTTTGAGGTCAATGAAAAGTTCACCCTTTTGAACAATAGCTTTACTCAATTGTGTGATTTGGTATGCAGAAGGACTGTCTGGATAGAAATATGATTTCCTATCAAAATATGATGTATGGTTTACATTTGCATTAATGGCATATCCAAGTCTCATTGCCTTAATTGCAGCTTCTTTATTGACTACTGGTAATGCCCCAGGAAGTGCTAAACAAGTCGGACATGTATTCGTGTTTTGATGTTGAGCAAAAGAAGTTGGACAAGAACAAAAAAGTTTAGTTTTCGTGTTAAGCTGAACGTGAACTTCAAGACCGATGACGGTTTCAAACATAAGGATTTTCCTTGTTAAATAGTTAGACTCATTATATCCATTTGGTCATTTAAGAGAGTTTATGAGTAAACTATTTTGAACTCATCTATTGTCATTATAAAAAATTCTGTATACAAATCTAAGCTATTTTAATAAAATAACATTTCGGTGACATTCTTTGTCTATAATTTTAACGAAACTTACGTATAAGTACGTAAACAAAGCCAAACTTGCCGTGAGGTAAGGACGGAAAGTTACGGGTCTCTACCCCTTTTTAGAGATAGCCGTAACTACCTGCACTTAAGATAGTTAATAATCTCAAAAATTCATAAATACTTCAATAAAACTACTCATTTCACTTAAGGCGTGTCCTCGAGAAGTAACGAATGGAAGCAAAACCAATTACACCAACCCTCTCACATGAATCTATTTGTTCTTTTGTTACAATCCCTCCTAACGCAATCACTGGTATAGTCACAGATGATACCACTTCACTTAGCTTATCAATACCTATTGCTTTGCCTTTGTTTGGTGAATTGAAAATAGGACTAAGAGTAATCATGTCTGCACCAAAATTCTCTGCCATTTTTGCTTCTTCTAGTGTATGGGTACTTATAACCACAAATAACCCTAATTTTTTTGCTTTAACAATGTCTTCAAACTGCGTACTTTTAAAATGTACACCTTCTGCTTGAAGTTTATGTGCTAAAAGATAGTCTGAATGTAAAAGTACACGGTCAAAACCTATGGCATGTTTCAAAAATACTTTCGCATTTTTTTCATATTCAATGGTATGTTTATCTCTATATACAATCATAGATGCTTTAGAAGAAAAATACGCTATATCCTCTTTAAGTGTAATAAAATCTAATGTTGAGGGGTCAGAAATTGCATAGACTAACATTTCTAGCTATTGGATTCTTTTTCTATCAGTTTCTCAAGTAATTTAGTTTGTTTTTGTAATTCTAAATGTTTTTCTTTAGAGGTAATAAAATGTTCTATAAGTAAAACACCTACCATTCCAGGTAAAGTCGCTATAAAAGCAGAAAGTACTGCAAATAAAAAAGATTCTGAGTAAAGTGAAAGAAAGGTGCTTACTGCACCTACAAAGGCTGTAGCCCACGCTACACCTAAAAAAAAGTTCACCACAAAACTTAAAGATTTATCTTTGAGTCGCATCGTTAAAACTTTTAATTTTTAATGGTCTTCGTCTATTGCAATTGCACCTGCAAGATATACATATGTAAGAATCATAAATACAAATGTTTGTAAAAATGCCATAAATGTAAGCAGGACAAGTGGTGTGATAGGAATAATCCAAGGTACTAACATAAGAAGAACCCATAAGAAAAGATCATCACCTTTGATGTTACCAAAAAGTCTGAATGAAAGTGAAATGATACGTGAGATATGTGAAACAATCTCAATAGGGTACATTAGTAGTGACATTGCAAATTTTGCTGCTGGGTGCATCTCACCAAGGTGAACAAAGTTTTTAAAGTATGTAAAAGCACCTTGCTTTTTGATACCTTCATAGTTGTAATATAAAAATACTACAAGTGCTAAAGTCAAAGTTACATTAATGTTAGAAGTGGGAGACTCAAACCCTGGGATAATACCAATCAAGTTACTGATAAGCACAAATAACCCAAGTGCTGCAATAAGGGGGAGATACTTACGTGCATGCTCCTCGCCAATGACATCTTTACCCATAGCAATAACACCACCAAGGAATGCTTCCATAACGTTTTGAGTACCAGTTGGTACTGCGCGTAGACTTCTTGTAGCCATTTTTGTGATTAAAATTATAATTAATGCTACCAGAACCAAGTGTATTGCCATTAAAATAGCAACATGATCTGGATTATCATGATGCAAACTAAAAAGTCCGCCAATATAAGTAAAAATACCTTCCATCAAATATCCTCTGTGTGTGAAATATAGCGGGATTATAGCTTTTTAGTGCTTAATATTGACTAAGATTTAGACTATTTTTTCTTGACCCAATCGATAAAGTGCAAAATCATATTTAATCGGGTCTAAGCTATCAAACTTACGTAACCTTTGTGTCACTTCAATCGCTGCTTTCATATCATATGTTTTACGTTTGAGTAGTCCCAGACGTTGTGAAACTTTAAAAGTATGGGTATCTAAGGGAAGAAGTAAATCTTTTTTATCTATCTTTGTCCAAAGACCTAAATCTAAGGCGTCCTTACGTACCATCCAACGTAAGTACATCATATATCGTTTGTATGTGCCCATACTACGTTCTTTTTTAGGTACTGACCCCACTAAAAAATCATACCCTCTACTCTTATGCGTCATCACGGATTTCAAAGTAGTAATAAACCCCCATAATCCATCTAAAATATTTTCTTCTTGTTTATAGCCTTCATAAAATATGTTTTCTATGCTATCTATTTTTTTCACTCTTTTAAGTGCTATAAAAAGTGTGGAAATGTCTTGTGCATTTTGAAAACGATAATAGTGTGAAGAGAGTACTTTTTGAATCATATCGTCATTGGCTTCTAACAATGAAAAATCCAAACTCTGTAAAAACTTTACAATAAGTTTGGCATTACCATAGGCAAAAAGTGCGCAAATTAGTGCTATTGTTTCGTCATTATGTTGTGTAGCAATAAGAAGAGGATCTGGTTTATCTAAAGAAATCTCTAAACTGTTGTTTCTACAGATAACTTCATAATCTAAAAGAGTTTTTACTTTTTTTAAGGTCATAACGATTTATAGGATGCTGTTTTCAACGTAGCATTTAGGGGATTTTTCATACTATCAAACTTTCGCCGAAAGGCTTATTGAAATTTAGGTTTAAAATGTAAAATGTTCACCCAAATAATATTTACGTACATTTTCATCGTTAGTTATTTCGTCGCTAGTTCCTGAGGCTAACATCTCACCAGACCGCATTACATATGCTCTGTCGCATATACCTAATGTTTCACGTACATTGTGGTCAGTAATGAGTATGCCCATATCTAAATCTACCAATTGTTTAATGATATTTTGTATATCTATCACCGCAATGGGGTCGACCCCTGCAAAAGGTTCATCAAGTAGTAAAAACTTAGGTTCACCTACCAAAGCTCTTGCTATCTCTACCCTTCGTCTTTCTCCACCACTCAAGCGTATTCCTAACCTATTTCTAATCGGTTCAATATTAAAGATTTCAAGTAGCTTTTCTATACGTGGTTGCATCTTCTCTTTAGGAATTTTAAGTGCCTCTGAAGCAATAAGTAAATTTTCTTCCACCGTTAAATCTTTAAAAATACTTGACTCTTGTGGTAAGTACCCTATGCCCATCTGTGCACGAGCACTTAAAGGTAATTTAGTAACATCAACCCCATCTAAAAACACTTGTCCTTCTGTGGCATCAGTCAGTCCACATACCATGTAAAACGATGTTGTTTTCCCTGCACCATTTGGACCTAGAAGTCCTACAATCTCTTTAGATTTTACACGCAAAGAGATATCATGTACAATTTGGGTTTTTTTAATGGTTTTTGCAAGGTTTATAGCTTCAAGTGTGTGCATATTAGTTCTGTATCCTATAGTTATTATTGAACGCTTTTTCGGCAAAGCCAAAAAAACTACGTTGTCACTGTGACTACTTCAGCAGTAGGCTCACACAACTAGTTGTGTACTAAGAAACTATTGTATAGTTTCTTCCTTTCTGTGCTGGCTCAATTTCAATCAGTACAACATTATAACCAACGCTCTCTAAAAAGGCTTTAAGTTTATCACTACCCCACTCGACCATATGCCAACCAGACTTCTCAAACTCTTCAAAAAGCCCCATCTGCATAAACTCCTCATGCTCTAGTCTATAGAGGTCATAATGGTATAAAGAAGTTCCATCTTTTCCTTCATAGCACTGTTGCAAGGAAAAAGTAGGTGAGGTGACTTCACCTTCTATGCCTATAGATTTTGCAATGGCTTGTGTGAGCGTTGTTTTACCCGCTGCTAAGTCACCACTCAAAAATACGATAGCATTTTGAGGTAATATCTCTTTTAGATACGCTACTACTTTATGTAAATCATCTAACGATGCTTGTATTTTTTTCATTTTTAATTTTTAATTTTTAATTTTTGACTAACATCAGCCATAAAGTTTAAATGTTCTCTTGTTTTTCCAGAGTCAAGCTGTGCAGTCACCATCTCTATGGCTTCTTTTAGGTCTCGTACCTTACCATCAACAAAAAGGGCAAACGCAGCATTGAGAACCACTATGTCTCTTTTGGCTCCACGTTCTTCACCTGAGTATATGTCTCTGGTTATTTGTGCATTAAAGACTGCATCACCACCAAGTATGGACTCTTTAGGTGAAAGTGTAAACCCAAATGTCTCAGGGTTTATCTCACCCTCAGATATACGTCCATGTTCTACATAGGCAAAGGCTGTATTAGTGCTTATGCCTATCTCATCCATACCATCTAAACTGGAAACCACATAGGCTCGTTGTGTGTCTAACTCTAAAAGTGCTTCTGCCATACGTTTAACGTAACTAGGATCAAACACACCTAGCAAATACTTTTTTGCTCCAGCAGGGTTTGTCAAAGGCCCTAAAAGATTAAAGATAGTCCTATGCTCTATACTTTTACGTATGGGCATGATGTGTTTCATTACAGGATGATGGTCTGTTGCAGGGAAGAAACAAAAACCTGTCTCTTCAAGCATTTTTATCTTGTTATCGCTACTTAAATCTAAGTTAATACCCAATGCCTCAAGCACATCGGTTGAACCAGAGTTAGAGGTAATGCTTCTGTTTCCATGTTTTGCTACCACACGTCCCATAGATGCTAACAGTAGTGACACCGTAGTAGAGATGTTAAAAGAACCAGACTTGTCACCACCCGTTCCAACGATATCTATGGCCTTTTCAAGCAGTTCCTTGGAGAGGTCAAGTTTGATAGAATGCTCACGCATCACAGATGCAGCAGCAGCAATGTCCGCTCCACTCTCCCCTTTTTCATAAAGGTCTATGAGAAACCCACGTGCTTCATCTGTCGGCATTTCGTTGTTAAATAGTTTTTCAAATTGTTGTTTTGTGTTCATAAATATAATTTTACCATGATTGTTGTTATTTTTGACTATCTTCTATCAATTTATCAAAATATACATCACCCAAAAAAGAACCATTTTCAAGACGTTTTTTATCTAAGACATACCCTTTGATAGCAAACTCTTTCAGTACCTGTGTAGCCCATTGTCTAAACTGTGTGGCTTTTTTTGAGTTGACTCTATAGCCTACGGAGATAATCATATCTAGGTTATAATAATTTGTAGGCTTTTTAGCAAATTCGGAATTTCCGAATTTGTTCATCGTGTCTGACTCTGATAGCTCATCATCACTATAGATATTTTTAATATGTTCATTAATAGTAGATACAGACTTACCAAACAACTCTGCAATAAGCTTTTGTGTAAGCCACACATTCTCGTCTACAACTTTAACCTCAATGCCATCTGCTCCACTTTGCGATGTGAAGATGAGGAACTCTGCTGTGCTGTTTCGGATTTTTAGGTTTTTTTGCATTGTAAAAGTATTTATCATAATTTTGTAGGTCTCTTTCTCTCAATTTTTAAATTATGTTTACCTAAAGTTGGTTTATTTTCTTTCCATGAACTAATACAACCTTTATGTTTTAATTTTGTGAGCATGTTGCGATTAGTATCATTATCATCAATATATAATTTTGAAGCATTTATATCGAGTAATTCTTCAAATGAGGAATCAAGTTCACTCAAATATGTTTTAATACTTTCACAATTTTCAAAATACTCTATTTGAGATACTAGCAATTCTAAATCATATTTATTTTCACCATAAAATAATTTTTCAAATAATTCATTATTCTCAATGTGTTTATTGTCTTTTATATAAAATTTTGACACTTTTTCTTTAAGAGCTTGATGTTCTTCAAAAATATTAGTATTAACACTCTCAATAATCTGATATCTTTCGTCTTTAAATACTTCAGAACTTAACAACATTAACATATCATCCGCATCAAATTCAAATTCTTCAAGTTTCTCTAACAACTTAGTCTTATTTTTTTCAATTAACGCTATATGTTGATAGCTTGTGGAATGACCCCAAAAAACTAGACAAAAAG
>Ga0256840_1001095_pt1 | contig 26170 bp, 22 predicted proteins | sample 355202metaG_FD_185969 | JGI IMG/M metagenome (GOLD analysis project Ga0256840, IMG submission 185969) | Hydrothermal vent microbial communities from Mid Atlantic Ridge, Atlantic Ocean - 355-202 | ecosystem: Environmental > Aquatic > Marine > Hydrothermal vents | place: Atlantic Ocean: Mid... | reverse complement strand
AAAGATTTCAGTGAATGTATCTTCAAACTTTTCTAATTCTGTTACAGCAACACGTCAAAATGGTAATGAAGATGTACTAGCGCAAACAAAAAGCGAGGTTGTGTCGCAGGCTAAAGATATAGAGTATAGTGATGTTAAAGTTCAAGAAAGCGTAAAAGATGGTGATCAGTGGGTATTGCTTGTTCAGGTGGACAGAAGTATACTCACAGCTACATATGAGCGAAAGCTTAATAAAATAGATACAAAATTGCAAACACAATGGAAGTTTTTTCAAAAGGCAGGTGTTTTTGAAAAACTAAAATTATCAGTTGATATCAATGCTCTTTTAAAACAAACAGATGCTATCTTTCCTATCCTGCATGCTATGAGTCCTACTTATGATGATGCTAAGTACACACAAAGATATACGGAATATACAAGAGTGATGCAAGAGGCAAAGAATGAGTTAGTGTTTAAAATAGTATCAGATGCCAACTCTGAACCTTTAGCATCATTGATAACTACAAAGTTAAGTGCTCAAAATGCTACCTTTAACTCTCTTAAATATAATGTCCTCATTAGTATCACTACTAAGGCTAAAAAAAGAGTTTATAAGTCTACAAATGCAAAATTTGCAGGTCTAACCTTTGCTTTAAGAAAGACAACCATCAAAGCGACAGATAAAAATGGCAATGTGGTCTCCAACACAGTTTACAAAACAAAAGAGGGATCTAGTGATGGCTTTGAAGATGCTATAGCAAGAACAGCAAAGTATGAAAAGAAAATAAATGAATTAGGAATTATAAAGTTTATCACAGGTAACTAGCCTTTTTATGTATAAACAACCTCAGATATATCTCTTAACATCCATGATGCTAAGAGATGAAAACTATTTCAAAAAAAATATAATAGACAATCTTTCAAATAACTACTATTGGAGTGAAGACTGGTCTGCAGAGTTTTATATGGAACTTGCAAAAAAAGGTTTTATATCTACAAGCTACGATACTAAGGGTGGTTTAGTTCTTCTTCCAGAACTTCAGTATGAGTATGCAATACTTGATTTTAATGAACTGCATATATCTAGGAAAGTAAAAACACTCCTCCAAAAAAACAACTATATATTCCATAGAGATACTCACTTTGAAGAGATTATGATTGCTATAACACTAGCGCATAAAGATAATTGGCTTAAAGGTGAATACAGTGAGCTTATGAAACAACTTTATAGTGCTGATGCTAAGAGTGGTTTTAAGTTAACTTGTTTTAGCATCACAGATAAAGAGACTCAAAAACTTATCGCTGGTGAGATAGGCTACATCATTGGTGAAACCTATACAAGTTTAAGCGGATTTAGTTCAAGAGAGAAACAGTACAATAATTATGGAACATTACAGTTGGTCTTACTTGGGAAGTATTTAGAAAAAAATAATTTTGCTTTTTGGAATCTAGGACATCCTCATATGGAATATAAGAAAAAATTAGGCGCCAAAATCTATACTAGAAGTGAGTTTTTAGCAAGATGGCAGGGGGCATCTCTTTTACCAATCATTAACCCCGCTTAGCTATACTTTTTTTATTAAATTAAAACAATAGGTATGTTTATGAGTAAAATAGCACAGATTAAAAAAGAGGTATCTAAGGTAGTTGTAGGTCAAGAAAGAATGGTTGATTCTCTTCTTATAGCACTGTTATGTGAAGGACATATCCTTATCGAAGGTGTCCCTGGACTTGCAAAAACAACAACAGTTAACGCACTTGCATCATCACTAGGTCTTAACTTTAAGCGTGCACAATTTACTCCGGACTTACTCCCATCAGATATATTAGGGGCTGAGATATATGACCCCAAGAGTAATGAGTTTAAGATTAAAAAAGGTCCAATTTTTACAAACCTTTTACTTGCCGATGAGATTAACCGTGCCCCTGCAAAAGTTCAATCTGCACTTTTGGAAGTGATGCAAGAAAAACAAGTAACCCTAGGTGATACTACCTTTCAAATAGAAGCACCATTTTTTGTCATGGCTACACAAAATCCTGTAGAACAAGAGGGTGTATACCAACTTCCAGAAGCACAGCTTGACCGTTTTATGCTAAAGATAGTAGTAGATTATAATACCAAAGAAGAAGAGCTAGAGATAGCTAGACGTATATCAAGTGGTAATTATGAAGCAGTTCAAGCAGTTGCTAACTTAGAGGATTTAAATGAGATTAAAAAAGCCATTGCTGCTGTGCATGTAGATGCAGAGGTTGAAGCCTATATGATAGAACTCGTTAATGCTACAAGAAATCCTAGTGAGTATGGACTTGATTCTATCAAAGACTATATTCAGTTTGGAGCTTCCCCTCGTGTGAGTATAGATATGTTTAAAGCAGTTAAAGCGATGGCACATATGCGAGGAAAAGATTTTGTAACACCTGTAGATGTAGCCTACATTGCAAAAGAGTTGATGCGTCACCGTATAGTACTGACCTATGAAGCAGAGGCTGAGGGCATTACAACAGATGAAATTATTCAGAGTGTTTTAGAAAGTGTAGTTATTCCTTAAAATGAAACCTATATTTCAAGAGAGAGTTTTACAAAGCTATATAGATAATCAAGACGAAAAACTTATAGCTTCAAGATGGGAAAAATTTCAAAATTTTAAAGATAAAATATTTTCCATCAAAAAGATGAAAGAAGAGAAATATCAAGATGGCTTTTTAACAGATATATTTGTTGAATGTTTAGGTTATACAATAGATACCCAAAACCCAAAAAACTACAACCTTGAAAGAGAAAGAAAAAATGAAAGCGATAGCAAAAAAGTTGATGGTGCTATAACTGTAGATGAAAATGTAGTTGGATACATAGAACTTAAAGGGCAAGATACAAAGGATTTAGAAAAAACACCAAAAGATGGACTAAGCCCTGTTGATCAAGCATTTAGATATATGTATTCAAATAGTAGTGAATTTGGAAAATATGTCATAGTTTCTAACTTTGATGAGTTAAGATTTTATATAAAAGATAAAATGAAGTATGAGAATTTTTCACTATTTAATTTAAGCGAAAAAGAGTTTAAAAAACTTCATACTATTCTTAGTTTCGAGAGTATTAAAATAGATTTACCACTTGAAATAAAAGAAAAATCTGTAACATTTGAAGTAGATATATCAAATAAATTTTATAAAGATTATGTAAAGTTTAGAACAGAACTTTTTGAAAATATATTAGAAAAAAATCAAAATCAAAATAAATTAGAACTTTTAAATTTAACGCAAAAACTTATAGATAGAATTGTATTTATCCTCTTTGCAGAAGATACAACACTCTTGCCTTTAAATACAATATACACAATTATAAAAAATCACAAAGAGCATAATTTTGAAGACAAATCATTATATAAATTTTATCAAATATATTTCAACGCTATAAATAATGGAAGTACAAACTTAAATATTAACAAATACAATGGTGGACTTTTTGCTCAAGATACAAGACTAGATGAACTTATAATAGATGATGCTGTATTACACGAACAAGCAAAAATACTTAGTGCATATAACTTTGGTAGTGATATATCTGTTAATATTTTAGGGCATATATTTGAGCAGTCTATATCTGACTTAGAAGAACTCACCGCGCAAATAAATGAAGATAGTTTTGATAAAAAAGATTCTAAAAGAAAAAAAGATGGGATATTTTACACTCCAGCTTACATAACTAGCTACATAGTTGAGAACACATTAGGCAAGATGTGTAGGGATAAGAGAGAAGAGTTAAACCTGCTACATGTAGAAACCTTAGCATCAGGCAAAAAACCAACAAAAAAAATAACAAAACAGAAGAAAGATTTAACACTTTACAAAGAGTGGATAACAAATCTGAAGATTTTAGACCCTGCCTGTGGAAGTGGTGCTTTTTTAAATCAAGCACTAGAATTTTTACTGCAAGAGCATAAAAATATACAGAATGATTTTCAAAAACTAGGCGACATACTTAGTAGCTATGAAATAGATAAAACTATACTAGAAAACAATCTTTACGGTGTAGATATAAATGAAAGTGCCGTAGAGATAGCAAAACTTAGTTTATGGCTAAAAACTGCTAATAATAAACGACCTCTTACAAAGCTAGCAAATAAAATCAAATGTGGAAATAGTTTGATAGATGATAAAAGTGTTGTTGAAAATGCTTTTGTATGGGAAAAGGAGTTTCCTGAGGTTTTTGAAAATGGTGGATTTGATGTTGTTATTGGGAATCCGCCTTGGGGTGCAGATATTTCAGCGGAGCATTTAGAATATTTAAAAAATAAATATCCATTGTTTAGTTCAAAAACTAATGATAGTTATTTGTTTTTTACATTCCTATCACTAAACATTTTAAAAGAAAATGGTATGTTTGGATTTATAATACCTAATTCATGGATGCTTATAAATACTGCAAAAGATATTCGTTCAGAACTTTTAGAATATGATATATTAAATATTATTGACTATGGTGATGGAGTTTTTGAAAATGTAACTGCTGAAAGTTCAACTTTAATTATAAGAAATAGAATTGATAATTTAGAAAGCGTAAGAGTTAAAAAATTAAAAAACAATATAGAGCTTTTTACTTATAATATTAATAAAAAAAATTGGCTTAAAGACGCATATAAAAGAATTATTTTAGAAAAAAATAATGAAATTTATAATTTTATTTTAAAAATTAAAGAGAATTCTATCTACTTTAATGAAATAGCAGAAATAATTTGGGGTATTAAACCATATCAAGTAGGGCATGGAACACCTAAACAAACAAAAGAAATGCTAAAAGATAGAATTTATCATTCAGAAATTAAAATAGACTCTACATACAAACCCTTACTTGTTGGAAGTAATATTAATAAGTATAGTTTATATTTTAATAATAATCTATTTATTAAGTATGGTAATAATTTAATGTATCCATCAAATGAAAATAAGATGATAAATGCAAAATTATTAATGAGACAAACTAGTGATAAGTTAAGAGTAGTATATGATGATAAATCATATTATTGTCAAAATTCAATCTTTATTATAACTTCTAGTAAAATTAATTTATTATATCTGAATGTTTTACTTAATTCAAAATTATTAAACTTTTTATATACAATGGATAATCCTCAAAAAGGTAAAACATTTGCCGAGATTAAGCCAAGTGTAGTAAAAGAATTACCCATTATAAATATTACTAATGAATTACAGATGCCATATATAGAAAAAGCAAAAATAATGCTAGAATTAACAAAAAACCTCCAAGAAACAAAACAAAACTTCATAACAGATTTAGAGCTAGAAAAAGTACCTAAAAAACTTCAAAACTTTGAAAACCTAAGTTTTGAAGAGTTTATAAAAGAGTTAAAAAAAGCTAAAAAACTAAAGTTTGAAACTAAGCTACAAGAGAGAGAGCTCAAAGATGAATGGAGAGGACTTTTTGAAAAAGACACAAAAGAAATATTAGAATTAAAATCACAAATAGATAAAACAGATAAAGAGATAGACAAGATGGTTTATGAGCTTTATGGCTTGAGTGATGAAGAGATAAATTTAGTTGAGGGTGCATTGTGAGTAAATTAAGAAATACAAAATTTTAGATATACAAAAATATAATAACTTCAAGGAGAATACAAAATGCAAATAGATACAAAGCTAACAGAAGATGAGCTTATACAGCAGATAGGAAATAACGCAATAAGAGAAGCTCAAAGAAAAAGTCTTGAAAATGGTATTCCAAATGTATATAGTAAAAATGGGGTTGTATATTATCAGCTTCCTGATGGCACTATCACTATGCAAGATCCTTTTACAAGTGGTGAGTTAAAAGAAAGACTTGCAATGTTGGCTGGATAGATAAAGTGAGCAAACTACAAAAAATCTTAGTTCGTGCAAGACGTCAAGTCTTTAGCGAGATGGTTGGTAACAACCCCTCTATCTTTCATGGTGAGGGTTATGACTTCATAGAGTTACGTGAGTATCAACATGGTGATGATATTCGTCATATTGATTGGAATATTACAGCGAAGATGCAAAAACCCTTCATTAAGATTTTTCGTGAAGAGCGTGAGCTTAATGTTGTGTTAGTCTCCGTCCTTAATGGAAGTGTTCATTTTGGAAGTGAAAAGTTTAAGCAAGAGACTATTGCAGATGTTTCAGCACTGTTAGGTTTTTCAACTATCAAAAATGGAGATTTGTTGAGCTCATATATTTTTACTGATAGAATGGTTTCTCATACAAAACCAAGTAAAAAGGTACACCATGTTCAAACTATCACAAAAGATATCTTAGAGTTTAATGCACTCAATGAGAAGGTTGACTTTAAAGTTCTAGCTGATACATTATACAAGAGACTTAAAAGAAAATCTCTTGTGCTTATAGTTGGTGATTTTTTTGAGATTCCTGATTTTCGTTTACTTGCTAAAAAGCATGAAGTTGTATGTGTAGTAGTTCGAGATAGACTTGAAGAGGAACCACCACAAATGGGTTTTGCATCTTTAGTTGATCCTGAGAGTGGAGCTATGCTTGAAGGCGATTTTAACAGTTCTAGTGTAGAGGCATATGCAAAAAAAGTTCACGCACATGACCATGCCCTTTTTGAAGCTTTTCGTAAGTATCAAGTAAGATTTACCAAAGTGTATACAGATGATATGCCAGGTGTAAAACTAAGAAGATTATTTGAGGGAAGATAGATGAAAGAGTTAGAACAAAATTATGATATTCCTCTTCATGATATTAAAACAATTGTAGAGGTTCCAGAGTATTCTTTATACTACCTTATTGGGATAACTATAGTGAGTATCGTTGTTTTAGCAACACTAGCATACTTAATATATAAATATATCCAAAAAAGAAATGCTTACAACCAAAGAAAAGAATACTATAAACTACTTCACTCTATCGACCTAGACGATACAAAAAATGCTGCTTACAGTATAAGTAAATATGGTGCAATTTTCAAGGATGATGGGGAACGACATAGTGGAATGTACGCTAATATCACAGATAGATTAGAACAGTACAAGTATAAAAAAGATGTAGAAAAGTTTGACACACAAACCTTAGGATATATAGAACTTTTTAAAGGTATGATTGATGTTTGATGACATCTACTTTGAGTTTCCTAGTGTAGCTTTGTTTCTATTGTTTTTTATACTTTGTGCAAATGTATGCAAGATGAAGTTACCATCTATCTATTTTCCACATACTGCACAGTTTATGAACAAATCAGTAGGTGCGTCGAAACTACTTTCATTTTTGAAGTGGCTTAGCATCATGATGCTCATAGTTGCACTTATGTCTCCAGTAAAAGATGAACCTTATGAGTTAGAACCTAAGCATGGTTATGAAATAGCGCTTATTTTAGATGCATCTCAGTCTATGCAAGCAAAAGGATTTGATCGCTCCTCTATGAGCTCTACCCGTTTTGATGTCGTAAAAAAAATAGTGGCAGATTTTATTTCGCATAGAAAAAATGACAACATGGGGCTTGTAGTTTTTGGAGCATACTCTTTCATCGCTTCCCCTCTAACGTATGATGTAAATATTTTAAAAGGGATAGTGTCAAATCTTTACATTGGGATGGCTGGAAAATATACAGCCTTGTATGAGTCGCTTGCTCAGGCTGTTAACTTACTCAAGATGAGTAAGTCAAAGACGAAAATAGCCATTCTTTTAACGGATGGGTTTAATACGCCTGATAATAGATTTCCTTTTGATGTAGCCATAGATATGGCTATAAAAGAAAATATAAAAGTCTACCCAATAGGGATAGGTCGACCCAACGAATATAATCGTCAAATACTCACTAAAATAGCTCAAAAAACTGGTGGTGTAGCCTTTGGAGCCTCAAGTGCAAATGAGCTCAGTGAAGTCTATGCAAAGATAAATGAACTTGAAAAATCAGAGATTAAAAATGAGGTATTTTCCTACTTAAAGTATTATTATATGTTTCCACTTTTTATCTCGTTTTTTTCTTTAATGTTTTATGTTTATTTGAGAAACAAAAGAGGGTATAACTGATGACTTTTTTACATCCTGAATTTTTATACTATATGTTACCTGTCCTTATAATCCTCTTTGTCTTGCTACTGACGCAAAAAGAAGCTAATGCAGACTACTTTTCAAAAGAGGTTATGGATAAACTTCGTGTAAGTGCAAACTCTTTAACGCTTAAAGCAAGAAATGCTTTGTTCTTTTTCATAGGTGTCTTTATGATTATTGCGCTTGCACAACCAGTCTTAAAAGATGGAAAGATAGAGGTAAAGGCAAAAAGTGCTGACATTACCATAGCTTTAGATATCTCGGACTCTATGCTTGCTGAAGATGTATACCCAAATCGACTTGCCATGGCAAAACAAAAAGCCTTGACTCTTTTAGCAGACGCTCCAAATGAACGCATAGGTGTTGTCGCTTTTGCTAAAAATAGTTACCTTGTTTCCCCCTTGAGTTTTGACACAGGGGCAGTTTCCTTTTTACTCTCAAAGCTTGATACTAGTAGCATCACACAAAAGGGAACAGACTTTATAACTATGCTTGAAACAGTTGCAAAAAGTGAAGTAAAGTCAGATAAAAAGTACCTCCTAGTCTTAAGTGATGGTGGCGATAAGGAAGATTTTACCAAAGAGATCGCATTTGCTAAAGAGGAGGGCATCATTGTGTTCGTCTTGGGTGTTGGTACACTACAAGGTGCACCTATAAAGCAAGAAGATGGTTCTTTTATCAAGTATAATGGTGAGATTATCATCTCAAAACTCAATGAAAATGTTTCAGATTTAGCAACTGCAACTGGGGGTGTGTATATTCAAAGTACTACCTCAAATAAAGATATAAAAGCAATGCTCCATGAGATAGTAAGTTCAAGTGAACAAAAAGAGTTACGAAGCCAAGAGGTGCAAAAGTATGTAGCTTTATTTTATTATCCTATCATCTTAGCGATGCTCCTTTTGCTAATAGCCTTGAGTTCTTTAGATTTAAGGGGAAAACATAGTCTCCAAGCATCAGTATTTTTACTCTTTGCTTTAGTGTTGAGTAACGCCCCCTTAGAAGCAGGTATATTTGATTTTAAAAAACTTGATGATGCGAAGAACTATTATGATGCTAAGAACTATAATAGTTCTGCAAAGATTTATGAAAACTATGCAAAACAAACAAAAAATGGGCAGGCTTACTATAATGCAGGAAATGCTTACTATAAAGAGAAGAAATATTTAGAAGCGATAAGTGCGTATTCAAAAGCAAGATTTGACTCCAAAGAGATGCGCGCTAAAAATTTAGCAAACATGGCAAATGCCTATGTGAAATTGGGAACAAAAAACACTTTACAAAAAGCTGTAAAAATGTATGAAGCTTCTTTGAAATTGCAAAAGGATAGTGATACAAAAGAAAACTTAGAAGCTGTAAAAAAAGCTTTAGAAAAAGAAAAACAAGATAAAAAAGATAAATCTAATAAAGAAAAACAAAAAAAAGAAAAAGATAAATCCCAGCGAAGTAGTGATGAGCAAGGTGAAGATTCTGATAAGGCAGATAATCCACAGAAAAAAGATAAGAACAACAAAGAAAAAGCACAAGAAAAAAATAAAAAACCAGGTAAGGATGAAAAAAAATCTTCTGGTGACAAGCAAAATAATGAAAAACCAAAAAATGAAAATGGAAGCAATAGCCAAAGTTCAGATAAAGATGATATGTTAAAAAACAAAGAACAAGAAAAAGCTAAAGAGTTGAAAGATGATAACAAGGACTTTGGAGAAGCTTCACAACATAAGGTACAGCAAATGAGTAATGCAGAAGAAAAAAAATGGCTAAAACAGCTCAATACAAAACAAAACACCTATCTATATAGACTCAACCAACCTCAAACAGGTAAAAGGGACGAAAATGAAAAACCTTGGTAAGATTTTACTTTTAATATTTTTAACACAGTTATCAGTGGTTGCTGATATAGTTGCCAGTGTAGACTCTCCACATGTAGAAAGAGGGGAGATGGTTACATATGAAATAATGCTTAATGGAGACAATATAGTTAGACCAACTATCCTTTCTCTTTGTGGAGAAAATGTAATCTCAACAGGTTCTCAAACAAGTATCCAGATGATCAATGGAACAATGACTAAAAGTTATATATTTACATATAGATTTTTACCACAAAAATCTTGTGTGATAGAACCGATAGAAGTGGAAATCGATTCTAAAATTGTGAAAACGAATAGTGTTCAAGTGACGGTATCTAAAATTAAGATTGAAAAAAATTCCCCTTTTATTTTGACGCTCGAGAGTGATAAATCCCAAGTTTATGTTGGTGAACCTTTTGAAGTTACCCTCTTGTTTAAACAGCGTGATGGTGCTGAAGCGGTTGATAGTGAGTTTATAGCTCCGACATTTCAAGGTTTTTGGGTAAAAGAAGAATCTAAATCAAAAAGATATAAAAAAGATGGTTATACAATCACTGAGAAAAAGTATAAACTTTCTGCACAAAGAACAGGAAGTCATACGATATCATCAGCTGAAATGCGGATAGCATTTCGTACGCATACTAGGGATCCTTGGGCTGGTGTGATCTCTAGGATAAAATGGAAATCTCACTATTCTAATGAGCTTATCATTGGTGTGAAACCAATCCCTAATAGACTCTCTTTAGTAGGTGACTTTACAATCACTGCCGAGATAGATAAAAATTCGATTAAGGCAAATGAAGCTGTAAATGTAAATATTAGAGTACAAGGGGAGGGTAATTTAGAAGATATAAAAAGTTTTAAGCCAAATCTTTTAGACGATGTAAATGTTTTTGATGAAAAGATACAGATAAAAGATGGTGTCTTAATGCAAAAAATGGCATTTGTCTCTCAAAATGATTTTACTATCCCTTCATTTGAGTTAAAGTTTTATAATCCAAAAACAAAAAACACACAAACAGTTGCTACAAAATCTTTTAAGATAAAGGTGATAAACTCAAAGCCAAAACAAGAGAGTTTAAAGATTAAGAGGGAAAAGAGTGTAAAAAAAGACTTACCACAATCAAGTGCTGATATTATTATCTCAACTATAAGTGGATTATTTATATTTTTAATGGGTATAGTAGTTGGGATTTTCTTATCATTCATCCGAGTAGTTAAGAAAAATAAAAAAAGACAAGCATTTAATCTTAAAGATGAAAAAGTATTGTTTATGAAGTTACTACCTTATAAAGATGATAGTGATGTTCAAGATGTTTTAAATTTACTAGAATCTAATATTTATTCTAAGAGTAAAAATGTTATAGATAAAAAGTTATTAAAAGAGTTAATTATGAGATATGATATCTCATAATTGGATTTGCATTTCATCTAGAAGGTGAAAGAGTTCATTGGAAGCTTCTTCCATTTTAGCAAAGTTGTTATATATTTCATCTTGATGAGTAAGCACTTCATCTTTATCTCGTATGTATTGCATAGAGTTAATGACATTAGCATGGACAATTCTATGTGGTGCTAGCATATTTTTAAATGCTTGTGTATGACCAAAGCGTTTTTCTCCTGCATCATCATACCATTTACCCATTCTACACATATGGTGGTCGCCAAATGGAGGGGAACTCTCTTCACGGTTAAGGATGGACTGCAGTGCAGCAGCTTTAAAAAGTGTATGGTCAATTTTAATCAAAATTGAAAAGATTCTATTTTCAGTCGTAGTTGAGATTTGTTCAACATCTTTTGCTATCTCATTAAATTCCCCTAGAGTCTCTCTGAACTCTTCAACTACTATAGATGACTCATTAGCAAGATTCATAATACTTTGTGAGCTAGATTGTATCTCTCCTGTGTTTTGTTGTAAGCTTTTAATGCTTACATCTATCTCCGCTGTTGCCTTTTGAGTACGTTCAGCTAGCTTTCTTACTTCATCAGCTACAACAGCGAAGCCTCGACCATGTTCGCCTGCACGCGCAGCTTCAATGGCAGCATTAAGTGCTAGGAGATTTGTCTGTTCAGCTATATCTTTTATGAGGTTGACCACCTCACCTATCTCTGTCGATTGAGTAGCTAGGGAGTCTACTGAGTCTGAATTGTTAGCTATGTTTTGGTTAAGCATATTAAGATTTTCTACAATTTTTTCAACTGAACTCATGCCATCGTGTGATTTTTTAGCTGTTTGAGCTGCGCCTTCTTCCAGTTTACTTAGTTCGGTTGTACTTTCTGCTAGTTGGGCTTGAATTATTTTAAAGTTAGCAATATTTTGAGCAGTACTTTGAAGTTTATATGAAAAGTTGTCATTTTCTTTTGACTTATGCTCAACTTCCATGCTCTCTATTGCAGAGTTTATCATAGCGGCAGCATTTACGAAGTGGGCATTTAAACCTGTAGCATCTATCTTTCTATAATAGGAATTATTGGATGCTTTTGTGATGGATACCTTCACCTCTCTCATAAAATACTCTATTTGATCCATGAGATTATTGATGTTGTGAGACATCTCTTCTAATGCACCACCACCTGTAGTGAAAATCTCACGTCGTTCAAAGTCTCCTGAAACAGCACCCTTTAAGGTATAGCCAGATTCGCTAATACTGGTGTCTATAATATGCAGATGCTTGTATGAGATAAGCATAAGCGCAAATATAGGAATAGTTCCTAGGGTAAAAAAAAGATTAAAGCCAAACATTACGATGGAGGAGATAAGAGCTAATAGAGCCAAAATGGCAGTTGCTATAATAGAATACTTTACTTTAGATAGTGAGCACAAATTCATCATAGCTAACTCCTTTGTCATTTAAAATATTTTCAAGTGCTTTACGGCTACCATCCATACCAGAGTTTTTTTCTATCGCTAAAAGTTGTTTGTATAATGGTTTTATAATTTCTAATGCACCCTCTTTGGGCTTGTGTCTTGTTGAATGGTAACCTAGTGTTTTACCATGTATATCGACTGAAGCTACGACATTCGCAAATACCCAGTAAAATCCTTCGTCTTTACATTTATTGATAACATAGGCATTTATCTCATGACCATCTTGTATAGTCTCCCATAAAAGTTTAAACACTATACGTGGCATGTCTGGATGTCGGATAATATTGTGAGGTTTACCGATAAGTTCTTTCTCTGAATATCCAACTATTTTTATAAATTCTTGATTGGCGTAGGTTATCTTGCCTTTGAGGTCTGTTTTTGAAACTAAAATTATATCATCAGCAAATTTGTGTTCATTGCTATTCATCACTCATTATCCTTTATTGCATAATAGTTACTATAGCATAGATGTGCAAAATAAAAACAAAAAATAATAGTTAATTATTATTAATCAAAAATATCGTGTAGTTTTTTACCAGATTCTATATTATGGTGCACTGCATCCCATTCATCATTTATGATGCTGTTTTTAAGCTTATGTAATTCATGTTCAAACAACTCTATAGCTTCAAGAAGATTGCCTTTATTTTGACGAAAGATATCCTCCCACATATTTGGAGAACTTTTTGCAAGACGACTCATAGAACGAAAACCACCAGCTGCGAGAGCTAAAATATTGTTTTTGTTTTCTTGATTCATAACGGTGTTAGCGAGTGAATAGGAGATAGCATGAGGCATGTGTGATATGAAAGCAGCATGACGGTCGTGTTCGTTTGCTCCCATAAAGTATTTTTTCATACCAAGTGCTTTAAATATTTTTTTAGCAACCTCTCTTTGGTGTCCCCCAGAGTTTTCCAAATCACACATAACTACTACACGCTCTTTATATAAACCATCTATAGCAGCACTTGGACCATAGTTCTCTGTCCCTGTCATAGGGTGTGATGCTACAAAGTTTTTTCTTATCTCTTGGGGTATGGAGGTTACTATTTTCGCCTTAGTACTCCCCAAATCAATAATAGTAGTATCTGAACTAACATCTACTAAGTCTTGCATCACTTTAATTAAACCATCAACTGGTATAGCTAAAAAAATGACATCGCATTTTTTTATTGTATCCAAGGAAACGATACTATCTACTAAGTTAAGTTCAAGAGCTTGTTTTTGATGTTCTTGATTGTGGTCACTTCCAACTACACTCTTAATAAAGTCAAGTTTTTTGAGACTTAATGCGAGGGAACCACCCATCAAACCAAGGCCAATTATTGCTACATTCATATTTGATTTTCACTTATATTTTTAAATTACTCAAAGTTTACCAAAAATTAACCACGTATTAGGTAAAATCTTTCTTTATTTTAAAACTATGGAATTTTTATGAGATTACTTTTAGCACTAATGCTAATTTTTTTAACTACAAATATATATGCAAAAATTATAAACAGTATTGAATATGAAGGTGTTGTTCATATATCAAAGTCGGTAGCACTTAGAATGTTAGAGTTTAGTGCAGGTGAAGAGGTAAGTGATAAAGAGATAGATCTAGCGATTAAGAAGTACTTTAAGCAAGGTTACTTTAAAGATATTCGTGCAGAAGTAGAAGGGGATGTGCTTACTTTTTACTTTGTAGAAAAGCCACTTATCTCTAAGATAGAAGTAGAGGGCTATAAAGATAGTGATAAAGAGTTTAAAGATAATGTTATTCGCATTAAACGTGGGACTCTCTATGATGAAAAAAAGCTAGAAGCGGCTAAGCAACGTATTATTGATGCAATCTCCCAAGATGGTAAGATAGATTCCGTTGTAGAGATTAAAAAAGAGTATTTAGAAAATGGAAGTATAAAAGTAATCTTTGCAATCAACGAAGGTGAAAAAATCATTATTACGAAACTTGACTACAGTGGAGTTAAAGGGATTGATAGCGAAGAATTCGACTCTGTCATAGCAAATAAAGAAGCACAGTGGATGGGTTGGTTCTATGGTCGTAATGATGGAAAAATGAGTCTTGCAGATATGTCTTATGATCATCTAAGAATTCGTGATTACTATATGCAGTATGGGTATCTTGATGCTAAGGTGGAATCTCCCTTTGTGAAAGTTGATTTTAATGACTATACGGCCTCAATGAGTTATCAAATCAAAGAGGGTGAAGCTTACACGGTAAATAAGATTACTTTATTACAAACTATCAATGTTATTGATGAAGCAAAGATAAAAGAGGTTGTGACACTTGAAGAGAACAAGCCTTTTAATATCAAGACTTTTCGTGAAGATGCACAGCGTATTAAAACTCTAATAGCTGATTTAAGTTATGCCTTTGTTCAAGTAGTTCCAGATTTGAAAAAAAATGTTAAAGATAAAACAGTTGAAGTTGTCTTTAGAATAACTCCAGGCTATAAAGTTAAAATTAGAAATGTTCTTATCGCTGGAAATACAAGAACTCTTGATAGAATTATCCGTCGTGAACTTTATCTCGGACCTGGTGATATGTACTCACTTACTGACTTGACAGATTCTAGAAATTCTTTGGGACGTCTAGGTTTTTTTGAGGGTCAAACGATAGAGGAAAAACGTATTGATAACCAAACAATGGACTTAATTGTTAAGGTAAAAGAAGCACCAACTGGAAATATACAACTGGGTGGTGGGTATGGATCATATGGTGGCTTACTTATCAGTGTGGCTGTGAATGATAGAAATGTTTGGGGAAGTGGTATTAATGTAGGTATTAAAGCTGAAAAGTCTGAAACAACAAGAAATTACTCTTTTAACATCTCAAACAATAGACTCAACGATAGTGACTTTAGTGGAAACTTTTCGATCTTTAAATCTGAATATACATATAATGATTATACCGTAAAGAGTGAAGGGATTAGTGTTGGTTCTGGTCATAGATTTTCAAGACACATAAGTGGTTATGTTGGTTATGGGTACTCAAAAAATAAGTATGATTTAGATGATGATTATAATACAACTTCTACGACAAATTTTTTCTTTGAATCGTATGCTAAGAGTGCAGTAACGATGAGTGCTAAGTTTGATAACACTGATGATTACTACCTTCCTCGAAAAGGTTTTACTCTTTCACAAAGTTTTGAAAAATCTGGCTTAGGTGCTGAAGCTAATTTTTTTAAGTCAAGAACAAGTTTTGGTTTTTATAGAGGACTTGAGGAGCAGATAGGCTTTGATGCTATTTTTAGATACAAGGCAAAATATAACATATCGGTAGATAATGGTTATCTTCCCGTAGCTGAGAGATTCTACCTTGGAGGAATCGGCTCTGTTCGTGGATACCAGTCTTATGCCTTATCCCCCTATATCATTGATGAAAATGGTTTATATAGAAGAGTTGGGGGTGAACAGTCTTTTTCAAACTCTCTTGAACTTTCCCTTCCTCTTGTACCTAAAGCGAAGATGCGTATAGTTTTATTTGTAGATTGGGGTCTTATTGGAGATGCGGATATTACTCAAATATCTCGTGGTGGTTATGGTGCTGGACTAGAGTGGTTCTCTCCTGTTGGTCCAATCCAGCTAATGTTTGCAAGAGCACTTAATCAAAATGTTGGTTATAGTGATACGGCTATAGCAAATGGACTAAATGATAATACATCGAACTTTGAGTTTACTATGGGGCAGAGATTTTAACATCTAAATCTTTTAATCCTTGAAGAGAAATTATAGCTTCTTTTGTAAGATAAAGTGTATTCTTTGATTGCACCATAATTGTATTTTTATGAAGAAATAATTCAAAGTCAATATTTTTTGGTCTAGCTTCAAGAAGTGCAATGCTAAGAGAGAGGATATAACTCAAGGCATTGAGCTTATCTAATTCTGGAAGTAATACTTGATACTTGTTTACATGATTTTGTGAGGGTAGCTTTCTTTTTGCATACCGAACAAGTGTTGATATCAAAACCATCTCTTTTTGGCTTAAACCATACTCTAAAGAACTCTGAAGTAGGTAATAACTATGCTTGTTGAGTGCAAATTGATGGATACTAGAACCTGAAGGGTAAAGTTTTGCACTTATCGCTAAAGAAGACCTTAGTGATAGGTCTAAGTTTAGTTTATCTTGGAGCAAATCAAAGAGCATTTTAGAGACTTTATTTAAGTTGTTAGAGTAAAGTTTATCATGGACATGTAAGTCCAATATATTTCGTACAGATGGATTATAGTTGGCAGGAAGTTTGTCTTTGTTATTTCTTAGTAAATCTGAAAGGTAAAGACCTTCACGCACACCTACTCCACTTGTCATCATCTCTTGGACATGAAGTTTTTTCATCACTCTTTGAAGGATTAATGCCCCTGGTCTTATGACATCATATCTATTTTCTTTTATACCTAGTTGGGCAAGTCTTTGATTGTCTGAAGCTTCTAATACCGCATTAATAAAATCTTCAAATTTCTCAGCCTTACACTCAAAGGCATGGAGTTTTATGAGAGGAAAATTCATATTTTGCATTATCGCAGTGCTCAGTGCTCTGAATGTACCACCAATACCTATAAGTTTGTTTGTCGTTATACCTTCTAGTTGCTGAAGTTTCTCATCTACGTAAGCCATGGCACCTTCAACATTATCGTTGTCACAGTAGAGCTCTTTTAGTCGTACGGTTCCAAGATTAAGGGAAAGAGTTTGCTTGATGTTCTTGTTATCTATAAAGGCAAACTCTGTTGAACCACCACCAATATCTATGCTCAAGGCATGCTCTTGTCTTGGCAAAAGATTTGCACAAGCTATACCCCCAAGGTAAGCCTCTCTATCACCGTCTATAACTTTAATTTTAAGCCCTATCTTGTTTTTAACACGTTTAATAAAATCTTTTTTATTTGGAGCGTCACGAACGCAGGATGTGGCGACACATAGTGTTTTTCTTGCATCAAAAGATGCGATGATTTGCATAAAATCTTCAAGAGCGTTAAAGGTTCTTTGCATAGGTAACTCTTGGAGTTCACCCTTGTTTTTGTAAGCATCTTGTGAGAGACGAACCTTTGATTTTGATTCGTAAAGGATGTGAAAAGCAAAACGTGATGTTTTTTCATAAATAAGCATTCCAACAGAGTTAGAACCAATATCTATAATAGCAGTCCTCTTTGCCAAATTTTATTCCTCTTCTGCGAGAATATTTTTATATTTAAATTGAAGTTCTGTGATAGATTCTACATTATCTTTATCTAAGACTATACAATCTACTGGACACGCAGAGATACATGCAGGTTCATCATAAACCGTTATACACTCTATACATCTATCAGGGTCTATATAGTATATAGGGTCACCTTCTTCTATGGCAGTTGTAGGACATTCTTCTCTACAAGCATCACATGCTATACATTCATCATTTATTAAAAGTGCCATTTGTTAACCTTATATCTTATCAGTATAATTTATTTTAATTTTGTAACCGATTTATACAATAATAATGCTTTATTTTTTTTTAAATAAATCTAAAATATTTTTTTAACGCTTTCTAGGTAAGACACACGATAATTTTGAGTTGATTTGAAGTGATGCTACAGTTCCACTTATACCATCTTGTCTATTTTTAATGCTAATATTTGCACCAAGAGCATCTGCTCCACTTTTAGCTAAAAATAGCCCTAATCCAACGCCACCTTTATTGCCTTGTCTATTAAAAGGTGCAAAAAGATCAAGAGTTTCATCTATGCCACACCCCTCATCAATAACTTGAATAAGTAAACCAACATCATCCTGATAGCTTTGTATGTGTACAGACTTGTCTTTAGGAGTAAACTTGAGAGCATTTTGTAAGAAGTTTTGAATGATTTGGTTTAACAAATCAACTTGTAGTGTAGCCATGAAAGCATTTGGTTGAAAGTCTATGTCGAGATTTTTCCCCTCATGTGATGCTAAAAGTTTAAAGTCATTCGCCTTGTCATTTAAAAATTTTATAATATCTATTTCTATGGGTTTATGAAGTTGAGCACCTTCTTGTCGCCCAATATTTAAAATATTTGATACAACTATATTCATCTCATCTATAGTCTTATTTGTAACCTTTAGGGCATCTATATATGCCTCAGAATCTCTAGTTTTCATAAGGGTTACTTGGTTTTTTAACTTTATTACAGCTAGTGGAGTTTTAAGTTCATGTGCAGTACCTATAAAGAGTTCTTTTTGGTATTTTACATAGTTATGTATACGAGAGATAAGATGGTTTATAGTTTCTCCTAGTGATTCAAACTCTTTGGGAAGTTCTTCTATGACGACTGGCTTTATGAGGTGCTCATTCATATTTGAAAGTTTATTTGTAAGGGTGTTAATAGGTATCATAAGCATTTTGGAAAGTGTTATAGCATAAATGATAACAAGGCCAAATCCAATAATATTAATCATGATAAGATATCGAAGAATTTTACTAAGTAGTCTCTTTGTTGGTGTTATCTCTTTTGAGACTTTAAGGTAACTGAGATCATCTAGGTTAAAAGGGTAGACGAGTGTTAAAAAGGTATGATTGTTTTGCGTCCCTTCATAAAGGTCTATTCCGGTTTGTTCTTGTTGGAGGTAAATTATTTCTACGTTAAGATTTAAGTATGTCCCCGAATCTTCAACAGAGAGCTCTGTAATGGATTTATTATTAGCGATATTTTTTGCATATCGCATGAGTTCTTCTCTTTTTTCATCATAAATAGATTTTTCAACATAAAAGTATAAAAAAGATGAAAATATAAAGATGAGCATCACAGAAGCGATGATGAGTTGGAGTATAAAGTTTCTTCGTATAGAGTTAGAGAACATGAAAAAGGGTTAGCTTTTTTGCACGAGGTGCAAAAAAATTAACTAATTTCCTTTGGAAAACAAAAACGGTAACCACGACGACGTACAGTCTCAATAGTTGTGATGTTTAAAGGTTTATCCATTTTTTGTCGAATCTGGTTGATAGCAACTTCGATAACATTTGGAGTAACTAGTTCTGGTTCTTCCCAGATAGCGTCAAGAAGTTGTTCTTTAGAAACTATTTGATCACGGTGACGCGCTAAGTGTGTGAGAACTTCAAAAGGTTTCCCTTTAAGTTCGATATCTTGCTCTTTATAAGTGATCTTTTCCTCTTCAGGGTTGATAGTTAAGTCTTCGATTTCGATGATGTTACTTCCACCAAATCTTAAACGTGCTTCAAGACGAGCTGCTAAAACATCAAAGTCAAATGGTTTACGGATATAATCATCTGCACCAGCCTTAAGAGCTTCGATTTCACTTTCATTGTCATCTCTAGCAGATAAAACAATTACTTGTGTTTTTGGAGTTTTTGATTTGATATCACCGATGATATCTACAGAGTTTCCATCTGGAAGCATCCAGTCCATCAATACTAAGTCGTAGTTACGAATGTCTAGATAGTATTCACCATCTTTGAGTGTCTCTGTAACGTCGCTTTGGTAACCAAACTCTTTGAGTCCCTCAGCAAGCATTTTGTTAAGTGTAACTTCGTCTTCAATAATTAATATACGCATATATATTTTCCTATTTTTATGATAATTTGGCGGAATTGTATCATAATTTTAGGTTAATTTAAAGTTTTTTTCAATTTTTTTTAATAATTCTTTAACTTATGATTAAGATTAGGTGTTATATAAATCGCTAACTGACACTCTACAATCATCTAATATAGAGGGTTTAGTGACCTTTATCGTATAGGATAAGATAAGAGGAAATTGCTTGTTAATTTCTGATTTTAAACTTAAAATTGCCTCTTCTATAAGCTCAAATTTAGATAAAATCATTGTTTCTTTGATGAGATTCACTATATCTACATAGTTGATGAACTCATTTTTGTAATGATACTCGCAAGTAAAGTTGACGATTACATCTTGGGCAGTAGTGCGTTCAAAATCTAAAATGCCTATGATGCATTGGAATTTTAAATCTTCTATATGTATAGTCATGCGTACTACTTACACTACTCTTTTTTCTTCACCTTTAAAAAGACGGATGAAATTTGGTATGTGCTTATAAAAGAGTATAAAGGCTATGAGGACTATAGGTGCATGAGCTATATCTGGTTTGAGTATGAAACTAGCAGCTACAAGAGCAAGAAGGGCCGTCATAGATGAAAGTGAAGATATGCGAATCACTTTAGCCCCAATAGCCCAAACAACAAGAGCTATAAGCGTCTCAACTGGAAGCATAAACATCATAACACCCATACCAGTAGCTACACCTTTACCCCCTTCAAAACCTAAGTAAGGAGAAAAACAATGCCCTATAACAGCGATGACTGCAATACCCCACATGGTAGCTTCACTTACTCCAACAAAATACGCGATTGTTAAAACCAAGATACCTTTGAGTGCGTCTAAAGCGAGCGTAGCAGCCCCTAGCTTTTTAGCAAGAGCAGGGTTTGTTTCTTTTACTACACGAAGAACATTTGTTGCCCCTATGCTACCACTACCACTGTCTTTTATGTTTACACCTGCAAAGTTTTTTGCAAGTAAAAGACCAAAAGGGATTCCACCTACTAAGTAAGCGAGTATAAAAAATTGCACATTTGTGTTGTTTAAAAATTCCATATATTTGTATATTCCTAATTTGTTAAGTGTGACATTCTACATAAAAAATGATTATATCTTTATAAATCATCCTCTTATGTTATACTCCCAAAATTATTTTAAGGGTTTTGTATGAGTGAACACACATATATAAAGGGTAAAGATTTAGACTTAGAATCTAGTATAGAGTTGATGCGTCAAAAACTTAAACTCTTAGGTGTAGAGATAGATGAAGTTTCAGCTTTAAATCCTGTTCCTTTTGTCTACTCGCAACATATTCAAGATAAACTGTGTAATCTTCTTTTTACAAATGGAAAAGGTGCATCACAAAAGTCGTGCTTAGCATCAGCCTTGGGTGAGTACTTTGAAAGACTCTCTTGTAATTATTTTTTTGCAGACTATTATCTTGGAGAGAGCTTTGCAAAAGCTGAGTTTGTACACTACCCAAATGAAAAGTGGTTTACGAGTGAAGAAGATGAGTTGCCAGCTGGACTTTTATCTGATGAACTATGGCACTACTTTGATCCTCTTGATGAACTAGATGCAGAGTCCCTGGTTGATACAAACTCTGGTGCCTTAGAACGTGGTGTTTGTGCCTTGCCTTTTCAACGTCAAAGCGATAATCAAGATATCTACTTTCCTGTAAACATCGTAGGAAACATTTTTGTAAGCAATGGAATGGCAGCAGGCAATACAAAAAATGAAGCGAGGGTGCAAGCGCTATGTGAGATATTTGAACGTTACGTAAAAAATAAAATTATATCTGAGGCGATAACTCTCCCCTTAATCCCCCAAAATATTATTGAACGATTCCCTCACATTAAAAAATCGATGGATGAACTTCGCTTACATGGTTATGGATTAAGAGTTTGTGATGCTTCTTTAGGTGGAATATATCCTGTCATTTGTGTAACTATTATAAATCCTAAAGATGGTTCAGTTTTAGCTTCTTTTGGAGCCCATCCATGTTTTGAAGTAGCTTTTGAGAGAACAGTTACTGAGCTTCTCCAAGGACGCTCACTAGATATGTTGGATGATTTTGCACAAATCTCTTTTAATCTTGATGAAGTAGCTGATAATGATAACCTTGAAGCGCATTTCATCAACTCTGTAGGGCTACTTCATTATGATTTTTTTAAAGCTAGCCCAGATTATGAGTTTGTCGATTGGAATTATGACTCAGATACTTTCTCAGAGTTTCACTACTTGAGCAAACTATGTGAAGATTTAGGTGCTGAGATATATATAGCTGACTATGAGCATTTAGGAGTATACGCTTGTCGCATTTTAGTTCCAAGTGTCTCTGATATTTATCCTGTGCACGACTTAGTTTGGAGTAACAATAATGAAGGCGTTTTTTATAGGGAAGCCTTATTATCATTAAAAAATCTTGAAGAAGAAGATATGTTAAATATATTAGAAAACTTAGAAAATGATGAACATAGTGATATGTTGAAAGTATCAGAATTTATCGGTGTTATCGCTGATGAAGGTACCGCTTGGGAGAGTCTACAGTTTGGGGAGCTCAAAGCAATGATATATTTGGCTATAGGTGATCAAAAAAATGCTAAAGAGTGGGTAGTATGGTCTAAGCATATGGCACAGTTAAGTGAGTCCCGTAGTAATCTTTACAGATGCGTAGATGCTCTTTTGGATATCTCTCTTAGTGGGAGAGATTTAAGTGAATATGAAAACTCTTTAGGGATGATATATGGTGTGAAATGTGTTGAAGTGTCTATATCTATATTAAACCAAGAAGAGGTTTTTTATGATATCCCTTCCCCTGGTTTATCACTAGATGGATTTGTAAAGCACCAAGACTTGCTAAAAGCTTATACAAAAGTACATAAAGCTAAACAAGAGTTTTTTAAGTAGTGTTTATTTAGAAAGAATGTACTCAACTATATCTTGAAGTTCTTTATCGGTAAGGTTTCCTTTTTGAGACGGCATAAGTCCAAATCTATCTATCGTTTCTTGCGGGAATAGCATCTTTTCTTTACTAGGATTCATTGTGAAATCCATCATAAAAGCTATGCCATCTTGTTTAGAAGGGAAGTTTATCTTTATCTTTTTAGTGACTCCCCACATTGGTGGTGCTGAGAAATTTCTTAGTTTTTCTTTTGTAAGTTTTCCAGCTAGATGACAAATGCCACATTTTTTATTTACGAATTCCTCCATATCTTGAGTAGCTTGGAGAACAGATGTTAATGCTAAGATGCTAAGTGAAGCTATAAGAATGTTTTTCATTTTAAGAACCTTTTTAATAATCTATATTTATGAATATTATAATATTAAATTATCATAAAGTCTTTGATTTTAATCAAGATATAATGATTTTATAGTTAGAATTACCCATGATTGATTTATTAAAGAAACTTTTTAAGGCATTTAATTCTGCACAAACACCTTGGCAGATGTCACTGGCACTTTCTCTTGGTATGGCTATGGGGCTTACTCCCTTGAGTGGCTTACAAACTATTGTTCTTATATTTTTAGTATTTATTATTAACATTCATTTGGGCTTATTTTTTGTTACAAGTACATTTTTTGCAGGTGTAGCATACCTTTTTGACCCACTGTTTGAGCAACTAGGCTTTTACATACTTACAAATGAAGCGTTAAGAGAGTTATTTACATCTTTATATAACTCAGGTATTATGCGTCTGACATACTTTAACAATAGCTTAGTTATGGGTTCAAGTGTTATAGCTTTTACTCTTGTAATCCCGATGTATTTTGTCCTCAATAAGCTTGTGTATCTTTACCGAGATAAAATTGCAGCAAAACTTTCTCAATATAAAATATTTAAAACCTTAGGTATACAGGTAACAGATAAAAAAGATAAGATAGTACGCATTTGGGGTGCTGGTGTATTTGTAGCTCTTAGCATCATGGTTGGAGTCTTTGGTTATATGTTTATGGATACTATAGCCAAGAGTGCTCTTCGCTCAGGTCTCTCTAAAGTGACTTCTAAAAGCGTAGATATAGCTGGAGTCAATGTATCGTTTGAAAATTCTCGCATGGATGTAGAGGGTTTAAATATCTATGATGCTAAAGAGAGTACTTTTAAGTCTAAAAATATTGCTATAGATATAGACTTCAATCAACTGGTATTACAAAAATATCATATTGAAAATGTCGATGTAGTAGGTATGCGTTTTAATGAGCCAAGAGTTCATGATACGAAGGCTGAAACTAAAACAAAGGTAGTAAACTCTTCAAGCACTAGCATAAAAAAAGATGATGCTAAGAGTGATGATGCTCAAAGTATGGACTTAGCATCAGCTTTTCCTACACCGCAAACTCTCATAGACCGAGCTGGGTTAGGTTCTGTGAAAATAGTTGATGATGCTAAAGAAACAGTAGCGACGATAGAAAAAAAATACAAAGATGCCTTAGAAAAAGATTTTTCAGATAAAGAGATAGCAAGTATCAAAAATGATTTAAAATATTTACGACATAAAGTAAAAACAAAAGACACCTCGACACTCTCATCAGACATCAAAAAAATCAAACGTTTAAGAGATACGCTTCAAGAGAAAAAACGCTTAGCATCACAACTAAAAAAAGATTTTAAAGCAGATAAAAAAGCTATGAAGAGTGTGCTCGCCGATGTGAAACAAGCTGGACTGTCAGACTATACGCACCTAAGTAATAGTTATAAACTTGATGCTAAGGGAGGTGTTAATGTTATAGGTGTACTTTTTGGAGATAAAACAAAGAGCTATACAAGTAGTTTTTTAAAGTACTATACTCTGCTGAAGCCTTACCTAGAGGATGATGATAAGGAAGAGCTTACCCCTCCCAGAGGCGAGGGCAGATGGGTAAGATACAAAGAGCAAGATTCGCAAGTAGATATTTGGATAAAAAATGTAAATATAACAGGTGTCTATGATAAAGAGGCCTTTAGTGCTACTATAAAAAATATGAGCTCAGATCAAAAACTTCTTAATAAGCCTACGACCTTAGTGGTGAAAAGTGATGGCAAACTACAAAAAGCTTTAGATTTGGGGCTCACGAAACTAACAAAAGCAAACTATACCTTTAGAGCTGATGCTAAGACAAGTGACTACAAAAGAGTTGAGGCAAAGGCAAAAGTAGCATATACTCAAACAAAATTTTCTTCTAAATATCTTGATGATGTGAACTCATTTGATGTAGAGATGCAACTAGAAGGAAAAGTAGAAGCTCCAAAATGGAACGTATCTTCAAATTTAGATGAAAAACTCAAAAAAGTGTTTGCAAAAGTCCTTAAGAAAAAAGTAGCAAAGTATAAAAAAGAATTAAAAAACCTCATAGATAAAAATACAAAAGATTCTTTAGCATCATTGACTAAGGATAGTAAAACTATAGATAAAATTATGAGAAAATTAGATGTCAGCATGGAAGGTGTTATCTCTTCAGAGGCTGATCTAGATAACACAGAAAAAAAACTAGGAGATAATGCTAAGAAGAAAGTAAAAGATAAGGCAGGGAAACTTTTAAAGAAGTTCAAATTAAGACTGTGACTAATAATAACTGCTTTGCCTATGCAATTTGTCATATGTTTTATTCACTGTAGGTACGCATAACATTTGACCCTCTAGGCTTGTTGAAGTGTCATCAAAGCCCATCTCATTAAGTTTTAGATGCTCAACATGCAAATTTCACAACTATTCTTCCACCCATTTCACTTTTAGCCTTCCACTGATTTCACAAACTGCCTTCCACCCATTTCACTTTTTACCTTCCACTTTTTAGACTTAATTAAAAAAACGGGTGCATAAAACATTCACTAAACTTCGTTATAGTAGGAGTAAACAAAGGATTTTTTACAAATGACCGTAAAAAAGCTTTAAATTATGTCCATATTGCAAATCAAGTT
>Ga0256840_1001094_pt1 | contig 26171 bp, 24 predicted proteins | sample 355202metaG_FD_185969 | JGI IMG/M metagenome (GOLD analysis project Ga0256840, IMG submission 185969) | Hydrothermal vent microbial communities from Mid Atlantic Ridge, Atlantic Ocean - 355-202 | ecosystem: Environmental > Aquatic > Marine > Hydrothermal vents | place: Atlantic Ocean: Mid... | reverse complement strand
TAATATATAAAGCTTTTCCGTAACCATAGAGTTTAATTTTTATTCGAGATATATAACCATCAGCTGCTGCAAAAACAGGTAATCCTTCTCTTTTTTGTGTTTTAATATCAATTCCGGAATGAAAATGATTAGAACGCAATTCACCAAAAGTTCCGGCTAAAATAAGTGGAATATCCAATGGTTTTCTAAAATAATTTTTAGGATATTTTTCTTGAGCAATCACCGAAACGGCAAGGAAAACCAAAAAAATGGAGGTATAAATTTTTTGCATATGAAACTTCTTGTTTAACAAGGCGAAAAATACAAAAACTACGCCATAAATAAGATAAAGAAAAGAAATTTTAACATTAGTACTCCTTTTTTTTGGATTTTAAATAAACTCGTCCTAAATTTGTGCTTGATGTTTATACTTCCTTAACGAATGAAAAGTATTTTGGAAAAGGTTGATTTATTGGAAGATAAGTTAACTAAATTAATTTTAAAACAAGAACAATTGCTTGAGGAGAATAAATCTTTAAAGCAGAAAGTAGATTTGTTGCAAAATAATCTTTCCGATAAAGAAACATTTATTGAGGATTTAGAAGATAAATACAAATCGTTAAAAGTTGCAAATGCAATGGTAGGCAGTAAGGAAGATAAGCATTTAACAAAAATAAAAATAAACACTTTGATTCGTGAAATTGATAAGTGTATTGTACAGCTAAGTGAGTAATTGAATGAGCGATAAATTAAAGATAAAAGTAACCATAGCAGATAGAGTATATCCGCTTACCATAAAAACATCTGAAGAAGAAGGTGTTAGAAAAGCGGTTAAAAAAATTGGTGATTTATCTAAAAAATTTGCTCAAAGTTATGCCGTTCAAGACAAGCAAGATGTATTAGCCATGTGTGCTTTACAGTTTGCTTCTCAATTAGAAGTGAAAAATATATTTGATAAAGCTGTGGTTGAAAATGTGGAGGATAAATTAGATGAAATAAACGGTATATTAGATTCTTACTTAGACGAATAAGTTCTTTAAAATAAAACTATTTCCTGTTTTTTCAGGAAAAAATACTGCCTACATTAGTTAATTGGTTGATAAACTCAACACGAACTCTTTAAAAAGGATGAGTCTTTGTTGTTAGATTGTGCCGTCTTTGTTACGGATCTTCGAGCAGCAAGTTAGTCCTAAACCTGTTTTATGGAGTTTTATAACCCGAACTGATGTAGGTTTTTTTTATATTTTAAACTGAAGTAACCTTCGTTTAAAAAATGCTCAAATTAGAGTAAAACAATAAAACTAATTAAAAAGAAAATGGAACAATTTTTACTACCTTTAATAGGTGCAATGATAGGTATCGCAATCGGATTTGCCATAGCCAAATTTTTAGAAAAAACAAAAGCATCTAAAATGGTGCATATTGCAAAAAAGAAAACAGCTTCAATACTAAAAGAAGCAAATAATGAAGCTAAAAATATTTTAAAAAAGGCCAAAATAGAAGGAGATGCCTTATTAAAAAATAAAGAACTTCAGGCTAGAGAACGCTTTATTGAAATGAAAGCACAACATGAAAAAGTGATTCAAAAGCGAGAAGGTAAAATTATTGATGCCGAAAAAAGAATTAGAGAAAAAGAATCTAAAGTATCTCAAGAATTAGATAAAAATAGAAAGTTAAATGCTGCTCTAGAAAAGAAAGAAGAAGATTTTAATTACAAACTTAACTTTTTAGACAAAAAGAAAGCCGAAACAGAAAAATTACATAAAAAACAAGTACAACAATTAGAGGTAATCTCCGGTTTTTCGGCGGATGAAGCAAAACAAGAATTGTTTAATTCGCTTAAAGATGAGGCAAAAGCCGATGCAATGGCTTACATTCAAGATACTTTAGAAGAAGCAAAACTAACAGCTCAACAAGAAGCTACAAAAATTGTATTATCTACAATACAGCGTGTAGGAGTTGAACAAACTGTTGAAAACTGTGTATCGGTTTTTAACTTAGAATCTGATGATCATAAAGGTAGAATTATTGGTCGTGAAGGTCGTAATATTCGTGCTTTGGAAGCTGCAACAGGTGTCGAAATTATTGTAGATGATACTCCGGAAGCAATCATATTGTCTTGTTTTGATCCAATTCGTAGAGAAGTTGCCAGATTGGCTTTACATCGTTTAGTAACAGACGGTAGAATTCATCCTGCAAGAATTGAAGAAGTTGTTAAAAAAACCCGTAAATCCATCGATCAAGAAATTATAGATGTTGGTAAACGTACCGTAATTGATTTAGGTATTCACGGATTACATCCTGAGCTTATTAAAGTTATCGGTCGTATGAAATACCGTTCTTCTTATGGTCAAAATTTATTACAACACTCACGTGAAGTTGCAAATCTTTGTGCAATTATGGCTGCCGAACTAGGTTTAGATCCAAAAGTAGCGAAACGTGCCGGATTATTACATGATATCGGTAAAGTACCGGAAACTGAAAGTGAATTACCACACGCTTTACTCGGGATGGAATGGGCAAAAAAATACGGCGAGAAAAAAGACGTAATCAATGCAATTGGTGCACACCACGATGAAATTGAAATGACTTCACTCTATGCTCCTATCGTACAAGTTTGTGATGCAATTTCAGGAGCAAGACCCGGAGCTAGAAGACAAGTTTTAGATTCGTATATCCAAAGATTAAAAGATTTAGAAGAAATTGCATTCGGATTTACAGGTGTACAAAAAGCATATGCAATCCAAGCAGGACGAGAATTACGTGTTATTGTTGAAAGCTCTAAGGTAGATGATGTAAAAGCAGCAGAATTGTCTTTTAATATTTCACAAAAAATACAAAATGACATGACTTATCCCGGACAAGTAAGAGTGACAGTAATTAGAGAAACCAGAGCAGTTAACATTGCTAAATAAGTTATTCTAAACTAAATATTAAAAGCGTTTTGATTCTAATCAAAACGCTTTTTTTTATAATGCAAAATCTTTCTATAAACGTTATTAATAACTAGTTTATCCCACAAAATTCACCATAACTTCTACTTTATTATATAAAACATTAAAAATATTATACTATCATCCTGAACAAAGTAAAGGATCTTTCTTTATTTTAACAACCAATTAAAACCCTTCAAAAACACCCAATCCAAACAAAGCAAAATCATATTTTACCGGATCTTTTGGGTCTAATTTTCTAAGGTTTGTATCTAATTCGAGTAACGCTTTTGCATCATTTTGTTTTCTATTTATTAAACCTAATTTTCTTGCTACATTACCACTGTGAACATCTAACGGACAAGACAAAACACTTGGTTTGATAGAATTCCACAATCCAAAATCCACTCCTTTTGTATCGTTTCTAACCATCCAACGCAAATACATATTAATTCGTTTTGCAGCAGAACCTTTTAATGGATCTGAAACGTGTTTAGTGATTCGTTGTAAATGTGGTATCTCAAAAAAAACCTTTTTAAATTGATGAATCGCGTTTACCGTATTTTCATTCGTAATATTCTTAGCAAAAACACTCTCTAATCCTTGATGATTTTTATAAATATTTTGAAGCGATTGTATAAAAAATTTAAAATCGTCTAAATTAAACGTACGATGCACAAAATGTTCTATGCTTTTTAAATCCTTATCGGAATGATTTACCACAAAATCAAATGGAACATTATCCAGTAACGTCATCATTTTATTGGCGTTTTTAATAATCATCTGCCTTTTTCCCCAAGCAATTGTTGCTGTTAAAAAACCGGCAATTTCAATATCTTCTTTTTTACTGAATTGATGTGGAATCTGTATTGGATCACTTTCAATAAATTTTGGATGATTATACTGCTCAACTTTCTGGTCTAAAAAGGATTTAATTTCATTAAAATCCATTATTTTTTTAAATATTTACCAATAAAAAACGTGCCTAATGGTAAAACCGAAGCAACTAGAACTTTTATAAACGTTTTTTTATTCCATTGTAATTCTTGTTTTATAAAATAAGCGAGAACAACATATAAAATAAATAAAATACCGTGAGGCATTCCAAGCATTTTTACATAGGTATCATTGTGATAAAAATACTTATAAGGTGTTGCTAAAAATAATAAAAGTAGATACGATATCCCTTCGAACCAACTGATAATTTTAAAAAATAAAATCATAATTTTTGATATGTAAAATTTAGCGAATTTACGTTATTATTTTAGAACAATATCCTATCAAATTGTTAAACAATGCTAATTTCATAAATTTTTACGGTTAAACATCATAAAAAATCGGGGTTTTACTTAAAGCAAAACCCCGAATGGTGTGAAAAATTAGTCTTTAATATAATACGGTCCTCCCGGTGATTTATCAGGCGTAAATGCTCTTTTAAACCAAAGAGGTCTTCGTAAACCATTAGGTCCCGGAGCAGGTCTAGTCATTGCCAGCCATTCTTTATAAATTTCATGTGATTTATTGGTATCTACAAAAATATCGCCATATTTCTCATTCTGTCCCGGTTTTTCAATGCGAACTCGTTGGTGCCAAGTATGCATTCCACTGATTGGATCAGGATGTACGGCATGTGTAATATTTTGATGTACACCTCCGTCTTTCCAAAAAATTCGTTTAGAATCTTTATCTTTCGAGTCAAATGGTTTAATTCCGGAAACAGTATTCATTTTCCAACCTCCTTTACCGTCATTTTCAATTTTAACAGTGTTGGTTGCCCAACGGTTACCAATTTTATCTTGTGGTCTTCGCCATCTACCAATATGGTGTGAACATGCTACAACACCAGGTTTCATTGATTGCGTTACCCAAACTTTATCGATAAAATAACCGATATCTGTATTCATTTTTACCAAATCACCGGTTTTAAAACCCCATTTTTTTGCATCATCCGGATGCATCCAAATCGGATTTCTATTAGAGATTTCAACCAACCATTTTGCATTTCCGGAACGCGTATGAATTAAGGTTGGCAATCTAAATGTCGGTACTAAAACGTACTCTCCTTTCGATTTGTCTAAAACGTCATTATGAATATGTGATTTTATATAGGTTGGCGTGGCGTATTCCGGCCATTTCCAATCTACCATAGTTTGCGAATAAAATTCATTTTTACGTGAAGGAGTAGGAAAACCAACAACGGCTTTACCGTTGACCATTACACCAATATCTTTCCCGTTTTTACGAATTACACCTGTTTCATCATCTATTTCAGCTCCTTTTAATTGATCTTCGGTTAAAGGCTTTTCATTCATTTTATACGATTCGCCTTCTTCAATAGCAAAAGCACCATATTTTTTCATGTATTCCAACTCAGCAAAAGCTCCGGTAAAACCATCTTTTTTAGCAGCTTCGGGCAGTCCTTTTACACGTTCAAAAATATATTGATAATATTCGTCTATAGTGATTTTTTCTCCCGGACGATATGGAGATTCAAAGTGTTTTCTAATTCCCATACTTCCGTCAGGGTCGATGCGCCAAGAAAGCTCAATCCAAAATTCATCTTCTTCCCAAACTTCTCCGGGATTTGCTTGATAAGTATATTCTACAGGATTTCCATTTCTTCTAGCTGCTTCACGCAAGACAGGTTGTCTAAAAGCAACCCAAGTTCCACCATGAGTAGCGTAACTGTTTAAATCATGTCTTTCAGAGGCAAGACCCATTGGCAACACAAAATCGGCATAAAAAGCAGTTTCATTCCACGTTGGTGTTAAAGCTGCATGCATACCAAATTTACTTTCATCCATAAACTGCTCCATCCATGTAAAGCCGTCAGGATAAGTCCAAACCGGATTAAACACACGTGAAAAATACATATCTAATTTACCACGACCTTCTTTTAAAAAGTGTGGTAAAAGTTGACTCATTTCAAAAAATGCTAATGGATATTCTTTCGGGAAATGAAGTTCATTCCAAACTTTTTGCGGTTTAGGCGGATTTGGTTGGGTTGGAGAAAATTTGTTCCAAGAATTAGGAGAAGTTCCTCCTTTTGCACCAACTGCTCCGGTTAAAACCGATAAAAAATGCAAACATCTAGCTACAGCCCAACCACCAAGATTTGATGCTCCTGCGGCACGCCAGTTGTGAGAAGCAAAACGCTCGCCTGCTTCACCAATTAATCTAGCTATTTCTACAATTGTTTCGGCTTTTACTCCGGATTCGTTCTCGGCATATTCAGGTGTAAAATCTTTGTATTCCTCAATCATTGCTGCGATATAATTTTCAAAAGTTACTTCTTTATCGCTGTGCTTTGCTTTAAGGTATTCTTGCCAGTTTGTCCAATTTTCTAGATAGTCTCTATTGTATAAATTTTCTTCTAAAATAATTTTAGCCATAGCAAGTAAAACTGCCGCTTCGGTTCCCGGATATGTAGGCAACCAATAATCAGACATACTTGCTGTATTAGATAATCTCGGATCCATTGTGGCTAATTTAGCTCCTTTCATCTTACCCTCGATAATTCGTTGTGCATGAGGATTAAAATAATGTCCGGATTCTAAATGTGCAGAAATCAATAAAATAAATTTTGCATTTGCGTGATCCGGAGAAGGTCTATCGTAACCATACCAAATATTATAACCAAAACGAGCTCCGGAGGAACAGATATTAGTATGCGAATTATGACCGTCTATTCCCCAGCCTTGTAAAATCCAATTCATAAATTTTTCATGTCCCGGACGACCAACATGGTAAGCAATTTCATTATGTCTTCCTTCTTGAATTGCTTTACGGATTCTTGCTGAAATGGTATCTAATACTTCATCCCAAGAAACGCGTTCCCATTCGCCATCACCTCTTTTCCCTTTTCGTTTTAACGGATATAAGATACGGTCAGGGTCTGTAATTTGATTAATCGTTGCCGGACCTTTAGCACAGTTTCTACCACGAGATCCCGGATGGTATGGATTACCTTCCAACTTAACTACTTGTTGTGTTTCTTTGTTGATAAAAGCGGTTAAACCACAAGCTGATTCACAATTAAAACACGTTGTTGGTACTATTTGATAGGTCGTTTTTTCTTTTCTTGGCCAGACTTTAGGATTGTATTCCACCCAATTATCCCATTTGCTTGGAGGTGGAAAATTTTCATAAAGCTGTGCAACCTCTTCATCGGTAAAATGACGCATATCGCCATCAAACTTTTGGTATTCTTCTTTGTGCAGGTTAGGAATAATTCCTATTTTTTCTGCTATATTTTCTATAAAAGATGGTTTTTTATATCCCATAATTCTTGATTTATGATTTTAGATTTATGATTTTAGATTTGCCTTAACTCATTCAATCCTAACTTTATTTATTTATTCTTTTTTTTACTGTTTTAACTGAACTTACAAAAATAGCAACTAACTCATCTGCTTCTTTCAATAATCTCGATAATTCATTATTATCATCAATAATTTTTAATTCTACTATTATCTCTAACCAAAAAAGTGTTTCATCTGCTTCTTCAATTACGGTTTGCATTTTAGAAATAAAATCTTTGTCGCTCTTTGCTCTACAAACAGCTCTATAATTTGCGCCAACAGAAGTTGCCGATCGTATTATTTGGTTCGTTAATATCCATCCAATAGATTTATTTGGTAATAATTTACTTATATTAATTATGTCAATGGCAAACTTTTTAGTTCTATTTTGTAATTGATATTTCACTCGTTGTTTATATTTAATCTTTATCCTGTTTGTTAAATCATAATTCTACAAACACAAATCTACAATATTTAGGCTAACGGTATTCTTTGAGGTGCTTCAATCCATATTTTTTCTGTAAAATACATTCCTATTAAGGATAAAACAGCTGCTACGATTAGCATTTGCATGCTTGGTAAGATAAATAATAATACTAATGGTAAAACATTTCCAACAAGTACAACTCCAACCCAAAATAGATTTTTATACCTTCCTTTAACAATCATTTCAACTACGTGATGTGCCGATCTGGTTGGATGTGTCATCGTGAGTTCTAAAATCATTGTAAAAATGTTTACAATTAAAGTGCTTACCAATACGGTTTTAATTAGAGGCAACCATGCTTCAACATCAACAAACATCGATATAATTGCAAAGATTGCGGCTCCGGCCATAACACTGTGCACTAACATATGTAAAGCCAAACTTGGACTTTGCCAAAAATCTCTACCTTTTGCTTGTGCGAATAAAAATGCCGTATAAATTGCAAGCATCACTGCAAAAAATGCAGTTATCCACATTAATATTGTACTTCCTACGGTAATTCCGAAAAAAGTTGTTACCCCAAAAACAGTAGCCAGCAAGCCGAAAACCGTTATGATATAACCTCCTCGCACCAACCAAGAACGCCATTGCGGACGTAGTAATACGTTTAAGAAACGGTCCGGACGATCTAAATCCATTACTAGAAACAAACCTGTTAAACCTAAAAACACCAATGAAATTCCGGCTGACCACAATTTAGCCGTATCGGAAACTTGATAACCTAATATCATTGCTAAAAATGGTAATAAAAATGCTCCTGCGGCAATTGCTTTTGTCATCACATAAGCAGATACTTCCCAGCCCCAAAGAATTCCTTTATCAGGTGTATCATAAACTCGTCTGGCTTTTCCATTGAGTACATCAATATAATTTGGATCTTCGGCTGTTTTGTCTAAATATGCGGCTTGTAATTCATTATCGATGGTCATTTGCAACAAATTAACATCATCATTTGTGTGCATCATTTTTTCGGCATATTTAGCGTAATGCCCAACACCTCTAGCTTGTGAACTCCAAAGTGTTGTTTCTGATTTTGCAGTAGCTTCAGGACTTATAGAAGCCTCATCAGCATCGATATAAAACAGATTAGGATTTGTACCTTTTTCCGGTTTACGTACTTTTACGGCTTGTCTTCCTAACAATTGTGCTATTTCCGTTTCCGGATTTTCCATATCACCGGCGATAATGGCGTGTTCCGGACAAACAGTTACACAAGCAGGTTCACGACCAACTTCTATACGATGTGCACAATAATTACATTTTGCTGCTGTTTTGGTATCAGGATCAATGTATAAAGCATCATATGGACAAGCTTGCATACAAGATTTACATCCAATACAACGGTTGTTATCGAAATCTACAATACCATCTTCACGAGTGTATAAAGCTTCTACCGGACAAATTTCCACACAAGGAGCGTCGGTACAATGGTTACAACGCATTACGGAAAAAACACGCCTTGTATCCGGGAAAACGCCTTTTTCTACTTGCTTTACATACGTACGATTTACACCAATCGCAACATCGTGCTCACTTTTACAAGCTGTTGTACACGCATGGCAACCAATGCATTTTCGGTTATCAATAATAAAACCGTATTTCATAAGTTTATTGTTTTGGTTTAGTTATAAATATGAAATTCTTATAATTTTCGATATAAAAGAAATATTTTATAAGGAAAATTAAATAATTCATACAAAATTTTTAGTTAGTTCACCAAATATAATCTAAAAATTTAATTGTATTGTAACAAAAGTTACTTTATTACTTTAATAAAAGCATAAAAACCTATTTTTTATTATGTTTGCAGTATGAAAATAAAAATTTTATTTTTTGGAATCACCAAGGATATAACGAACACATCAAACGTAAACTTTTCTCTTAATAGAGAAAAAATAATTTTAAGAGAGTTAAAAATAGAATTGCAAAAAAAATACCCAAACCTAAAAGATTTGGATACTTATGCTTTTGCTGTAAACGAAGATTATGCTACTGACGATTCATTTATAAAAAATGAAGATGTTGTTGCTGTTATTCCTCCGGTTTCCGGTGGATGATTATTCCTTTTTTGCTTTAATTTTAAAGGAAACATCAAATAAATCGTTAATAAATTTATCTTTTAAATTGCCGAAGAATTTCTTGGATTTATATTTAATTCCGAAATCAGTTCTATCAATTTTAATAGCATCGCTGTAAAAGGTTATTTCATCTTTTTTATTTAAAACCATTGCCGGAAAAGTAATATTTTTTGTTATGTCTTTAATCGTTAGGTTTCCTTCGATAAGATAATTCTCTGCTTGTGGTCTTACAGCAGTAATTTCAAATTTTGCAGTAGGATATTTTGCTACATCAAAAAAATCAGGGCTCTTTAAATGATCTATCAATTTTTTATTATACGGATCTGTTTGCGGCATATCTAAATCTTTAATGGTAGTCATATCTATTATAAACTTACCTCCTACTAATTGATTATCTTTAACAGCTAAGACTCCTTCTTTTAAATCAATAGAACCATGATGTGAACCTGTTGGCTTATATCCTTTCCATAGAATTTGTGATTCTACAGTTTTAAAAGTACCATCATTTTTAACAACAGCTACCGGTTTTGCATGATGTGTTTCTACTTTTTTGGCTTTATCCTCTTTACAAGAAAGAAAAACGAATACCAAACTAAATACTAAAATTGTTTTTTTCATTATAAATTTATTTTTAGTTAGAATCCAAAAATACATTTTTCTTTTGTTTTTAAAACAACGCTAAACATAAAAAAACTGCCAAAATTTAATTTTGACAGTTTTTACTATTTATCTAATCTAAAAACGATTTCTTATTTATTGATTAATTTTTCTACTTCATCACCTGATAAGGTTTCTACTTTTACGTCTTTTTTTCCGTTTACTGTAGTTGTTGTAATTACAGTGGCGTTTTTTTCGCCTGCTTCTTTTTTAATTAAAACTTTTACACTTTCTTCTTCCTGAATTTTATCAGCAGAAGCTAAAATTTTAATTTCTTTTACTTCATCTTGTTTTGTAGAGGCATGTTCTTCTGTATGACCACCAAGAATTGGAGCAATTACTAATCCGATAAGACAAGTTAATTTAATTAAAATATTCATTGATGGACCTGAGGTGTCTTTAAATGGATCACCAACAGTATCACCTGTTACAGCTGCTTTATGAGCATCGGAGCCTTTATAAGTCATTTTACCGTCGATTTCGATACCTGCTTCAAAAGATTTTTTAGCATTATCCCAAGCTCCACCGGCATTATTTTGAAAAATAGCCCAAAGCACTCCGGAAACGGTAACACCTGCCATATAACCTCCTAACATTTCGGCAATTGCCAATCTTTCCATTCCGAATAATAACGGAACAAATGCAATTACTAGCGGAAATCCGATAGTTAATAATCCGGGTAACATCATCTCACGTAAAGATGCTTTTGTAGAAATTGCCACACATTTATCATACTCCGGTTTTCCGGTTCCTTCCATAATTCCCGGTATCTCTTTAAACTGACGTCTTACTTCTTTAACCATTTCCATTGCAGCTTTACCAACAGCATTCATAGCTAATGCAGAAAATACTACCGGTACCATTGCACCAACAAATAACATTGCTAAAACCGGCGCTTTAAAAATATTAATTCCATCAATTCCGGTAAAAGTAACATAAGCAGCAAATAAAGCTAATGATGTTAAAGCTGCGGAAGCTATTGCAAAACCTTTTCCGGTTGCAGCAGTTGTATTACCAACAGAATCTAAAATATCTGTTCTTTCTCTAACAATAGGTTCTTGTTCGCTCATTTCTGCTATTCCTCCTGCATTATCAGATATTGGGCCAAAAGCATCAATTGCTAACTGCATCGCTGTTGTAGCCATCATTGCAGACGCTGCCATTGCAACACCATAAAATCCTGCAAAGGCATAAGAAGCCCAAATTGCACTTGCAAACAAAATCACTGAAGGGAATGTAGATATCATTCCTGTTGCAAGACCTGCAATAATGTTTGTTCCGGCACCTGTACTTGATTGTTGCACAATTTTAATAATTGGTTTTTTACCCAAACCGGTATAATATTCAGTTACCGAAGAAATTCCTCCACCTACAACTAAACCTACCAGAGCTGCGTAAAACACACGAATAGAAGAAATATTTTTAATTCCTTCACCATAAAACTCCATTTTAAGTGTTTCAGGTAACATATATTTTACTAGAATAAAGCTAGATATTGCTACCAAAATAATAGAAGTCCAGTTACCAATATTTAAGGCACCCATTACTTGTTTTTCTTTAGCATCGTTACTCTTAATACCAACCAACATTGTACCGATTGCAGATATAATAATACCCACACCTGCAATAGACATTGGCAATAAAATAGGCCCAATACCACCGAATGCATCGTTGATACTTCCTCCCATATCTTTAATTACATAATTACCAAGAACCATTGCTGCTAAAACAGTTGCTACATACGAACCAAATAAATCGGCTCCCATACCTGCAACATCACCAACATTATCGCCAACATTATCGGCAATTGTAGCCGGATTTCTTGGGTCATCTTCCGGAATTCCTGCTTCTACTTTACCAACTAAATCGGCTCCAACATCGGCAGCTTTTGTATAAATTCCACCACCAACACGTGCAAACAAAGCGATAGATTCAGCACCTAAAGAAAAACCTGCTAAGGTTTCTAACACGATTGTCATATCTTCGGTTGAAGTCCATTGTCCTCCCATAAATCTATGATAGAAAAAGATAAAAAATGCCGTTAGACCTAATACAGCTAATCCTGCAACACCTAGACCCATAACGGTTCCTCCTCCAAAAGATACTTTTAATGCTTTTGGTAAACTTGTTCGTGCTGCTTGTGTTGTTCTAACATTTGTTTTAGTTGCTATTTTCATACCGATATTTCCTGCAAAAGCAGAGAAAAATGCACCAAAAATAAAAGCAACTACAATTAATATATTTGTTGTGGGAACAACAACAGAAACAATAGTTAATAAAATACTTACTACTACTACAAAAATAACCAATAGTTTATATTCTGCATTTAGAAAAGCCAAAGCACCTTCGTAAATGTAATCTGAAATTTCTTTCATTTTACCGTCTCCGGCATCTTGTTTTAATACCCAAGAGCTTTTTACAGCCATATAAGCTAAACCTATTACTGCCAAAACAAGTGGCAAGTATATCATCATTGCGTCCATATATAATTTTTAAGATTTGATTTATTTCATTTTTAAACGGTTGCAAAAGTACGTAAAGTAACCAATATTACAAAACTAATTTCTGAAAACTATCTTTCAAGCAACAAAAAGCACCTCTTATATTTAAGAAGTGCTTTATAATTTGTATATTCTATGAAGAAATAACCTATTGCGGCTTTTGCTCTAAAATATCAAAGAATTGATCTAATTTAGGCAAAATGATAATTCTTGTTCTTCTGTTTTTTGCTCTACCTTCAACTGTATCATTTGAAGCTAATGGAACGTATTCACTACGACCTGCTGCGATTAAACGTTTTGGATCTATGCCATATTCGTTTTGCAACACACGTAAAACAGATGTTGCTCTTTTGGTTGACAAATCCCAGTTGTCTTTAATACATTGTGTTTTTATTGCTACATTGTCTGTATGTCCTTCTACCATTACTTCCATATCCGGTCTTCCTTTGATTACGGTAGCAACTTTACCTAAAATTTTCTTTGCTTTTGGCAGTACATTGGCACTTCCGCTAGTAAATAATAATTTGTCAGACAACTCAATATATACAACGGTTTTTTCTACATTAATTTGGATGTCTTTATCTTGAATTCCGTCGGCCAATTCTCTTTTTAAATGAAATGCAATTGCCAAATTAATAGAATCTTTTTTAGTCATCGCTTCACGAATACCATTAATATATTTATCCTTTTCGCTTAATTGCGAAATAACACTTTTAATATTATCAGATGCCGATTGTGTTAAAACGGTTAAATTTTCAACTTGTTTTAAGGCTGATTTACTGGTTTCCGATAAATGTTCATTCTGTTGTTTTAATAATGCTATCTGTTCCTCTAATGAAGTAACTCTTGAATGGTTTTCATTTTTTGCAACCAAACATTTTTGTAAATTTCCTTTTAAATTAACTATTTCTTGTTGAGATGCATTGTATTCATCTTCTAAAGATGCATATTTTTTTTTGGAAACACAAGAGCCAAATAAAGAGGCTACTAAAACTACTAAAACGATTTTTTTCATTGGTATGGATTTTTTTTAAGGACTTTATATAATCATTTAAACAAATTGAATAATCTAATTTATTTTGTACTATGCAAAGTTAAAACATTAGATTTTAATTACAACATAAACTTTGGTTTTTTAATACGCAATCTTAGATTGGTTGCCATTAATTTTAAATTTGCACTATTTTATTCAACCTTAAATCCGCAAAAGTATCGTTTTAAAAAAGATTTACTCATTTAAGGTTATTTTTTAATACTTTTGTTTTATGAAAAAATGGATTGTTTTTATTTGGTTATTTACACTTATATCTTGTAAAGAAAATACCTACAAACACATTAGAGGTAATGCTTTTGGCACTGATTTGAATGTAAAACTGAAAACTTCAAATAATAGAGATTGGAAAAAAAGTATTGATAGTTTAGTTGAAATTGTAAATAATTCCCTTTCAACGTATCGCAGCAATTCTATTATAAGCAAAATTAATAAAGGAGATACAATTATAAAAGTAGATACTCTTTTTAAAGAAGTGTATCAAAAAGCAAAACGAATTTACCGTGAAACAGACGGTATTTTTGATCCTACAATTGGTGTTTTAGTAAATGCTTGGGATTTTGGTCCGGAAAAAAAAATCAAAAATTTAGATTCAATTACTATTAAAAATTTAATGGAGGAAGTAGGATTTGATAAAATAAAAATTGCTTCCAATAAGGTAATAAAAGAAAACCCTAAAACATATATCGATTTTAATGCTATCGCTAAAGGATATGGCATTGATGTTATCGGACGGTTTATCGAAAAACAAGGAGTCCAAAATTATATGGTAGAAATCGGTGGCGAAGTAAGAGCAAAAGGAAAAAACCAAAGGGGTAAATTTTGGCGTATCGGAATAGAAAATCCTAATTTTGACGGTTCGCAATCCTACAACAAAGTTATCTCTTTAAAAGACGAATCTATTGCAACCTCCGGAACCTACCGTAAATATAAAATTGACAAAAACGGAAAACGTTATGCTCATATTCTAAATACCAAAACCGGTTATCCAAGCAAAAGTAATGTTTTAAGTGCTTCGGTTATTGGCAAAATGGATTGTGCAGACGTAGATGGTTACGCTACTACTTTTATTGCTCTCGGTTTGGAAGGATGCAAAACTTTTTTACAAAAACACCCTGAGTTAAAAGCATTTATTATTTATGTAGATAAAGACGGGAAACTGCAAACCTACCAATCGGATAAATTGGACTAATTCCGTCTTTTTTCAACTTGTTTTTCAAAAAAACGGTACAACAAACGAACGCCTGCACCGGTTGCTCCTTTACCATTGTAATTTACAAGTTGGTGTAAATATGCATCACTCAAATCAATATGCATATAAGGATGTTTGGCAAAATGCTCTAAAAATTTTCCGGCTGTTATCATTCCGGCATATGGACCACCAAGATTTTTAAGATCGGCAATATCAGATTTTATTTCTTCTTTCCATTCATCCCAAAATGGAAAACGCACTACTCTATCGTGTGTTTCTTCCGATGCTTTTTCCATTAAAGACATATATTCTTCGGGTGCATTTCCCATAAAAACAGCTGTTTTTACACCAACAGCACGAACAGCAGCTCCGGTTAAAGTTGCCGCATCGATAATTAATTCAGGCTCAAATTTATTAGCATATGCAATAGCATCGGCAAGTACCATTCTACCTTCGGCATCAGTATTTAAAACCTCAACTGTTGTACCGTCATACATTGTAACGACATCTCCCGGAGCATAAGCATTTTTTCCGGGTCTGTTATCGGTTGACGGAATTAAACCAATAACATAAACCGGTACATTATTTTTTGCCAAAACATTTATGGTTGCAGCCATACAAGCAGCTCCTCCCATATCGGTTTTCATAAAATCCATAGAATTTGGTGTTGGTTTTAAACTAAGACCTCCGGTATCGTAAACAATCCCTTTTCCGACCAAAACATATGGTTTTTTATTAATCGCGTTTTCGGGTTTGTATTCTATTTTTGTAAATGTTGGAGGCGTTTCCGAACCTTGATTTACAGCCAATAAACCACCCATTTTTAAAGATTTTATTTTTGCTTCTTTAAAAACCTCTACATTATAATTACCTTTTTTTCCTTTTTCTTGAATTTCTTCGGCTAATTTTATGGCATCTAAGTATGAAACCGGTTCGTTAACCAAATCTCTCGCCCAATAAACGGAAGTTATTACGTTTTTTAGTTTATCCAAACTGCCATCTGCGTTAGTGCCTGAAATATATAATTTTTCTAATTTGAATTCTTTTTCTTCTTTATCGGTAAAATATTTTAAAAACTGATAATTAGAAAGTAAAAATCCTTCTAAGAAGTTAAGCGTTTGCTCTTTATTTTTACAAAACAAGGAACAAATAGATTCATTCTTAACCAAATCGTGTACTTTAAATCCTAAAACACGTAGTTCTTCGGCATTTTTTTTAGTAGAATTTACCACTATAACCATTCCTTCAGGCAAACGAAGATATTGCAAATCTTTTTCTGAGAAGTCTTTGTTAAAAAAGAGTTTTTGTTCTTCTGTTAAATATCTTACTTTATCGATATTATCGGTTATTATTATTTTAGAATCGGTACGCGGACTTCGGGAATAGACAAGTTTTATCATTTGTATTAGGTTTTAACATTGCAAATATAGCTTAAAAATTTAGTTTATGTAAATCCTTAAAATACTCAAATGCTTTAAGAATTCTTGTACCAAACCAACTAAACATTTCGCCATCTACATTTATAATCTTTGCTTTGGTGTATTGTTGTATTTGCTCAATATGTTTTTCCTTAAAAGGGAAGGGTTCTGAACTTAGCAACACATAATCGGTTTCTTTTAATTCTTCTAATGAAATTACAGGATAACGTGGTTTTGAATCAAAAATATTTTTCCAGCCGTTTAACTGTAACATATAGTCAATAAAATTGGTGTTGCCTACCACCATATACGGATTTGCCCAAATAAGATACGCAACTTTAACTTTTTTAGTGGTTGATGCTTGGATAAATTCTCTAAAATCTGTTTCCTTTTTCTTTAATTGTGTAATGAGGTTGGTAAAATTTGGATTCGGAGTGAAAATCTTTCCCAAATCATTGGAAAAACGATAGAAATCGGATAAATTTAAAATATCGGATACATAGGTTGGTGCGATTTGTTGCAATTTAGCCACCATTTCAGGTGTGTTTTCTTCTTTATTGCAGAGAATAAAATCCGGATTTAACGCCTTTATTTTAGCGTAATTTACTTGTTTTGTTCCGCCTACAACAGTTTTGATTTTACGCAAGTTTTTAGGATGAATACAAAATTTAGTAATACCAACAAGGCTGTTTTCCAAACCTAAATCCACCAACATTTCGGTTTGCGACGGCACCAAACTTACAATGCGTTTCGGTTTATTTTGTAATACAATTATTCGGTTTAATTGGTCATTAATTTTCAATTGTTTTTGTTACAAAGTTAGTTTTTTATATCTTTACAAATGCTATGAAAAAATATTCTGAAAAATCTTTTTCAATAAAACAGTGGAATGAAGACGACAGACCGCGAGAGAAGCTGTTATTAAAAGGAAAAGCTGCTCTTAGTGATGCCGAACTGATTGCAATTTTAATCGGTTCGGGAAACCGAAATGAATCTGCTGTTGATTTGGCTAAACGGATTTTAAATTCGGTTGATAACAACATTAACAAATTAGTGAAATTAAATGTTGCTAATCTTTGCAAGTTTAAGGGTATTGGCCAGGCAAAAGCTATTTCGATAATTACAGCATTAGAACTGGGTAAAAGACAACGTTTGGAAGAAGCTTTGGTATTGCCAAAAATGACATCTAGCAAAGCGGTTTTTAAAATTATGCAGCCAATTTTAGAAGATTTAAGTCACGAAGAATTTTGGGTCATTTATCTTAATAATTCTAATAAAATTCTTAAAAAAACAGCTTTAAGTAAAGGCGGAATTACCGGAACTTTAATAGATATCAGATTGCTTTTTAAAATTGCCATAGAACTTACTGCTATTGGCATTATTCTATGCCATAATCACCCTAGCAACAAATTACAACCAAGTAACGAAGACCTTAAAATCACTAAAAAAATAAAAGAAGCCGGAGCCGTTTTAGATATTAAAGTGTTAGATCATCTAATCATTACCAAAATCGGTTATTTTAGTTTTGCAGATGACGGTATTTTGTGATTTATTTCCTTAAATTTGCCAAATGCTGTTAATCTACACGCCAAAAATAACACCAAGACTCACCTATACGTTTAGACATTTTTTTAAACGTATTTTACAATTGGAAATTGATTTTACCACCGAAATTAACACCTTTGTTGCTCATAACGGACCAAAAATTACGTATGCCAAACAACCGTTAAGTACTGAATTTTTTATTCAGAGTCATCATTTATTATTTGAACAAGGTATAAATGATGTCGATATTTTTGTACACGATTGGGAAGAAACCAAATGTTTTTTTAAAGTAAGTGATAAATCAGCTGTGCCATTTGATGTCTTTGCGGCAACCTTTTATTTGTTAAGCAGGTATGAAGAATACATACCACATGTTAGAGATATGCATGACCGATTTCCGGCAAAAGAGAGTATTGCTTATAAAAACGAATTTTTAGACAAACCGGTAATTGATATTTGGGCATTTAAAGTAAAAAAACTTTTAATGGAGAGGTTTCCGGAATTTGAATTTACAAACCGAAGATTTAATTACCTCTCAACAATAGACGTAGATTGTGCTTATGCATATAAACGAAAAGGATTTATACGTACTATTGGCGGATTTACTAAGGATTTGTTTACCTTAAATTTAAAACAATTTTGGTTTCGATTATTGGTATTGTTAAATTTTAAAAAAGATCCTTTTAATACTTTTGATTGGCTACTAAAATTGCAAAAAAAATACAATACAAAAACAATTTTCTTCTTTTTAGTAAGCGATTATACTACGTTTGATAAAAATATTTCGCCCGGAAACACAAAGTTTCAGTCTTTAATAAAACACGTTGCCGATTATAGCGATGTTGGTTTACATCCTTCGTATTTTACCATGCGAGATATTGAAAAATTGAAAAAAGAAAAGAAAAAATTAGAAAGTATAATCAACCAACCGGTAACCAAATCCAGACAACATTATTTGCGTTTTGAACTTCCGGAAACGTTTCAAAATTTAGTTGATTTAGAAATTGAACAAGAATATTCTATGGGTTACGCCTCACATTACGGATTTAGAGCAGGAACTTGTACGCCATTCTATTTTTATGATATGCAACACGAAATTCAGACACCTTTAAAACTATTTCCTTTTGCTGTGATGGATGTTACTTTAAAAGATTATTTGCAATATTCTAATAAAAAATCATTTCAGATAATGATTCAATTAGCCGAAGAAGTTAAAAAAGTTAATGGTACTTTTATTACCCTTAACCATAACGAAACCTTTAATCCGTACGGAAGGTTTAAAGGTTGGAAATCTATTTATGAACGTTTGCTAAAACATTTAAGTAGTTTTTAAAAAATTAATGTAAGGTTAAAAAAAAGAAAGACTTAATAGATAAACAAATTATTATGTCTAAAATCTTTATTTCTATTTAATTTTTAATTTTTTTACAAATTATATTACAATAAAAAAGATGTTGATGCACATATTAATCAAGCACTATCAACTTTAAACATAGAAAATACAAATGAGTTTACAGTAAAGAAATAAAATTTATTAATTGGTTTGGTTTTAAACACTACTCTTTTTTTAAGTAGTGTTTTTTATTTATTGTATTTTTGTTTCGTGCAAAAAATAAGAAAAATAAAATACAAAGAAATCGATTTTAAAAAATACGATTTATGTATTAAAAATGCAAAGAATGCTCGTTTTGAAGCATTTTCTTGGTATTTAAACCTTATTACCAATAAAAATTGGAATGTTTTGGTTTTAAACGATTATCAAGCGGTTTTGCCTTTACCAATACAACGCGTAAAAAGAAAATTACTTAAAAAAATGGTTGTGCAACCACATTATTGTCAGCAATTAGGAGTTTTTTACAACCAAATATCTAAAAAAGAAAAAGAGTTATTTTTAGATTTCTTTAAAAAAGAAGACGTACTTCAATACCAATTTAATACAGATAATACTTTTGTTTTAGATGCTTTTAAAGAACAAATTACCATAAAAAATAATTACGTTTTAGATTTGAGCAGACCTTATAATGAAATTCAAAAAAACTATAAAAAAGGATTAAAACAAAACATAAAAAAAGCGGAAAAAGCAACATTAACCATTACAAAAGATGTTGATTTTAATGCATTTAAAACACTAAAACAACAAAACAGTGTACACAAAATAAAAGCAAAGGATTATAAAAAAATGGAGGAATTAACAAATGCTATAATCCAAAAGGGAACGGGTGATTTTTTTGCAGTTTATCAACAAAATAAGATTACCACAGTTGCCTTTTATATCATTACAAAAAAACGGATTATTTACTTGCTTTCGGCAACAAATCAAACCGGAAAAAAAAACGGAGCAACAGCATTTTTAATGGATAATATAATTAAAAACCATTGCCAACAACCTAAAATTTTAGATTTTGAAGGCTCTTCCATAAAAGGAATTGCCGATTTTTTTAAAAGTTTCGGAGCAACAAACGAACCGTATTACGCCTTTATTAAAAATTAAAATATGTTGCATTCGTTAATACATATCACCAATAAAAAACAACTTTTTCCGTTTTATCATTTGGTTTCAAACAAAACGCCAAATTATATAAAACACCTCTATACACCAAAAACCGAAACCGAATTTAAACAAGATTTATCCGTTTTTTTACAATATTTTGAATCGATTTCCTTATCCCAAACCATAGAAACCAAAAATTTTCATTCTAACAACAAGAAACCGTCTTTCCATTTAACTTTTGACGATGGATTAAGCAATTTTTATCACGTGATTGCTCCCATTTTATTAAAGTACAAAATACACGCAACTGTTTTTTTAAACACCGATTTTATCGATAATAAAGATCTGTTTTATCGTTATAAAGCAAGCTTGTTAATCGAAAAATACATTACTTCCGACAAGGAAAAAAAAATAAAAATAGAAAATTTTGTGGCACAACAAACAAACGGAAAACAAAAAAATGTAAAAGATTTTTTATTGGGAATTAACTACCAAAACAAACAAGTTTTAAACGAACTTGCAAACGAAATTAATTTTAGTTTTAGCGTATTTTTACAAAAAGAGCAACCTTATTTAACAACTGCTCAAATAAACGAATTGCAAGGACAAGGATTTACTTTTGGCTCGCATTCGGTTAATCATCCATTATATCAAAAATTACCGTTAAAGCAACAAATTAAACAAACAATAGAGAGTATAGATTTCCTCCAAAAAAAATTTCAAATAAAACATCGAGCTTTTGCATTTCCGTTTTATGATACAGATATCACAACTGATTTTTTTAACGAAATAAAGAATAAAATTGAAATTTCTTTTGGCACATCCGGAATTAAAGAAGATGCAATTCCTTTTAACCTACAACGATTAGATATGGAAAAAAATGCAGGAAACACTAAAACATATCTAATAAAAAACTATCTTAAATTTGTTTTACAAAAACCGTTAAACAAACACCTAATGAAGCGTAACTAATGATTTTACAACAAATTTTACAACATCTAAATCGAAAAGATAAAAATTTGGCTTTTTTTATTAAAGAGCAAGGTTATAGTTATGCCGAATTAAGAGATAAAATAGCCGGAATTCAAGTACTTTTACATCAAGAAAACATTCAAAAAAACGATGTTGTTTTACTAAATGTGTACAACGATATCGAAACGTATGCAAGTATTTTAGCCATTTGGTTTAGTGGAGCTACTTTTGTTCCATTAAATCCAAAACACGCCAAAAACCGTAACGATTTAATAAAAAATCAAATGGAAGTTGCCGTAAAACTCTCTTCTAATTCAAAGGATATTTCTTCTATTATAACCAAAGATAAAACCTCTAAAAAAGCTATAACAAATAAGAGTTTTAGTAATCAGATTTTATATATTTTGTTTACTTCCGGAAGCACCGGAATTCCAAAAGGCGTACCTATTTCAGAACAAAATTTAGATAGTTTTATAAGTGATTTTAATGCCGAATATTCTTTAACTAAAAACGATAAATTTTTACAGATATACGATTTAACTTTTGATGCATCAATCCATTGTTATGTATTGCCTCTTTTTTTAGGAGCAAGTGTTTTTACCGTTTCGCCAAATAAAATTAAATATTTGGAAGCCTATAAAATAATGCAAAAACACGAAATTACTTTTGCAAAATTTCCGCCTTCGGTTTTAACCTACTTACAGCCTTTTTTCAACAAAATAAGCCTGCCAAAATTAAGATACAGCCTTTTAGGAGGCGAAAGCCTTCAGGTAAATTTAGCTGAAAATTGGCAAAAATGTGTGCCAAATGCAGAAATTCACAACGTTTACGGTCCGACCGAAGCAACAATAAATACCCACATTTTTAATTTTTCAAAAAAGTATAAACCTACAAAAAGTATAAATGGTATTGTAAGTATCGGAAAACCTTTTGGCAATAACAAAGCAATTGTAATCAATGAAAATAATGTAATGTTACCAAAAAACACCAAAGGAGAACTTTGCCTTGCGGGAAAACAAATCACCAACGGATATTATAAAAATCCGCTTAAAAACCGTGAGAGTTTTTTTACCGTTAACAACCAAAAATACTATAAAACCGGTGATTTGGTCATACAAGACAACGATGGTGATTTTCTGTTTTACGGAAGAATGGATAGCCAAATTCAACTACAAGGTTATCGTGTGGAGCTTTCGGAAATTGAAGAAATTGCCGGAAAATTTAATACCAAAAACAACATTGCCGTAGTTGCCGTAAAAAATAAATTAGATGCAAATACAATTATTTTGTTTGTTGAAAATAAAAATATTAATACAAAACAATTTCACCTATATTTACAAAATAATTTACCAAATTATATGGTGCCATCAAAAATTATTACTTTAAACACATTTCCGCAAACCACAAGTGGAAAAATAGATTACAACAGTTTAAAAAAAATTGCAAGAGAAAATGTCTGAAAAAATTATCCGAAATTTAATCGATTTCTACAAAGCATTTAATGAAAAAACGCTTTATTTTGAAGATACTGCATTTCATACTTTTTTAAGCAAATGGCCAAATTGTAACATCAATAAACCAAATAATATTTTAGATTTTACAGATTTTAACAATAAAAAATACAGTAAAAATTGGATTTTATCCGAAGACTTTACCAATAAAAACAAAACCGGCATAAAAGATGCAAAATTATTTCCGGTAAGCTCGTGGACAAATATGTATTTAAGTAAAAAACAGCTTTTTCTTAAAACCAAAATACCAAATTTTACATTGGAATTTTTAAAAGAAAAAGACATTTCCGATTTTATCACTGTTATAAATGCCTCTTTTAATAAAGAAATGTTAAGATACAATCAAGTTAAAGAAAAATTAAACCACACGGATTTTTTATTTGTAACCGGAAAATCCCAACAAAAACTCGTTACAACTGCCGTTTTTTTTAGCAATGGTCAAACCGTTGGTTTGTATTTTATTGCAACAAAAAAAGAATTCCGGAAAAAAGGCTACGGCACAGAAACCATTAAACAAGGTATAAATCATATTCTATCTGAAAAACCAACCGAATTTGTTTTACACGCAACCTTTGCCGGAAAAAAGATGTATGAAAATATAGGTTTTACCGCTGTCAATAAAATGCGTATTTTTGTAAAAATTTAGACTATGATTGCTCACGAAATTTTTACGCTTATAAAAGATACTTTTCCTAATTCCGATATAACTATTACCCAAAATACTACTGCAAATGATGTGGACGAATGGGATTCGTTAGGACATATTATGCTTATACAGGCAATTGAAGAAAAATTTAAAATCGAATTTGATTTAGATGAATTACTCGAATTTAATCAAGTTGGCGATATTATAGAAGCTGTAAAAAAGAAAAAAGAATAGAAAATATGTTATGCGATATCAAGAAATTACAATTAAAGAATTGGCATCGTTTGTAAAATCGAATGTGTATCTAAACAGTAAAAATATACCGATAACCCAACAACGAGCTTTATCGCAAATTAAAAATCCGCGTGCTTCCAAAGAAGATGTTGCACTAATAATTGCCATAGATAAACAAAATGAAATTGTAGGATTTATCGGTGCTTTGCCCGAAAAAATCCCTGCCAAACCAAAACTTAAAATTGCGTGGAATTCTTGTTGGTGGATTGACCGAAAAAACGGACAAAAAGCAGCCATACCGCTTTTCTTAAAATTTTTAAAAGCCTACGACCAAAACGTATTATTTAGAGATTTAACACCAAAAACGGAAGAAATATTAATGCGTTTTAACAAATTTGAAAAAATAAAAAAACTCAAAGGTTTCCGCTATTTTTTATTTCTAAACAGCAAAGAAATAATAACGAAAAGGAATAGGATTTTTATAATTTTCTCGCCAATATTACAAGTAACAGATAAAATTACAAACACTTTTTTATTTTATAAAAACAAAAAACACTTAACAAAAAAATCCGATTTAAAAGCAGTTAAAATTAATGCAATCGATAAAGAAGCTGCTAATTTTATTAAGGAACATCAAAAAAAAGAGCTCTTTAAAAGAGGTGAAAAAGAGTTAAATTGGATTTTAAAAAATCCTTGGATTTTAAAAAAAACACTTAAAAAAGATGTGCAATTTTATTATTTTTCGGATACTTCCAGAAAATTTAAAAATGATATTTATAAATTATACAATTTAGAAAATAACTTAATAGCAGTTTTATTTTTTAACAATAATGATGGCTTAGTTAAAATTCCGTTTATTTATTTTAATGCGGATTATTTAGAAGAAATCAAAAACTTTATCTTTACTTATTTGTTACAGGAAAAAGCGAATTCGCTTTTAATTTTTAATCCGCTATTAAACAAAGCACTGCAAGATTCCAATCATCCTTTTTGGTATATTAAACCCTTAAATAAAGATTTTGTCGTTTCAAAAAAATTAAAGCCACTACTACCAAAAGAATATGATTTTCAAGATGGTGAGGGTGATTTTGTGTTTGCTTGAAAATAATAAAAAGTATTAAAAATTTTAGACATTTAAAAAATTAAAATCTATTTTTTAATTCATCTTTGGCTTCTTTAATATTAATACGAGCATTATAACCGTGCTTTTTAAGAAGATATAATAAATTGCCCCCATTGATTAAGGTTATTGGTTTCCCTTTTGCAAATTTAAAAGAATCAGAACCATAATCAGAAGTTGTAACCAAAATTCCTTTTGTTGCCCCTTCATTCATTACTGTTCCATACAAATCCCTAACAGCTGAAACACCTACTGTGTTAGTATATCGCTTTGCTTGAATTACAATCTTACCTCCACGTATTGGATCTGGATCAAAAGCTATTGCATCAACACCACCATCTCTACTAGACTGTGTAACTTTAACTTCACCTCCATTAATTCTAAATTCTAATTCAAAAATTTCCCTAATCAAATGCTCAAAATCTTCCCAATCCATTAACGCCAAATTTGTTGAAGAACTAATTTGAACTTCCTTAGAAGGTACAAAACGATTATCTTTTCTTTCAATTGAAATAATAGGCTTTATAGCTACTGAGTTAGTAATTTTACTTGCTGAAACTCCTTTCATATTTTTAAAACATTCTTTAGGATCTACATTAGGTAAATTAATTTTCATGAATTCTTTTTTCTCACAAAAAATAGATAGAATACAAATTTTATCATATAATCCTGTTGCTCTATTTATAGAATTTGTCCATCCATTAAAAACAATTGATTCAATAGAGCCTACTAAATCATTTTTAAATGACTTATTTAATAAATCTAAAACAATCCTATAAAGAATGTCCTCGTATATATTACTTAATTCCCTTTTCGAAAAATTAATTTCTCTATATTGATTTTTGGTTTTTAAATACCGTATTTCCTTTACTTTAGGAAATTGCATGAAAGAAGGTAATAAATACTCTATAATTAACATTTTATTTTCAATTACTGTTGTCCGATAAAACACAAAAACAGTTAAATTTTGATTTTAAAGCCAATAAATACGCGAAATAATTTTCACTTAAAAAAATAAGCCCTTAGTATTTTACCGAAATTAGAAGGCAAGTTTT
>Ga0256840_1001093_pt1 | contig 26185 bp, 26 predicted proteins | sample 355202metaG_FD_185969 | JGI IMG/M metagenome (GOLD analysis project Ga0256840, IMG submission 185969) | Hydrothermal vent microbial communities from Mid Atlantic Ridge, Atlantic Ocean - 355-202 | ecosystem: Environmental > Aquatic > Marine > Hydrothermal vents | place: Atlantic Ocean: Mid... | reverse complement strand
CCGAAGGTGTTTTTATACCGGTTGAAAAAGTTGATGATTGGTTAAAAAAATACGAAACTTGGCGTCACTTTATTATTGACAGCTATCACATGCGTTTAATTGAAATGGTTGAATCTATTGATACTTTAGCCTTTTCTAAATTAGATGACCGCCTACATAAATTTTTAACCGATAAGGTTAAAATAATGAAAAATAATGTTCTAATAATAACACACCAAGAAATAGCAGACGATTTAAACACCTCTCGTGTTGTAGTTTCTCGCTTACTAAAACAACTTGAAAATGAAGGGAAAATTAAAATTCGTAGAAATAGAATTATAATTGATAAAATTTAACTTATCATATTTATATAATCTTTTTCTGAAATAATTGGAATTTTTAAACTCTCGGCTTTCAAGCGTTTACTAGGCCCCATATTTTCACCAGCTATTAAAAAATTAGTTTTTTTAGATATTGAACTGGCTACTTTACCCCCATTATCTTCAATTGATTTTTTTAGTTCATTTCTGCTAAATACTGTAAACACACCTGAAACAACAAAAGTTTTCCCTCCTAACAAATTTGTTGTATTTTCCTTTAAGTTCTCATCAATTTTTAATTGAACTCCATACATTTTTAATCTTTCAATAAGTTGAATATTAATTGAGTTTGAAGAAAATTTCAATATACTTTCAGCTATTTTATCACCAATTTCATCAACCATAACTAATTCTTCAAAAGATGCATTTAATAAATTTTCGATAGACTTAAAATGTTTGGCTAATTTCTTTGCAACAGTTTCCCCCACAAATCTTATTCCCAATGCAAATAACACTTTTTCAAAGGGTATTTTCTTTGAATTTTCTATTCCCACAATTATATTCTGAGCAGATTTTTCAGCCATTCTTTCTAAAGGAATTATTTGAGTTTCTTTCAACTCATACAAGTCAGCATAATTATGAATAAGACCCTCATTGAACAATAACTCAACAGTTTCTGCTCCTAAACCATCAATGTTCATCGCTTTTCTACTAATAAAATGCTGAATTCTTCCTGTAATTTGTGTTGGACAACCATACTCATTTGGGCAATAATGTTTTGCATCTCCTTCTGCTCTAATTAATTTAGTGCCACAATCCGGACAATTTGTAATGTATTCTGTTGGCTTAGAATCTAAAGGTCTTTTAGTTAAATCTACTCCTACAATTTTAGGTATAATCTCTCCCCCTTTTTCTACAAAAACAGTGTCGCCAACTCTAACATTTAATTTTTCAATTTGATCTGCGTTGTGTAAAGATGCTCTTTTAACAATTGTTCCTGCCAATTGTACTGGCTCTAAATTAGCAACCGGTGTTATAGCTCCGGTTCTACCAACCTGATATGTTATTTCATTTAAAATAGTACTTACTTGTTCAGCTTTAAATTTATAAGCTATGGCCCAACGAGGGGATTTTGCCGTATAACCTAATTCTTCTTGTTGTGACAACGAATTAACTTTGACTACAACACCATCTGTTTCATAAGGTAGTTCACCACGTTTGGTATCCCAATATTTAATAAATTCAAAAACTTCATTAATCGTATTACAAACAGCAATGGTATCTGGGATTTTAAAACCAACTTTTTTTGCTTCCATTAGTGCCTCAAAATGTGTTTCAAATGGTAATTTATCTCCAATTAATTGATATAATAAACAATCCAATGGGCGCTTGGCAACTTCAGCACTATCTTGCATTTTCAAACTTCCACTAGCTGTGTTTCTTGGATTACTAAAAGGGTCTTCTCCCTCTTCTATCCTTTCTTCATTCATTTTATAAAACCCTTTTAGTGGTATTATAATTTCTCCCCTAATTTCAAAACTATCAATAAATTTTTCATGCAAAACCAATGGTATCGATTTAATTGTTTTAACATTGGCTGTAACATCATCTCCTTGGAAACCATCACCACGGGTTTCAGCTCTTAAAAGTGAACCATTTTCATACACTAAATTTATAGAAGCACCATCATATTTTAATTCACATGAATATGAAATATTTTCATTATCAACCATTTTTTTTATTCTATTCTCCCAATCAATTAAATCTTCTAAAGAATACGAATTAGCTAAAGAATACATCCTATTTTTATGAGTAACAGTATTAAAATTCTTTGTGATTTCTCCCCCTACTCTTTGTGTAGGTGAATTTGGGTCAAAAAATTGAGGATTTTCAGTTTCTAACTTTTCTAATTCTTTTAATTTTAAATCAAACTCATAATCAGATATTGTAGCATTATCTAATACATAATAATTATAATTATGCATACGTAACTCATTCCTAAGTTGATTTATTTTTAATTCAATATTTTTAGACATCTTAAGCTTTTTCTCTTCTTTGCTAAAATAATCATATTTTTTTTAATTTTTATTAATATTTACACCATCACAAAAGGTGAAAAAACTCTTATATTTGTGCGTAACATTGGTTACATTAGCAAATGATAAATGTCATATATGAAAATATGTAACTTAAGTAACTTTACAAAGAATTTAAGAACCTCTTAAAAAATAATAGAAACTAAATAATTAATAATGAAAAACTTACTTATTCTAGGTGCAGGAACTGCCGGCACAATGATGCTAAACAAATTACATAAAGAACTTGATAAAGAAGAGTGGAAAATAACAATTGTTGACCAGTATAAAACTCATTATTATCAACCTGGATTCTTATTTATCCCTTTTGGAATTTACAACAAACAAGATGTTACAAAACCTAAATATGATTTCTTCCCTCCCGGTGTTGATGTTATCTTTAGCCCAATTGACAGAATAGCTGGAGAAGAAAATAAAGTATATCTAGAAAACGGTGAAGTTTTAAATTATGATTTTTTAATTGCTGCTACCGGAACACAAACTAGACCATCAGAAACAGAAGGTTTAAAAGATAAACTTTGGTATAAAGACATATTTGATTTTTACACTATTGAAGGTGCCTTAGCTTTACATAAAAAGTTTAAAGATTGGGAAGGTGGTAATTTAGTAATGTGTATTCCTGAACTACCTTACAAATGCCCTGTTGCTCCAATAGAGTTTGTTTGTTTAGCAGAAGCTTATTTTGCTGAAAGAGGTATGAAAGACAAAGTAAATATTTCATACGTAACTCTAATGTCTGGTGCTTTTACAAAACCAGTTGCCTCAAAAATGTTAGGTGATTTATTAGAAGAAAAAAATATCAAAGTAATTCCTGATTTTTATTTAAGTCATGTTGATAATGAGAACAAAAAAATTGTTTCTTATGACGAACAAGAAATACCATTTGACATTTTAACTATTGTCCCTGTAAATATGGGTTCTGATATGGTTAAGCGTAGTGGACTAGGTGATGATATGAATTATATTAAAACTAATAAATATACGCTTCAATCTGATCAATTCGAAAATATTTTTGTAATTGGAGATGCTGCAAACATTCCTACATCTAAAGCAGGTTCTGTTGCTCACTTTGCTGGAGAAATCTTAATGGAGAATATTTTAGCTGCCATGGAAGGAAGAGCATTGCCTGCAAAATTTGATGGACATGCAAATTGCTATATAGAAACAGGCCATGGAAAAGGAGCTTTAATCGATTTCAATTATGAAACAGAACCTCTTCCTGGAACATTCCCTCTGCCAGGAATTGGACCATTTGGTTTATTAAAAAACACCAAAATGAACCATTATGGTAAAATTTTATTTAGATGGATATACTGGCATATTTTACTTAAAGGAAAAGAACTACCTATTGAAGCAGACATGTCAATGGCAGGAAAAAAACGTATTTAATCTTAATTATTGATAGTATAATGGAAGATAAAAATATACAGTCGCAAATAAATGCACTCGACAAAAAATTAGATTTAATACTTGGTTATGTAAACCAACAAAGATTAAATGCTACAGTTGTTGAGGATTTAGTAAGCGACCTAGGAATTATAGGGAAAGACATGTATGATTCTACCGTTGTAGAATTAGACAAAAGACAAATAGAAATTGACCCTGCAGAACTAACTGATTTAGCTGTTACATTTCTGAGAAACATTGGCAATATTAAATTGGTAATGAATACTCTTGAGATGGCAGTTGATTTAAGTAAAGAAGTTGGCCCAATTGCCAATGAAGTAATTATAGATTTCACAAAACAACTCAATACATTTGAACAAAAAGGGTACTTTGCTTTCTTTAAAGAAATAGGCCCTATAATGGATAATATTGTAACTGGATTTACACCTGAAGACTTACGAGAACTTGCAGACAGTATCGTTTCAATTCTATCAATTATTAAAGAAATGACGCAACCAGAAGTACTTGGAACTATGGAGAATGCAATTAAAGCATTCAATAGTATGGAAACTGAAAGTGTTCCTTCTTACTCAATTTGGAGAGTAATTAAAGAAATGAATAGTCCTGAAATGAAAAAAGCTTTAGGATATGGTATTACCTTTATGAAAAATGTATCTAAAGATGTTACTATAAAAAACGAAAAACAATAACAAATTAATAATCATTAAAATAAAAAAATTATGGCTGAAAAAACAATAGCTGGTAAACAAATTAACGTTACAGATGATGGATATCTTGAAGATATGTCACAATGGAACGAAGACGTTGCAAAAGAAATTGCAAAAGAAATTGGTATTGAATTAACCGATAAACATTTTGAAGTTTTAAATTATTTACGTGAAAAATCTGCTGCTGGTGAAGCTTTATCAATAAGAAGCGTTGGTAAATCTGGTGTAGTTGATATCAAAGGATTGTACAAGTTGTTTCCAAAAGGACCTCTAAAATTTTCATCTAAAATAGCAGGTATTCCTAAACCAACAAGTTGTGTTTAGTTTTTAAACTAACAATTTTATTATAATTTAATATTTTAAATATGGATTCACAAGAAAAAAAACCCTTAGAGAAAGTCTGTTTCATCTGTGCTAAAGGATCTTTAGAAGATGTGTACGCTACTTTAGTAATGGCTAATGGTGCCGTTATGGAAGGTATTGAAACCAAAGTATTTTTTACATTCTTTGGTCTTGATGGGATTACAAAAAAAACGATGAATCATTTACATACTGCAACAACAGGAAATCCTGCAATGAGAATGCCTGGCGGCCTTCCTTTTCCTACAATACTAGGAGGAATACCAGGTGTTGAAGCAGCTGTTTCTAGTATGATGAGAAAGCAAATGGAAGATTTAGATATGCCTCCAGTTGATGAGTTTTTAGAAATGATTACCGCTGGTGGTGGAGAACTTTTTGCTTGTAAATTAGCAATTGACATGTTTAAATTGAAGAAAGAAGACTTATCTGATGAGGTTTCTGCAATTTTAACTATTGGTGAATTTTATGAAATGTGTGACGGTGATAGAACACAAATTATTTTTACATAAAATTACACCAACTATTTAATTACACAAAAAAAGCTGTTTTTTCAAACAGCTTTTTTTATTTAACTATTTAATTTCGTTTTTCTTGCTTCCTTATATTTTCCAAAAGAAATTAATAGAACACCAATAATTGTAACAAAACCTCCAATTAAAGCAATAGTTCTGGGAAACTGCCCAAAATATAAATATGACCCTAGCAACACAAAAAGCCCTTTAGTACTAGTTATCACAGCTTTTCTAGATAGTGGTATATATTGTAATGCCAAATAACCTGCTATAACTGTTAAAAAAGGTCCTAACAGAGAACCTATAAAAATATTACGTACAGCTCTTGTAGGTATAACTGTAGATTCTCCTAAAACATTTAATGCTATTATAGAAAAAATCAACAAAAATAGGCTTCGGCTTATGGTTAATATTACTGGATGAATTATCTTAATGTTCTTTTTTATAATAACAGCATTTACACCTCCCAAAATACTCGAATATAGTATATATTGAGCTCCATCTATAAACATGTCACTAACATTTGTATTTCCCTTATAACTTATTACAAAAGCACCAAACAATGCTAGTAACATTCCAATAAATTCTATAGTATTAAAACGTTCTTTCAACATAAAAAAGCTAAAAGTAATAACTAGAGCTGGTGATATGTTTCCTATAAATGAAACAATTGTTGGATTGGGAATTGTGTGAATTGCTTTAAAAAAGAAATAAGTTCCTACAACCTCTACAAGTCCTAAAAAAACTAAAATTAAATAACTTTTAATAGAAAGTTTTTTTAGAATTTTATACGATTTACGGTACCAAGCGTACATTAAAATCCATAGTAATCCAAAACCAAACCAATAAACTCCAAACTGCTGTATACTAACCTCAGTTAAAGCTGCTTTACTAAAAATATAAACATTTGATACTGCGATAACAGAAACGAGTGCTAATAAAAAACCTTTGATAGAATTTGATATTTTCATACATCAAAGGTAATTTTATTAATTCTCAAAAAATGCAACTATTGTTGCTATATACTCTAATAATATGTAAACCTTCTAACTTGAGAAATATAACGTGCTAATCTAATAACTTGATGACTGTACCCATACTCATTATCATACCAAACATATAATACAGCATTAGATCCATCTTTATTTGAAATCGTTGCATGGCTATCAAAAATTGCCGGAGCTGCAGTTCCCACAATATCAGAAGAAACCAACTCATTACTTAATGAGTATTTAATTTGTTCAACCAAATTACCCTCTAAGGCATATTTTTTCATAACTTGATTGATAGTTTCTTCACTTGCTGAATTTTTTAAATGTAAATTTAAAATTGCCAAAGAACCATTTGGAACAGGTACTCTAATTGCACTTGAGGTTAATTTACCTTCAAATGATGGCAAAGCTTTAGAAACCGCTTTTCCCGCTCCAGTTTCTGTAATAACCATATTTAATGCAGCTGCTCTACCTCTTCTATACTTTTTATGCATATTATCTACCAAATTTTGATCATTGGTATATGCGTGTATTGTTTCTAAATGACCATTAATTACACCAAAATTATCTTCAATTACCTTTAAAACTGGAGTAATTGCATTAGTTGTACAAGAAGCTGCTGAAAAAATATCAATTTCTTTAGGGTTATATTCTTTATGGTTAACACCATGAACAATATTTGGAACTCCTTTTCCGGGAGCCGTTAATAAGACCTTTGAAACTCCTTTTGCTTGTATATGTTTACCTAAAGATTCTTTATCTCTAAAGACACCTGTATTATCTATTACTAATGCATCAAATATCCCATAAGAAGTATAATCTATTTCTTCAGGCGTGTTAGCAGAAATTACATGAACAGTAGTTCCATTAATAATCAGTGCTTTTTTATCAAAATTCACACTAACAGTACCATGAAAATCTCCATGCACAGAATCATTCCTTAACAATGCCGCTCTTTTTTCTAAAATAGCTTCTGTAATTTCTCCACGAGTTACAATAGCTCTTAATCGCATTAAATTTCCTTTGCCTGTACGTGTCATCAATTCACGAGCCAATAAACGCCCAATTCTTCCAAACCCATAGAGTACAATATCTTTAGGTATTATCTCAATAGTATTATTTGCATCTTCCAACCGCTCTTCAACAAAACCTTTAAATGATTGTTCATTTCCATCTAAATGAAATTCATACACCAACTTACCAATATCTATTTTTGAAGGAGGTAATTGTTGTTTTTTTATTTCACGTGCAATTTCAACAGCATCAAAAATTGAAATTGGTTTTTCAACAAAATCACTAGCATACTCAAAAAGGTTAAGTATTTCACTAACATTTTGATCTATTAATTGATTTCTGAATAAAACTAATTCAACGGTATCATCATACCATAAATCACTAATTATCCTAATTAATTCCACTGTTGCCCTTCGTCTATCTGTTTGAAAAGCGAGTTCTTTTTCGTAAAGTTCGTTAAATGACATTTTAGAGTTATGTTGTTTAATATTTTGCAAAAGTACCAATTTCAAACGTTTTCGCAATGGTTTTTAAAATAAAAAAATCCTTCCAAAATTGAAAGGATTTTCAAAAACTTAATTACTAATTTATCTAAAAATATAACGTTCTAATTCTCCATTTAAGTTTAACATTTCTATTCTCAATACTTCTCCTTTTTGTCTATTTTCAATTAAATCGCTCACTTCATCAACCGAAGTTACATTTTCATCATTAATAGAAATAATTATATATCCTTTTTTAACTCCATAATGAGATAATTCTCTATTAGAAATAGCTTCAATTTTAACTCCATTCAAAATATTGAGTTTCTTCAACTCACTTTTTTCTAAATTTTTTAATGTTAACCCCAATGTTGAAATAGCTTCCTTTAAATTTTTAGTCAAACTTACATTTACTGTTTTTTCAACTCCATCTCTTAAAAATGTTACTGCAATAACATCATTTGGTCTTTTTGTTCTCAAAAAGCCTTTTAAATCAGCAAACGTAGAAATCTTAACATTATCCAATCTAATAATTATATCTCTTGCTTTTAATCCTGCTTTCTTTGCTCCCGAGTTATCAGCGACTCCAGTTATATAATACCCTTCGGTGTAATTAATATCTAAATCTTCAGCCGCCTCATTATTTAATTCCCCTCCAAATACACCTAACATTGCCTTTTGTACATTCCCATACTCCATAATGTCTTCAACTATTTTTTTAGCGATATTAGAAGGTACTGCAAAAGAATATCCTATAAATGAACCTGTTCTTGATGAAATAGCAGTATTGATACCTATAAGCTCTCCTTTAATATTTACCAAAGCTCCTCCACTATTTCCTGGGTTAACTGCTGCATCTGTTTGTATAAAAGAATCTATATTTTTATTTCCATCTAAATCTCTTCCTTTTGCACTTACAATTCCTGCTGTTACTGTTGATGTTAAATTATAAGGATTTCCAACTGCCAATACCCACTCACCTACTTTTAGGCTATTTGAGTCTCCAAAGGTAATATAAGGTAAATTTTTAGCATCTACTTTAAGTAGTGCTATGTCATTCATAGGATCTGTACCAATTAGTTTCGCTTTGTATACTTTTTTGTTATTTAGAGTAACTTCAATTTCTGTTGCATTTTTAATAACATGGTTATTGGTAACAATATATCCATCAGATGAAATAATAACACCACTTCCCATACCAATTTGAGAATATTTTTTTATACCATTTCCTTGACCATAAAAAAACTCTGCATACGGATCAAGAATGGTTTTAAAAGATGTGTTTTTAACATGAACCACAGAATTTAAAGACTTTTCTGCAGCTAAAGTAAAATCTGTATTTTCAATTGAAGTTGAAATAGCACTTGTAAAATTAGCGGGTACAGTTGTCAATAAAGGTTCTGCTTTTTTTTCGATAACAATTTGTGGTTTTTCAACAAATAATTTATATGCCCCTAAAGTAAAAACACCTCCAATGGCCGAAAATAAAATGATTGTTAAAATTCTTTTCATAATTAAATCTCTTTTAAATTATTACTCAAAATTACTACTTAATTACATTTAAAAAAATGGTTTAACTATTTGTTAACGGTGTTTTAACTCATTTTAACATTTATAATTTCTTATAATTTATTCTACCTGTAACTTGGCTGAATTTATTACATTTGCAGTGATGGAACTTCATTTTTACAAATATCAGGGTGCAGGAAACGATTTTATCATTATTGATAATAGAAGCAATCATTTCCCTAAAAATAATATCAAAATTGTTCACAAATTATGTGATAGGCGTTTTGGTGTTGGTGCTGATGGATTAATTTTATTAGAGAACTCTACAAAAAATGACTTTACAATGATTTATTATAATGCAGATGGGAACGAAAGCACTATGTGTGGAAACGGAGGCAGATGCATTGTTGCTTTTGCTAAACATCTTGGTATTATTGATAATGAAACCATATTTGATGCGGTTGATGGGAAACACTTTGCTACAATTAGAGGTGATATTGTAAGTTTACAAATGGCCGATATTGACAAAATTGATATATTTGAAAATCATACATTTTTAAATACAGGCTCTCCACATCACATTAGTTTTGATAGTAATATTGACAAACTAGACATAAAAAATTTAGGTAAAAAAATTAGATATGGTGCTCCTTATTTTGAAGAAGGAACAAATGTAAATTTTGTTGAACAAATCTCAGATAATTCTTTTAAAATTAGAACCTATGAACGTGGTGTTGAAAATGAAACTTTAGCCTGCGGAACAGGCGCAACCGCCGTTGCAATTGCAGCAAATAAATTAAATAAAACAACGTCAAACACCGTAAAAATTGAAGTTCTAGGAGGAGATTTAGAGGTTTCATTTAAAAAAGTAGGAAATCACTACCAAAATGTATTTTTAAAAGGCCCTGCTCAATTAGTATTCAAAGGAAATATTTCAATTTAATGGCTACTTTAATTGGTGAAAATATTAACTTACGTGCTTTAGAACCTGAAGATTTAGATTTTTTATTTTCTACTGAAAATAATCAAGCTTTTTGGGGAGTTAGCGGTACGCAGTTACCATATTCAAAATATATATTAAAAAAATACATTAAAAACTCACATCAAGATATTTATGAAGCAAAACAATACAGGTTTGTAATTTGCACTAAAATAGATATCCCAATTGGTATTATTGATTTGTTTGACTTTAATCCACAACACAAACGAGTTGGAGTTGGCATTTTGTTGCTTCCAAAATACCAGCGCAAAGGGTTCGGGTCTGAGGCCTTAAAAATAATCATAGGTTATACTTTTACTTATTTAGACGTACATCAAATATATGCAAATGTCACCTCTAGTAATTTAAATAGCATTTCCCTTTTCGAAAAATTTAAATTTCAAAAAGTTGGAACAAAAAAAGATTGGATTTATTCTAATAATATTTTTAAAGATGAAATTTTATATCAACTAATCAAGAATACCAATGAATCTTAAGAAACTCTTTTTTCTAATTTTTAGTTTATTAATAATAATTGGCGGTGTATTGGGTTACAATATTTACAGTAGAATATACACGCCAAACACTACAAAAGAGGGTTATCTATACATCCCAACAAATAGTAACTTTAACGAAGTTAAAAGCTTAGTTCGTCCATTTTTAAAAAGAGTAAAACCATTTATTTGGGTTGCAAATAAGAAGAAATACCCAAGCTCAATTAAACCAGGGAAATATCTCATTCTGAAAGGAATGAACAATAATCAATTGGTTAATTTATTACGTAGTGGGAAACAAACATTCGTTAAACTTACATTTAACAATCAAGATACCTTTGAACAACTTGCTGGAAGAATCGCACAACAAATTGAAGCAGATTCAATTTCTCTTTTAAATGCGTTTAATGATGACATTTTTCTAAAAGAGAATGAATTTAACAAAAACAATGCAATTAGTATGTATATTCCAAATACATATGAGTTTTACTGGAATACTTCCGCAAACGAATTTAGAGATAGGATGCTTAAAGAATATCATAAATTCTGGAATATTACACGACTTAAAAAGGCACAGAAATTAGGATTGTCAGAAAATGAAGTTATAACACTTGCTTCAATTGTTCAAAAAGAAACTGCAACAGTTAGTGAAAGACCTATGGTTGCTAGATTGTATTTAAATAGGTTACGAGATAAATGGCCTTTACAGGCTGATCCAACCATTATTTTTGCTTTAAAAGAAAAAATGGGAAGTAATACAATTATAAAAAGAGTACTTTCAAAAGATTTAGAAATAAATTCTCCATATAATACGTATAAAAATATTGGTTTACCACCAGGCCCAATAGCCATGCCTGATATATCATCTATTGATGCAGTTTTAAATCCTGCAAATCATAATTATTATTATATGTGTGCAAGTATTACCTCTATAGGACAACATGAATTTGCAAAAACTTTAAACCAACACAATAGAAATGCTACTAAATATCAATCTTGGCTTAACAAACAAGGTGTAAACAGATAAACTCCCACCTTATTCTCATCTAATATTATTTAATAATCCATAAATGCTTCAACACTAACAGTTGTTATTTTTAATTTTTATTAACAAAAATAACTATTTGTTAACAATTTGTTAATTTTAAAATTAAATTAGTATTTTTACTGTTAATAAAAAAATATACTTTACATTTGCACCCGGAAATTTAGAAGGTAATTTAAACCTATAAATTATGAAAAAAGTAACAGTATTTTTTAGTTTACTATTATTAGGAATCATTATTTCAAGTTTTTCTAAGGATAAAAAAGTTGCAAATACTACTTATTATTTTGCTAAAGAAATAAGCTCAGTCCCTACTGAAAAAGAGAGTTTTTCTAAAAATTACAACATTCCATTTGTAGGAAATTCATTCAATGGCTTTAAAGAAGCTGTTGCCTTTAAAGAATCTCAAGGAAATTATAACGAAATAAATACACTTGGCTACTTAGGAAAATATCAATTTGGAAAATCTACTTTAAAAAGATTTAAAATATACAATACTCAACATTTTTTGAAAACTCCTAAGTTACAAGAAGAAGCTTTTATTGCTCTTTGCTCAGTAAATAAATGGATTCTAAGAAAAGATATAAAAAGGAGTATTGGAAAAAAAATAAACGGCATTAAGGTTACAGAATCTGGTATTCTTGCAGCAGCGCATCTAGCTGGTGCCGGAAATGTAAAAAAATACCTTAGAAGCAATGGTAAATATACATTTAAAGATGCATACGGATCTTCCGTACAAAATTATTTACAACAATTTTCAGGTTACGACACTTCTTTTATAGAAGCTAACAAAAAACCAATATTGTAATTTAGTTTAGTTGATTAAATAAAAAAGAGGCTGTCTGAAAAGCAATTATACTTGTCATTTTGAACAAAGTGAAAAATCTCAACATCTTGATATAAAAGTGTTTAATCTCAATGAGATTCTTCATTTACATTCAGAATGACACTTTTTAGACGACCTCTTTTTTATTCTTTATGAATTATAAATATTGTTGGTCTTTTATGCAAATCTGGATGCTCGTTTTTCCATTCTTTAATTTCTAAAGTTCTAATATATTCTGTTTGAAGTGTTATATCACACGCTATACAAAGTTTAGCCGTAGGAGTTAAGGTACTTTTCAAATCTGCAAGCATTTTCTCATTTCTGTAAGGTGTTTCAATAAATATTTGAGATTGATTTTTTCCCTTTGATAACCTTTCTAAATATTTAATTGCTGCTTTTCTTTCAGTAGTGCTTATTGGAAGATAGCCATTAAATGCAAAATTTTGACCATTAAAACCTGATGCCATCATAGCCAAAACAATTGAAGATGGCCCTACCAATGGAATTACCTTTATTCCTTTTTCATGTGCTAATTTAACTATTTCAGCTCCAGGATCAGCAATCGCAGGAACACCAGCTTCAGATAACAAACCAACTGAAATACCTTGTGAACAAATATCTAAATAGGTTCTAACTTCTAGTTGATCAGCATATTTATCTAATTTAAAAATAGTTAATGATGATTGTGATTTTCTAGGTGTAATTTGCTTTATAAATCTACGAGCTGTTTTTTCATTCTCAACTATAAAACAATCTAATTCTCCTATTACCTTTTTAACAGATAGAGGTAAAACCTCAAGAGGTTCATTAGCTCCTAACGTTGTTGGAATTAAATATAAATTTCCATTTTCATTATCCATTTGAATTTATTTTTTCTGCAATTACCTCACAGGCTTCATGCAACATTCTATATACATTTTTAAATCCAAAGCTACCACCATTATAAGGATCTGGAACATCTAAGTTTTCATCAGGGAATACTTCATTTAAAATAAGCTTTACTTTTTCCTTATCATTTTCATTCCTAGCCAACGCAATTACATTCTCATAATTTAAATTATCCATCACATAAATAACATCAAAATTATCAAAGTCTTTTACCGAAAATGCTCTGGCTTTTTGGTCTGTTATATCAATTCCATTTAATTTAGCAACATCAATAGATCTTTTATCTGGCAATTCCCCTACATGATATGAACCTGTCCCTGCAGAATCTACTAATGTTTTAAAATTATAAACTTTGGATTTTAAAATACCTTCAGCCAACGGTGAACGGCAAATGTTACCTAGGCAAACCATTAATATTTTAGTCATTTTTATTATTAAAACGTAAGTTTCTTTGTTAAATCATCAACATATCTTCTAAATTGCTTATCTGTTTCTGTTAAATTATCAACAGTTTTACAAGCGTGAAGCACCGTTGCATGGTCTCTTTTCCCAATTTGAGAGCCAATACTTGCCAAAGAGGCCTTGGTCATTCTTTTAGCAAAGTACATCGCTAATTGACGAGCTTGTACAATATGACGTTTACGTGTTTTAGATTGTAATGTAGCCACATCTAATTCAAAATAGTTAGAAACTATTTTTTGGATATAATCTATTGAAACTTCTCGTTTCGTATTTTTAACAAATTTATCTACAATTTGTTTTGTTAAAGCTAGCGTAAACTCTTTTCTATTAAATGAAGCCTGAGCAATCATAGAAATCAAAACACCTTCTAACTCTCTAACATTAGATTTAATATATTTTGCAATATATTCAACAATATCTTCTGGCATTTCAACTCCATCACGATAAAGCTTATTTTGTAAAATCAATACTCTCGTTTCATAATCTGGCACTTGAAGTTCAGCTGACAACCCCCATTTAAATCTAGAAAGTAACCGCTGCTCAATATCTTGCATATCAACAGGTGCTTTATCAGATGTTAGGATAACCTGCTTCCCATTCTGATGTAAATGATTAAAAATATGGAAAAACACGTCTTGAGTACCTGTTTTCCCTGATAAGAATTGAACATCATCAATAATTAACACATCAATCATTTGATAAAAATGAATAAAATCATTTCGCGTATTCCCTTTAACAGAATCTATATATTGTTGCGTAAATTTTTCTGATGAAATATACAAAACAGTTTTATCAGGATATTTATCTTTAATTTGAACTCCAATAGCATGTGCTAGGTGTGTTTTACCCAAACCTACACCTCCATAAATTAACAACGGATTAAATGACGTACCACCCGGTTTATTTGCAACTGCCATACTTGCTGAACGCGCTAACCTATTTGAGTCTCCCTCTATAAAACTATCAAAATTATAATTAGGATTTAATTGAGATTCAATTTTAACTTTTTGAATACCAGGTATTACGAATGGGTTCTTTAATTCGCGTTTATTAAAATCTAAAGGAACTGTAATTCCTTGTGGGTTTATTGGATTTCTATTTGAGCTTGGAATTTTTAACGTATGCTGCTTAGAACTACTGTAATTATTTTCCATTCTAACATCATAAATTAACTTAGCATCTTCTCCTAATTGCTTTACCAATGCTACCCTTAATAACTTAATGTAGTGTTCTTCTAACCATTCATAAAAAAACTTACTTGGCACTTGAATTGTAAGTGCCTCACCAGATAATTTCATTGGTTTAATGGGTTCAAACCAAGTCTTATAAGCTTGTTGCTTGATATTATCCTCTATAAAAGATAAGCATTCCCCCCAAACTGATGATGCAGTTTTAGTCATTTGTATTCAAATCGTATTTTAGTTAAAATTAGTTGATAATATTTAGAGGCTACCCTAAAATTATTTGGCTATACAAAAATGTGAATAAATTTTAGTATAAAAAAATAAAATATCTATTGATTATTAATTATTTTTTACGTAACATAACATCACTTAATATACAAAAATGATTTCAAATATAATTCAATTTAGGGTACGATATGGAGAAACAGATCAAATGAGTTATGTATATCATGGTAATTATGCACAATATTTTGAAATGGGACGTATCGAATGGTTAAGAAAACTAGGTATTTCATACAAAAAAATGGAAGAAACAGGTATTATGTTACCTGTAATTAGTCTAAATACAAACTACAAGAAACCCGCTAAATATGACGACTTATTAACCCTTAAAACAACGTTAGTAAATAAACCTTTGGTGAAAATTAAATTTGAATTCGAAATTTACAATGAAAATGATGAGCTTCTAACAACTGCAAATGCTACATTGGCTTTTATAAATTCAAGGACAAAAAAACCTACTAGGGCTCCTGAATATCTCTTAAAAAAATTAAATGAGGTTAAGGTTGGGTCTTTCTAATTTTTAAGCAACGTAAATCTAAGTACTGCTTCTCAACCATAGAAAAATTATTTTTACGTACCGATATTATAAAGTCACAATTTAATTCCATTTTTTGTTTCAAAATTTTCAGATTATTTCTCTTAATAATTTTCATTACTTTATCCATATCTTTATAATCGAAAATTAATTGAAATAAAACAGTTATTGTTTTTTCTACAATTTTAGACTCTTCTAGCAGTAATTTAGCAGTATTTCTATAAGCATTTATAAGTCCGCCAACACCTAATTTTGTTCCTCCAAAATAACGGACAACAACAATTAACACATTGGTAATATTATGAGCTAAAATTTGCCCATAAATAGGCTGTCCAGCTGTATTATTTGGTTCTCCATCATCATTAACTCTATATCTAATATCCTCAACTCCTAATTGCCAAGCATAACACCAGTGCCTTGCAGCATGGTGCTTTTTTTTCAAATCATCAATATATATTTTAACCTCATCTTCATTAGAGATAGGAAAAACATATCCTATAAATTTACTCCCTCTATCTTTAAACTGTACATCTCCATGTGCTACTTCAATTGTTTTATATGTGTCCTTTTTTTTAGTCATAAAAATATTAGTACGCAAATATATCAAAATGAAAATATTAAAATTCCGTTTCAAAAGATTATATTTGAAACTCAAAACAAACAATCATGAAAAAAACAACCTCTTTCTTTTTAATAATTCTTTTTTTAATTTCTTGTGAAAACACTTCAACAGATAAAGAGACCACTAAACGTAAACCAAACTCCTTTGCCATAGTTATACATGGAGGTGCTGGCGGAATTAAAAGAGAATACTTTACTAAAGAACAACAAGAAGCCTATGTTCAGAAACTACATGAAGCATTAGATGCTGGATATAAAGTTTTAGAAAATGGTGGTATTTCATTAAACGCTGTTGAAGCTGCTATTAATGTTATGGAAAATTCTCCACTATTTAACGCAGGAAAAGGTGCAGTATATAATAGCGAAGGAAACCAAGAAATGGATGCCGCAATTATGGATGGCAAAACTTTAAATGCCGGAGCTGTTGCTGGTGTAAACCACATAAAAAACCCAATTTTAGCCGCTCGAATTGTAATGGATAGTTCAAAACATGTATTACTCTCAGGAAAAGGAGCTGAAATTATGGCTAAAAAGTACGGAATTGAAATGGTTGATAGTAGTTATTTCTTTACTCAAAAAAGGTTAAACCAGTTAAGAAAAATTCAAGGAAAAGAAAAAATAGAACTAGATCATACCGCTTTTCTAATTAAAAATGAATTAATTGACGATCACAAATATGGCACTGTTGGAGCTGTTGCAATTGATAAAAATGGAAATATTGCAGCAGGAACTTCTACTGGAGGTATGACCAATAAAAAATTTGGTAGAATTGGTGATGTTCCTTTAATTGGAGCAGGAACTTATGCTAATAACTTAACTTGTGGAATTTCAGCTACTGGTACTGGAGAATATTTTATCAGAACCGTTGCTTCTCATGATGTTTCAAGTTTAATTCAATATAAAAATCTATCTCCAAAAGAAGCTTTACACACTGTTTTATTTGATAAAATAGGTAAACTTGGCGGTGAAGGAGGAATGATTTTAATTGATAAAAATGGGGATGTTTACTGGGATTTCAATTCAACTGGGATGTTTAGAGGGTATAAAAAATCAACTGGAGAAAGCAAAGTTGCAATGTTTGAACAAACTAAATAACCTCTATTTATTGTTGTAAACTTTTAAGGTATCTGTTGAGATTTTTTTAATTTCAGTTGGTACCTTTTCTAATCTAGGAGATTTTAAACCCTCCTTAAATATTACATCACCAATAAAAACAAAAGCTTCATCCCATAAATTTTTATTGATAAAGCTTTGCAATGTTTTTGCTCCTCCTTCAATAATTACAGATTGAATTTCATGTGTATACAATATAGCACAAATTTGTTCTGAGATATTTTTAGAAAAATCGATTTTTTCAAAAAACACATCCTTATTAATTCTTTTTTCAGGGTTTTGATTGGTAAAAACAATAATTTTAGAACTTCCTTTAAACAAATTGTAATTTAATGGTATTTTTAAAGTTTTATCTATAACAATCTTCACTGGATTTTGACCACTCCAATTCCTAACATTTAAATTCGGGTTATCATTTAAAGCAGTTGTAGTACCAACTAAAACTGCCTCATTCTCAGCTCGCATTTTATGAACCAATTGTTGTGAATATAGATTTGAAATCCAATTTGGTATATTTTCGTCAGCTTCATTTCTTAGTTTATCAAAAAACCCATCAGCTGTTTCAGCCCATTTTAAAATTATAAATGGTCTTTGTTTATTATGAAAAGTAAAAAATCGTTTATTTAAATTTTTACATTCATTTTCTAAAACTCCAACAATAACATTACACCCATGTTTTTTTAAATGCTCAACTCCTTTTCCGCTAACCTTACTATTTGTATCAATACTACCAATTACAACATTTTTAAATCCTTTTTCAACAATCAAATTTGCACAAGGAGGCGTTTTACCATAATGTGAACATGGCTCTAAATTTACATATATTGTAGCATTTTTTAATAGTGTTTTATCTTTTACAGAATTAATAGCATTCACTTCTGCATGAGGCTCTCCAGCTTTTTTATGCCATCCTTCACCAATAATAGTATCATTCAATACAATTACACTTCCCACCATAGGATTCGGAGAGGTAGCCCCTAGCCCATTTTTTGCTAATTCAATGCAACGATTTATATATTTTTCGTGTATATTCACACCGTAAAAATAGTATATTAAAATGACTCATAAGAACTTTACCATAAGAGAAATTAAACAAGAAGATAACCTTAAAATTGCAAAAACTATTAGAGATATATTAATTGAGTTTGGTGTTCCTAAAGTTGGCACAGCGTATGCAGATAAATTATTAGACACCCTTTTTGAAACCTACAACATTAAAAATGCCGTTTATTTTATTATTGAAAAAGAAGGTGAGATTTTTGGAGGTGCAGGTATTAAAAAACTAGACAACTACAATGGCAATGTTTGTGAGCTTCAAAAAATGTATTTCTTACCTGAAGCAAGAGGCATTGGATTGGGAAAAGTGTTGATTGAACTTTGTTTACAAAAGGCCAAAGAATTTGGCTTTGAAAAATGTTATTTAGAAACACTACCTTACATGAAAGATGCCCGAAAATTGTATAAAAAAGTTGGATTTAAAGATTTAGATGCAAGAATGGGTGATACTGGACATTATTCATGTAATTTATGGATGCTTAAAGATTTGTAATGAAAATCATCGACTTTAAAAAACTTTTTTTTACAGAACTTCAAGCGATTTATCCAGAAACCGAAATTCAATCGTTTTTTAATATTTTGATTGAACATCAATTAAAATTAAACCGTGTTGAAATTGCATTGAATCCAGCTATAGAAATTACCAAAACTCATTTAGATTTTCTTCAAAGTGCATTATCGGGTTTAAAAAAAAGTGTTCCAATTCAATACATAATTGGTGAAACAACATTTTACGGACTTACATTCAAAGTAACTAAAAATGTACTTATCCCAAGGCCTGAAACCGAAGAACTGGTAAATTGGGTTTTAAATGACACTAAAAATATAGCAAATATTAATATTATAGATATTGGGACTGGAAGCGGTTGTATTGCCATTTCAATAGCCAAAAACCTACCCAATACTAAGGTTTTCGCATTGGATATATCACCAAAAGCACTAGAAATAGCTACAGAAAATGCAAAACTAAATGGTGTAAATATTCAATTTATTGAAGCTGATATTTTGAACTTTTCTACATCAGATGAAAAATTTGATATCATTATTAGCAATCCTCCTTACGTACGTGAACTCGAAAAAGAACAGATGCAAAAAAATGTATTGGCTAATGAACCTCACCTCGCCTTATTTGTAAAAAATGAAAATCCGTTGCTGTTCTACGATAAAATTGCTGATTTTGCGATTGCAAATCTTAAGCAAAATGGTAGCATCTATTTTGAAATTAATCAATATTTAGGAAAAGAAACTGTAACCCTTCTAAAATCAAAAGGATTTCATAATAGCAAACTTAAAAAAGATATTTTTAGCGTTAATCGAATGTTAAAAGCAACTATAATTTAAAAAACTAAATTCGATTTATTTAAGATATCTTTGCCAAATGGCAATAAACAAAAAAAGTGAGCAAGAAATTCTAACTAAATTAGGTATTGAAAAGTTAAATCAAATGCAAGAAGATGCTCAAAAAGCAATTTCTTCTAATTCTGAAGTTATTTTATTATCACCTACAGGAACAGGTAAAACATTGGCTTTTTTACTACCAATAATTGCCAATATTAATCCGAAAATTAAAAACATACAAATTTTAATTCTTGTCCCTTCAAGAGAACTCGCTATTCAAATAGAACAAGTTATCAGAGAAATGGGAAGTGGATATAAAGCCACTGCAGTTTATGGTGGAAGATCTGGTTCTAAAGATAAAATAGAATTAAAGCACCCTCCAACCATTCTTATTGGTACACCCGGAAGAATTTCAGACCATATAAACAGAGAAACCATTGACATTCAACAAATTCAAACCTTGGTATTGGATGAATTTGACAAATCGTTAGAGGTTGGTTTTGAAGATGAAATGAAAGATATTTTAAATAATCTAACTGTTCAGAAAAAAATACTAACCTCAGCAACTCAAAAAGTAAAAATTCCATCTTTTGTAGAACTTAAAAACCCGAAAAGACTAAATTATTTAGGCAAAAAAGAAACAAACCTGAAAATTCAAACTATTGTTTCACTGCAAAAAAACAAATTAGATTCCTTAGGGAAATTACTAGGAGTTAATAGTAAAGGCAGTGGAATTATATTTTGCAACTTAAAAACAAGTATTCAAGTTGTTAGTGATTTTCTGCATAAAAACAACATAAATCACGGTTGTTTTTATGGCGGTTTAGAACAAATTGACCGAGAACGCGCATTAATTAAATTCAGAAATGGAACTCATAAAATACTAGTTGCTACAGATTTAGCTGCTAGAGGAATTGACATTCCAGAAATGGATTTTATCATTCATTATGAATTACCTAGCCGCCCCGATGAGTTTATTCATAGAAACGGAAGAACAGCTCGTATGCACAGCAATGGGACTGCTTATATTTTAAAATGGGTAAAAGAAGAATTACCTATTTTTATTAAAAATAGTGAAGAAATTAAGATAGAATCAACAAAAAAGCTAACAAACAGTAATTGGACAACACTTCACATTTCTGGAGGTAGAAAAGATAAAATTTCAAAAGGAGATATTGCTGGTTTATTTTTCAAACAGGGAAATGTTAAAAAAGAAGAATTAGGTATTATTGAATTAAAGCAAGATTGTGCTTATGTAGGTGTTAAAAATCCAAATCTAAAAATACTTATTTCTAAAATAAACAATAGCAAGCTAAAAAAGAAAAAAGTTCGAATTAGTATTTTAAAATAACAACAATTAACTTTACAACATGCGAATTGATATTATAACCGTTTCTCCCGAATTAATTAGAAGTCCGTTTGAATTTTCTATAATAAAACGTGCCATTGACAAAAACCTTGTAGAAGTTTTTTTTCATGATTTAAGAACTTATGCTTTAAATAATTACGGTAAAATTGACGACTACCAATACGGTGGAGGTGCTGGAATGGTTTTAATGATTGAACCAATAGACTCGTGTATTTCAAAGTTAAAATCAGAGAGAAATTACGATGAAATTATTTATATGACTCCTGATGCACCTACTTTAAATCAACAAACGGCAAATACGCTATCACTTCATAAAAATATCATTATTCTTTGTGGGCATTACAAAGGTGTAGACCAACGTGTTAGAGAGTTGTTTATTACCAAAGAAATTTCTATCGGTGATTATGTTTTGAGTGGCGGAGAGTTAGGAGCTGCTGTACTCTGTGACACTATTATAAGATTAATACCAGGTGTTTTAGGTGATGAAACTTCAGCTTTAACTGATTCTTTTCAAGACAACCTACTATCGCCTCCTGTGTATACAAGACCAGCTGAGTATAAAGAATTGAAAGTGCCTGAAGTCCTTTTATCTGGTAACTTTCCAAAAATTGATGAATGGAGGAGTGAACAAGCGTTAAAAAGGACAAAAAAAATAAGACCCGATTTGTTGGAAGACTAATCTTTTTTCTTAAATTTGCACACTCAAAATTAACCTCTGACGAAAATCGTGAATGTTGGTTGTTGAAAAACCCATTAAAATTTTAAAGAATGGATAACTTAGTAAAGTTTGTACAAGACGAATTTGTAACTAAAAAAGAATTTCCTCAATTTCAAGCTGGAGACACAATTACAGTATATTATGAAATTAGAGAAGGTGAAAAAACTCGTACACAGTTTTTTAGAGGTACTGTAATACAACGTAGAGGAAGCGGCTCTTCAGAAACGTTCACTATTAGAAAAATGTCTGGAACAGTTGGTGTAGAACGTATTTTCCCAATTAACTTACCTGCTATTCAAAAAATTGAAGTTAACAAACATGGTAAAGTTCGTAGAGCACGTATTTTTTACTTTAGAGGCTTGACTGGTAAAAAAGCAAGAATTACTGAAAAGAGAAGAGGATAATTTATTCTCAAATAACATTGTATAAACCCGTACTGAAATTCAGTACGGGTTTATTATTATTAACAAATGTTTATAAGTGGAGTTTATATCTTGTTAAAAACTAAACAGTTATAAATTTGGAAAATAGATTTTTCTGTACTTCTTTTACAGAAGAATTAGCGGAAGGGCTATAGAGTATAGCTTTAGAATGCAAATTTTAAGGTCGAGTTTTAGAAACTCAACGCAAATTCTCAAATGTTCTTGAACATCGTTTTTAAAATCAAACTTTAATTAGTAATGTGCCCGAGTATTTAGCATGAATAACTGGAAACACATGATTTTAAAGACAAATTTTAAAATAAAATTTTAAAGCAAGTAATTTTCTTAAGTTACAACAAAGTTTTGAGTTTTATTTTAAAAGAAACTACGTATCCAATAAGAAGTTGTAGTTTGTAAGAATAGCAACAAGATACGGTAGAAAGGTTGATGGTGTTGTACTTTAACTAGAATGACAAAAAGCTACCAACCAACTTTTACTGAAGACTTATTAGAGAAATAGTTTCAGCAAAAAGCCATGATATTGAGAAATCAATATGATGGCTTTTGTTTTTCTTAAATTAAGGTATTCAATTTTCGAATAATTCTAAAAAAACGACCTTATTTATAACGTTTTCGCAATCAGTTTTTCCATCATTATTCACTATCTTTGTTCAACTTTTATTAAATTAATTTAGCAATGTTACAATTAGGCATGATAATGGTAATTGTAATTTTAAAAACATACAAATAGCATGAGCACAACACCCAAAATTATCTACACTAAAACAGACGAAGCTCCGGCTTTGGCTACCTATTCATTTTTACCAATTGTTGAAGCATATACAAAGCCTTCAGGTATTAAAATTGAAACCAAAGACATTTCTTTAGCAGGTAGAATTTTAGCATTATTTCCGGAAAATTTAAAACCCGAACAAAGAGTTTCAGATGCATTAGCAGAATTAGCTTATTTGGTAAAAAAACCTGAAGCTAACATTATTAAACTACCTAATATCTCTGCTTCTGTACCTCAACTAAAAGCAGCCATTGAGGAACTGCAATCTTTAGGTTATGCAATTCCTAATTACAACGAAGAACCTGAGACTGCTGAAGAAAAAGAAATTCAACTTAAATACAATAAAGTAAAAGGTTCTGCTGTAAATCCAGTTTTACGTGAAGGAAATTCAGATCGAAGAGCTCCAAAAGCAGTTAAAAATTATGCTAAAAAAAACCCGCATTCAATGGGTGCTTGGTCTGCTGACTCTAAAACTCATGTTTCAACAATGGATCACGGTGATTTTTTCTCAAATGAAAAATCTATGACTGTACCAACAGCTAGAGATGTTAAAATTGAATTTACCAATAAAAATGGATTGGTTACTATTTTAAAAGAAAAACTATCATTATTGGATGGAGAAGTTATTGACGCAACTTTTATCAGTAAAAAAGCTTTAATTTCATTTTTAGAAAAACAAATTAAAGATGCTAAAGAAAAAAATGTTTTATTTTCTTTACATATGAAAGCTACAATGATGAAAGTTTCTGATCCAATTATTTTTGGACATGCAGTTACCACTTTTTTTAAAGATGTTTTTGAAAAACACAGTGAAGTAATTAAAGAACTTGGCGTAGACGTAAACAATGGCTTTGGAGACTTAATCGCTAAAATTCAAAGTTTACCAGCTGATAAAAAAGCTGAAATTGAAGCAGACATTAAAACTTGTTTAGAGAATGGTCCTGATATTGCTATGGTAAATTCAGATAAAGGGATAACAAACCTTCATGTTCCAAGTGATGTGATTATTGATGCTTCAATGCCTGCCATGATTCGTACATCTGGAAAAATGTGGAATGCTAAAGGAGAATTACAAGATACCAAAGCTGTAATTCCAGATAGCAGTTATGCTGGCATTTATAAAGTAACTATAGATTTTTGTAAAAAACATGGTGCTTTTGACCCTGCAACAATGGGAACATCACCAAATGTAGGATTAATGGCTCAAAAAGCTGAAGAATACGGTTCGCACGATAAAACTTTTGAGATAAAAGAAGATGGTACTGTAAAAATAATTGATGATGCCGGAAACACATTATTAGAAAGTATAGTTGAAAAAGGAGATGTTTGGAGAATGTGTCAGGTAAAAGATGCTCCAATACAAGATTGGATTAAACTTGCTGTAAGTAGAGCCAGAGCAACAAAAGTTCCTGCTATTTTTTGGTTGAATAAAGAAAGAGCACACGATGCTCAAATAATAAAAAAAATAAATAAATATCTTCCAAACTATGATACAACAGGGTTAGATATTAGAATTATGAATCCAGAAGCAGCCATACAATTTACATTAGAAAGAATTAAAGATGGCCTAGACACTATTTCTGTTACAGGAAACATTCTACGTGATTATTTAACAGATTTATTCCCTATCCTTGAATTAGGTACGAGTGCTAAAATGTTATCTATTGTACCTTTAATGAACGGTGGTGGCTTGTTTGAAACCGGAGCTGGCGGTTCTGCACCTAAACACGTACAACAATTTGTTAAAGAAGGTCATTTAAGATGGGATTCTTTAGGTGAATTTTTAGCATTGGCTGTTTCACTAGAACATTTGGGTGAAAAATACAACGTTCCAAGTGCCTTAGTTCTTGCTGAAACATTGGATGAAGCTACTGATAAATTCTTGGATAATAAAAAATCTCCTTCCCGTAAAGTAAATGAATTAGATAATAGAGGAAGTCACTTTTATTTAGCTACATATTGGGCTGAAGCTTTAGCTTCCCAAAATAAAGATTTAAAATTGAAAGAGAGGTTTGCTAAAATTGCTTCAAAATTGATACATAATGAAACAACAATTATTAACGAACTAAATGCTGCACAAGGAGCTCCTGTTAATATTGGTGGTTATTATGAATTTGATGAAACTTTAACTAAAAAAGCTATGAGGCCTAGCAAAACTTTAAACACAATTATTTCAGAAATATCATAAATTTAAATATCTAAAATTAAATTTTATACAAAAAGCTTTAACAAATGTTAAAGCTTTTTGTATTTATTTATGAAAAGTATATTAGTCTAAAATAAATCACTTATTTTTAACTTTGTTAAAACAAATTTTATGCACTTAAAACTAAATCATTATTAATGGCAACTGATAGAAAAGAATTAATGCGGGGTTTAAAATATGAATTAATTGCATTTCCTTTAGTTATTTTAGCGCCTATTTTAATTACAATAGGCTTTAAAGCCATTAAACAAGAAAATAATTACCTATGGCTTATTACAGGAGTTTTAGCTGCAATAACAGCTATGATTATTGGTTTTTTAGGGATCCGCATTCTTTTGAATGCTTTTTTCAGTAGTAAATAGTTATGTTTTGTAACTTAAAAAAGTTTACAAACTGGGAATATTGGCCTTCATTTATGTTCTATATACCTGTAGTTCCTTATGCTTTATACTTGGCTATAAAATCGAGAAGTTTTG
>Ga0256840_1001092_pt1 | contig 26196 bp, 20 predicted proteins | sample 355202metaG_FD_185969 | JGI IMG/M metagenome (GOLD analysis project Ga0256840, IMG submission 185969) | Hydrothermal vent microbial communities from Mid Atlantic Ridge, Atlantic Ocean - 355-202 | ecosystem: Environmental > Aquatic > Marine > Hydrothermal vents | place: Atlantic Ocean: Mid... | reverse complement strand
CAGGTTGTCCCTGCGCAGGCCGGTTTCCATGCGGCGCTCGAGCACTTCGCGCATCATGGCATAGTCGTCGGGTTCCTCCTTGAGCCGGATCCGGTAGTGGCGGAAGCCGGGGCCATGTTTTTCGCCCTCGCGGAAACAGACCAGCGAGCCCACGGCCTGCCGGCCGGCCAGGTTGGAGATGTCCAGGCATTCGATCACCTGCGGCAGACGCCGGAGCCGCAGTGTTTTCTGCAGGCTGTCGGCCAGGACCTCCCAGGATTTTTTCTTTTTCTCCCGCTCGCTGAAGATCTGCTCCGCATTGGAGGCCGCCATCCGCATGAGCTGCATCATCCTGCCCCGCTGCGGCACGTGCAGCCGCACCGGTCCATGGCGCAGCTCGGCCAGGTGCTCGGTCAGCAGGTCCGTGTCGTCGGCGGCATGGGGCAGCAGCAGTTCGCGCGGCGGCTGGCGCTGGGCGCTATAGTACTGGAGGATGGTCTGGGCCAGTATCCGGCCGTCCATGCCGATGGGGTCGGCCATGAAAAAGCTCTGCACACCGGTGATCAGGCCGGCGCGGACAAAGAGGATGGCAATCCCCACCGAGCCGCCCTGGCGGGCCAGGCCGAAGATGTCCTGGTCCAGGTCGTGGTCAGCGGCAATGACCTGGCGTTCCAGGGTCTTTCTGAGGGCTGCCACCTGGTCCCGGTACCGGGCCGCCTTTTCAAAGGCCAGTTCAGCGGCCGCAGCCCGCATCCTCTCCTCCAGCTCTGCGATCAGCTCCGTGTTCCTCCCCTCCAGGACCCGCAGCACGTCCCGGACCAGGCCGGCATAGGCGGTCCGGTCCACCGTGCCGGTACAGGGCGCCAGGCAGCGGCCCATCTGGAAGTTGAGACAGGGCCGCTTCCGTTCACGGACCGTCCGGCAGCGGCGCAGGGGAAACATGGTGTACAGCAGACCCAGGGTCGCGCGCATGGCGCTGGTGGAGGCATAGGGGCCGAAGTAGCGGCTGCCGTCCCGGATGCGCCGGCGCGTGACAACGATCCGTGGCCATTGCTCGCCCGTGGTCACCTTGATCAGGGGATAGTTCTTGTCGTCACGCAGGATGACATTGTAGCGCGGCCGGTGCTTTTTGATCAGCGACGCCTCGAGGATCAGGGCCTCTTTTTCCGTGGTGGTGAGGATGGTCTCCACCCGCTGCACGTGCGAGAGCATGACCGCGGTCCTGGAATGCGGGCCGCCGTTGTGGCGGGCGTACTGGGAGAGCCGTTTCCGCAGGTCCCTGGCCTTGCCCACGTAGAGGACCTCGCGCCGGCCCAGCATCTGGTAGACGCCGGGACCGTGGCTGACCGTGGCGAGAAACTCGGGTGTGAGCACCGTGGCGCCGGTGTCAGGAGACGGGGAGGAGTTGCTCTTCGCTTTCATCTGCAAAGACAGCATCAAAGAGGCGCCGGGTGTACGGATGTTGCGGATCCTTGAAGATGGCTGCTGCCGGGCCACTCTCCACGATCCTGCCCCGGCGCATCACAACCAGGGAATCGGCCATGCTGCGGATAACCCGCAGGTCGTGGGTGATGAACATGTAGGTCATGCCGTAACGGTCCTGCAGTTTTTTCAGCAGGTCGATGACCTGGGCCTGGATGGTCATGTCCAGGGCGCTGGTGGGCTCGTCCAGGATCAGGAGGTCGGGCCGGAGGACGATGGAGCGGGCAATGGCGATCCGCTGCCGCTGGCCGCCGGAGAACTCATGGGGAAAACGGGAGGCCATGTCCGGGTCCAGCTCCACATCCTCCAGGGCCCTGGCCACCAGGTCCCGCTCTTCCTGCCGGCTGGAGCAGACCTTGTGCACCCTGAGTCCCTCGGCAATGATCTGCTCCACGGACAACCTGGGTGAGAGGGAGGAGAAGGGGTCCTGGAACACCACCTGCAGCTCGCGGCGCAGGGGGCGCATGCGGGCGGTGCTCAGGGTGGTGAGATCGATGCGCTCGCCATTGTCGCTGCGCTGATAGAGGATACGGCCGCGGCACGGGACCAGGCGGAGCAGACACATGGCCAGGGTGCTCTTGCCCGAACCCGATTCACCCACCACCCCCAGGGTGGTGCCCTGGCGGATGGTCAGGTTCACGCCGTCCACGGCCTTGAGCGTTTTTTTCTTTCTGCGCAGTAGGCCGGTCCATTCCGTCTTGAGGGTGAATTCGCAGTGCACGTCCCGCAGGACCACCAGCTCCCTGCCGCCGGGCCTGGGAGAGCGGGTGCCGTGGGGCACGGAGCGGAGCAGGTGGATGGTGTAGGGGTCGCGGGGCGCGGAAAAGATCGAGTCCGTGGTGCCCTGTTCCACGATCCGGCCATTATGCATAATCGAGACCGAGCCGGCGATCTTGCGCACCATGGGCAGGTCGTGGGTGATGAGCAGGACCGCCATGTTGTACTCTTCCTGGATGTCGCGGATCAGGTCCAGGATCTGGTTCTGGATGGTCACGTCCAGGGCCGTGGTGGGCTCGTCGGCAATCAGCAGGTCGGGATGGCAGGCCAGGGCCATGGCGATCATCACCCGCTGCCGCTGGCCGCCGGACAACTGGTGCGGGTAGGCGTTGAACCGGTATTCGGGCTGATCGATACCAGTCCGTTCCATGAGCTGCAGGGCACGCTCGCGGGCCTGGTCTCCGGTCATGTTCCGGTGCAGGACCAGTGGTTCCACGAGCTGGCTGCCGACAGTATACACCGGGTTGAGCGAGGTCATAGGTTCCTGGAAGATCATGCTGATGCGGTTACCGCGCAGGTCGAGCAACTCCTTGCGGTCCAGGCCGAGGATGTCACGGCCGTTGAACAGGATCCGGCCGCTGGTCCGTACCCGGCTCGTCTCCTCCAGCAGCCGGAGGATGGAGAGTGCGGTCACCGACTTGCCGGAGCCGGACTCTCCGACCAGGGCATGGGTGGTACCCTTGGCGATGTCCAGGCGAACATCGTGCAGTACCCGGGTTTCACCGCCGATCTCCTCGTCGGAACAGAAGGCAAGGGACAGGTTGTCGATGTGCAGCAGGTGGGTCATACTCGTCACGGTGCAGGTTGATAATAGGTCGTTTCTGCCAGCAATTGATTGAAATAGCGATGCTTTTGCGCTGGTTGAAAGAGCGGGGCAGGGCGATGCTGCGGGCTCCCGGGAGAAACTATGTCTTTTCCGGAACCTTGAAGCCCAGGTAGATGCCGTTGCTGATGCCCAGCAGAAGCAGCAGCGTTTCGGGAAATTCGGGCATGGACATCGTCTGGGCCACGGAGCGAACAAACACGGCACCCAGTATCACCGTCCAGGCCACGACCTGCATGCGGTGGATGCTCATGCCGTTTCCGTCGTCGTAGATATCGCGCCAGAATCCGCTGGATACCGATGCGGGCTCCTTCCCGGCCAGTTGCCTGATCTCCGAATCGATCCCGGCCTGGTACTGCTGAAGGGTTTCCATTGTTTCCGGGGCATTCTTGAGCAGGATAGGGTGCAGTCGTTCCTGCTTCTGAAGAAGTTCCTCCAGCCTGGCCTCACGCCTGGCGATCTTTGCACTTTTCTTGTTCTGTCCGATCACTATGGAGCTGAGTCCTGTTGCGCCGCTGATGCCGAGCAGGATGAGAACCTGCTGGGGAATCCGCTCCATGGTACCGGTGAGGATCCAGAGACTTGTGAATGTCAGCACAAGCAGCAGGCCCCAGAAAGCCATCTGACTTTTTCCCAGGCTGTATTGACCGTTACGCGTTTCACGCAGGGCGCCAGCATTCTTGACCAGCAGAGTGTAGGCCGCCAGGAAGATCACCATGCAGGCGGCTATCACCGTCCATGCCACACTGGTCCGGACAATATGGAACCGAAAAGGTTCTGGCGAGTCAACCTGCAGGGGTATGCCGGTGCCGATGGCAAGGGCCACCGGGAGTTGCATCTGGTAGCCGCGGCACGTCCTGCCAAGGAGCTCGTCCCATGCCCTGCGGTTTGCGTCCTGCTGAGGATCGCGGACAAGAGGGAAGTCGATGAAAAGCGCGTGCGACTCGCCCTGTTTCTGGAGAACGGTCGGCGTTATGCCGTCCATCATCACGTCATCGAGATAGAGTTTGAGTGCGGTTGCCGGCGTGTGATCGGTAAGCAGTTTTCTTATCTGCCTGGCATAGATTCCCGTGGCCTTTATCCTGAGTTTGTCACCCAGGATGTATTCACCTGCTGCCGAACCGTTTGTATTCTCAATGACCAGGTGGGAGGAAACGCTTTTCATCTGCGACTGTCTTGCCTGATATTCTTGCTCCCGTTGATCAAATGGCAAGAAAGAAGGAGTCTCTGCCTGCGACGGTCCTGCAGCGCTGATGTGCTGCGGCGTAATCAGAATGGAAAAGATCATTACGACCAGGCAGTACATGGCATACCCTCCTCTGCTCTTTCGTGTTTGTGTGGAAATGTTCAGCACACGAGCCGGACGGAATCCTCTCCTTGTGAATGGTACTTCGATTTTACCGTGCTGTCACGACATGAAAATTTTCAAAGCAACCATAGGACAGCAGAGGAGAGAAAATGAGGTGGATCCCATAAATGGGACAGTGTGCTGAGCGCAGAAGTCAACCTGACCCGGGAGAAAATGAACCGAAAAAGAAAAGGGCTAACACCTTTATTGTCTGAAGGTGGTAGCCCTGTGTTTTTTCTGGTGCCCGGAGCGAGGGTCGAACTCGCACAGTCATGCGACCGAGGGATTTTAAGTCCCTTGCGTCTACCAGTTCCGCCATCCGGGCAATCGGCGCTACTCTACACACGGTGCTGTTGTTTGTCAATCCGTCCTCCCCTGATCCGATGCTGTTCCGGCTGGTTAGCTATGGCCTTTTGCCATGGCTCTGTGCTATGCTGCAGAAAGAGCCGAGCACAGAGTGTCGGCCGGACGGCTCCCTGTGCCGGGTACCGGGCACGGCCTGCCGATTTCCGATAACTGCAACATTCCCGGCTGCGTGCGCGCAGCACGCCGCCGGTCTTTTTGCGTCATGGTAGCTGCGACGTATCACCGGACATGAAACGCGTCATTCTCATCATCGGCCTGCTGCTGCTCATCCTCCTGGGCGGTACGTTCGGCTACATGCTTTTTGAAAACACCAGTTTCTGGGACGGTCTCTATCTCACGGTCATCACCATCACCACGGTCGGCTACGGTGACCTGGTGCCCATTCATACATCAGGTAAAATCTTCACCATCTTTCTGGTGTTTTCCGGTGTCAGCCTGGTGATGTATGTCTTTGGCCGCATCACCGAAACCATGATCGAAGGCGGTCTGCGTCGCATAGTGGAGAGGAGGAAAATGGATAAGAAAGTCGCCCGCCTGCGGGATCATTACATCGTCTGCGGGTTTGGCCGCATCGGCAAGGTGATCTGCAAGATCCTGAAGGAGAACAACCGGTCTTTCGTGGTCATCGACAAGAACGTGGAAGAACTCAAGGAGGTCGAGAGAAGGGGATATATCGAACTCCAGGGTGAGGCGTCCGATGACGATGTCCTGCTGTCTGCGGGCATCAGGCGGGCCAGGGGGCTGATCGCCGTGGTCTCCTCGGACGCCGACAACCTCTATATCACCCTGACCGCACGCGGCCTGAACCCGGATCTCTTCATTCTTGCCCGGTCCAGCGGGGTCAACGGGGTGGAGAAAAAGCTCATGCGCGCCGGCGCCTCCAAGGTCATCTCGCCCTATTACATCGGCGCCCGGCGCATGGCCCAGCTCATTGTCCGGCCCACGGTCATGGACTTCATCGATCTCACCATGCATGCCGGCGACCTGGGGCTGCGGATGGAGGAACTGCTGGTTTCAGAGAGAGCGGGCATTGCCAACAAGAAGCTGCAGGAGTCCGGCATCCGCAAGAACTACGACGTCATCGTGGTCGCCATCAAGCGGGAAGGGGGAGAGATGCTCTTCAACCCCAAGCCGGACACCATGATCCTGCCCGGTGACATCATGATCGTCCTCGGTGAACACGATCATATCACGGCCCTGGAAAAGGAGGTCTGATCCGGCTCACCCCCTGACCAGAGCCAGCATTTCCCGCACGGCCCGGTCCAGACCCACCAGCACGGCACGGCTGATGATGGCATGGCCGATGCTCAGCTCCTCGATGGTGGGAAGGGCTGCCACCCTGGCCGTGGTCCGGTAATCAAGACCGTGGCCGGCATTGACCCGCAGGCCCGATTCAAAGGCCAGCTCCGCCGACTGCTCGATGAGGCGGAATTCCCGGTCCCGCTGTTTTTCATCCGTGGCATCGCAGTAGCGGCCGGTGTGCAGCTCGACAAAGGTCGCTCCCACCTCCCTGGCCGCCTCGATCTGTTCCGCATCCGGATCGATGAAGATGGAGACAGGGATCCTGGCCTTGTGCATCCTGGCAATGGTCTTCTTGAGCTTCTTTTCGTTGGCGATCACGTCCAGACCGCCCTCAGTGGTCAGCTCTTTACGTTTTTCCGGCACCAGGGTGATCATGTCCGGGTGGATGTCGAGGGCGATCTCGATGATTTCCTTTGCCGCCGCCATCTCCAGGTTGAGCTTGGTCTTGACGGTCCGGCGCAGCAGGCGCACGTCGCGGTCCTGGATGTGGCGCCGGTCCTCGCGCAGGTGGACCACGATACCCTCGGCCCCGGCCAGTTCGCAGATACCGGCGGCCAGGACCGGATCGGGCTCGGCGATCCCCCGGGCCTCCCTGATGGTGGCGATATGATCGACGTTGACGGCAAGATGTGGCATGGTTTTTCTCCCTGAAGGTTCGCTGTTGGCAAGATCCCTGAAGAGCTGCTTCTCCTGTTGCTGCATCCGCCGGGCCTCCTCTTCGGAACGCTCATGGTCCATGCCCAGCAGGTGGAGGAGACCGTGGATGATCAGCTCGGTGAGCCGGTGGTGCAGCGAGACCCCGGCGATTGCCGCCTCCCGGGCCGCGGTATCGACCGAGATCAGGATGTCGCCCAGCTCGGCACCGGGCAGCCCCCCGGCCGGCAGGGCCATTTCCCGGGCCGCGGGAAAGGAGAGCACGTTGGTGGGGCCCTGCCGCCGGCGGTACATGGCATTGTAGTGGCTGATGTCGGCATCATCCATGAGGATGACACTTGCCGTATCCTCTCCACGGCCAATGTGCTGCAGCAGCCAGCGGCTGCGCTGGCCGAGCAGGGCCGTGCAGAGAGGATAATCTTGAGCCCCGGGCTGGACAGTCAGGTGGACCGGCATGATTGCGCCTATTTCATTGCCGCCGGCCTGCCGCGCCGTGCGGCCTGTTTTTCGTAGGCCCGGATGATCTCCTGCACCAGGGGGTGGCGGACCACGTCTGACCTGGAGAAGGTGCAGAAACGGATGCCGCGGATGTTTTTCAGGATCCGCTGCGCCTCGATAAGGCCCGAATGGCTGTTGCCGGGCAGGTCGATCTGGGTGACATCGCCGGTGACCACGGCCCTGGAATCAAAGCCGATCCTGGTGAGGAACATCTTCATCTGCTCCCGGGTCGTGTTCTGGGCCTCGTCGAGCAGGACAAAGGCGTTGTTGAGGGTCCGGCCGCGCATGAAGGCCAGGGGCGCGATCTCGATGACGCCGCGCTCGATCAGCTCCCGGGTCCGCTCCTGGCCGAGCATGTCGCTCAAGGCATCGGTGAGCGGCCGCAGGTAGGGATCCACCTTCTGGGCCATGTCGCCGGGGAGAAATCCCAGCTTCTCGCCTGCCTCCACCGCCGGCCGGGTCAGGATGATGGAGCGGACCTGTTCGCTGGCCAGGGCCGAAACCGCCATGGCCACGGCCAGGTAGGTCTTGCCGGTGCCGGCCGGGCCGATACCGAAGACGATGTCGTTGTTGCGGATCGCCTCGATATAGTTCTTCTGGTTGACGCTCTTGGGCGAGATCACCCGGTTGCGCGAGGTGATGTAGACCTTGTCGAGGAAGATCTCCTCCAGGCTGGTGCCTGGCGCGGATTCCAGTATCCTGAGGCCGAAGGCGATATCGCGGGTGAAGATCGGATAGCCCCTGGCGATCAGGCCGTAGAGCTGTTCCAGGACCGAGACCGCCAGCTCCACCGCATGGCTGCGGCCGCTCACCTGGACCGAGTTGCCACGGGCATGGATGGAGACACCGGCACTCTGCTCCACCGCCTGCAGGTTCCGGTTCAGATCACCGAACAGGATCTGGGCGTTTGTGTTGTCGGCAAAGTCCAGGTCCCGGGTGATCTCCATGTTCAGTGCTGCTGATGCTTTCAACGGTTCTTCTTGGTGCGGGTTGTCTTTTTCAGTTCCTGGTCGATCATCTGCTGGATCGCCTGCTCGCTGCGGTTGGTGACCCGGCGGCCGTTGATGAACAGGGTGGGGGTGCCGGAGACCTCGGCCCTGCGGGCGTCCATCATGTCCCTGGCCAGCTTCTGCCTGGTCTCGGGGCTGTTCATGTCCTTCCTGAACCGGGCCATGTCCAGACCGATCTGCTGCGCGGCCTGGTCGATCTTTTCCCTGGTCAGCGGTTTGCTGGCAAACAGGGCGTCATGCATCTGCCAGAATTTCCCCTGGTTCTGGGCCGCGATGGCGGCAAGGGCTGCCGGTTCGGCCATGTTGTGCATGGGCAGGGGCATGTGCTTGAAGACGATCTTCAGGTTGTCCCGGTTGTGGTCCAGGACCTGCTTGAGCAGGGGCAGGGTCTTGCTGCAGTAGGGGCATTGAAAGTCGGAGAAGATCACCATGGTCACCGGCGCATCCGCCTTGCCCATCACCGGGGCGCCGCTGGTGTCGATGGCCTGAATGACGCTCACATCCAGGGCGGTGTAGGTGTTGTCGCTGTCGTTGATCAGGTAGAGCATCTCGCCGCGCGGCGCAATGTCGATGGCCGACGTGTTCCTGTCCACCGGGATGGTGCCCAGCAGGGTGCCGTCCTGGGAAAAGACGTGGACCCGGGCGTCGTTGCCGAGGACAAAGACCTTGCGGTTGTCCAGGGACTGGACGAAATCCAGGGGCTTGACGTCGAGTTTCCAGGTCGAGCGCACAGACCAGTTGAGCCTGCCGTCGCTACCGGCGGATATGGTGGCTGAGGCCGTGGCAGGCAGGAGGAGCAGGGCGCAGATGAAAAGGATTCTGTTCATGGTTGCAAACCTTTCTGTTGAAATTGTCGGGAGACACGGGCCCCTCTTGCCGGGGGCAACGTGGCGCCCTGGTTCAGGGGGTGTCTTTGTCAAAGCCGGGAGTAAACGTGGCGTAAAGGTTCAGCAGCACGCATGCGGGAGTCTCGCTGCGCTCGCTTGCCGGCCGGTCAGTCGCGATCATGCGCAACTGACGCACTGCTGAACTTTTACAGGAGTCCCGGCATTGCAAACCGGTCGCCGATGGCGGTAAACTGCTGCAACCGGGAAGCTCGGTGATCCGGGAGGTGCCGGCAGGTAAAGGGCCTGGAATGGTCATGCGCAATAACCTGGCGGATAGCTCCTTTTTCACGATACTCCCTAGTATAATGATGCGGCAGCCGTTTCGCAAGGCGCTCCATAACTTTTCAAGTTTATTAAAAATACGTATTTTTCGCCTCCTGCCTTACTTGACGGCCGTCTTTAAATTGGTTATTTATACATGTTTGACGCGAGAGTGGCGAAACTGGTAGACGCACTGGATTTAGGATCCAGCGCACATTGTGCATGGGGGTTCAACTCCCCCCTCTCGCACCATGTTCCGCATGGACCGCGGCATCCGGTTCTCTGGTGGTTTTGGGTGGGTGCCGCGGTCGGTGCGGCCGGCGTATTGCCTCTGTTGTGCCGGCAGGGCCGGGAAAGGAAAGAGAGAATATGACCTGCTCGTGGTGAACAGGACACGAAATATCAACAAAGGAACCACAGTCCATGGATATCGTTGTAGAAAATGTGAGTGAACTGACCAGGAAACTGACCATCACCCTGCCCGGAAAAGAGGTGGGCAAAGCCCTGGACAAGGCATATAATAAACTGAAAAAGGATGTGAAGCTGAAAGGCTTCCGCCGTGGCAAGGTACCGCGGTCCGTTCTCGAGAAGAACTACCGGCAGCAGGTCCAGGCTGAGGTCGGCGAGCAACTGGTTCAGGAGACCTATTTCGACGCCGTGGAAGAGAAGGAACTGGACCCGGTGGTGCATCCGGAGATCACCGAACATCGCTTCAACGACGATGGCACCTTTACCTACGTGGCCGTGGTCGATGTCAAGCCTGTTTTCGAGATCAGGGAGTACAAGGGCCTGGAGATCGAAAAACCGGCCACCGACGTCACCGACGAGGAGGTGAACGAGGAGCTGGAACGGCTCCGGCGGCAGCATGCCGTGCTGCGCTCGGCCGGTGATGACCATGCCATTGCAGAGGACGATATCGCCATTGTCGATTTTCAGGGCTTCCATAACGGCAAGCCCATGAAGGAGGTCCGCAACCAGAACTATTCCGTGGACGTGGGGTCGGGCCGCCTGGGCAAGGAGTTCGAGGAGAAGCTCATCGGCATGAAGAAGGGGGACAAGACCCTGCACGAGATCGAGTTTCCGCCCGACTACCCCAACCCTCTGCTTGCCGGCAAGACCGTGGAGTTCAAGATCGATATCAAGGATGTCAAGGAGCGGATCAAGCCTGACCTGGACGATGAGTTTGCCCGTGATATCAGCGAGGAGCACGAGAGCCTGGATGACCTGAAGGAGGCGATCCGCAGACAGCTCAAGGAGAAGAAGGAAAAGGCCCTGGAGGGAGACCTCGACGACCGGATCATGCACAGACTGCTGGAACTCAACCAGTTCGAGGTGCCCGAGCGGCTGATCAAGTTCGAGATCCAGGAGATGATCAACCAGACCGAGGAACATCTCAAGCGCGCAGGACTCACCATGGAGTCCGCCGGCATCAAGGTCGAGGACCTGGTGGAGAAGAACCGCGAGGTCGCCGAGAAGCGGGTCCGGGGTGATTTCCTGCTCAAGAAGGTGGCCGAGCTGGAGGAGATCAAGCTCGTGGACGAGGATCTCGAGCGTGGCTACAAGCGCATCGCCGGCGAGTACAACATGACCGTGCCCGAGGTCAAGAGCTACTTCCAGCGGCGCGAGGAGCTGATGCCCTTCATGCAGGAGCTGCTCAACGAGAAGATCCTGCAGTTCCTGCGCGAGCAGGCAAAGATCGTCGAGGTGCCCGCCCCGGAGGAGCAGAAAGAGGAGCAGGAAGCTTGATTTGTTCGCTCTCCGTACCCATCGTGTCTGACAGGATGCCAAGACCTGATGTTTTCAACCGAGAATCGACAGTGGCGACAGCAGTTGATCGATTTTCATAATTTGCTGTGGCTGCGACAAAGAATCCTGGTCCAGCCATGCTGGTTTTTTCACTGGAGTGTAGCCGTATGAACCTGGTTCCCATGGTTGTCGAACAGAGTCCGCGCGGTGAGCGGGCCTATGATATCTACTCGCGCCTGCTCAAGGAGCGGATTATTTTTCTGGGCTCCCAGGTGACAGATGATGTCGCCAGCGTGATTATCGCCCAGTTGCTTTTCCTCGAGGCCGATGATCCGGACAAGGACATCACCTTTTACATCAACTCGCCCGGCGGTTCCGTCACCGCGGGCCTGGCCATCTATGACACCATGCAGTATATCCGCTGCGACGTGGCCACCCTCTGCATGGGACAGGCTGCCTCCATGGGCGCGCTGCTGCTTGCTGCCGGAGCCGGGGGCAAGCGGTTCGCCCTGCCCAATTCCCGGATCATGATCCATCAGCCCATGGGCGGTTTCCAGGGTCAGGCCACGGACGTCGATATCCACGCCCGGGAGATCCTGCGTATGCGCAAGGACCTGAACGAAATCCTCGCCCGCCATACCGGCAGGACGGTCAAGAAGGTGCAGAACGACACCGAGCGTGACAATTTCATGAGTGCCGAGGAGGCGCGCAAATACGGCATTGTCGACAAGGTGCTGACCTGTCGCAAGGAGATGGACAAGGAGAACGAGTCATGAGTGATGATTTTCATGATGAACATAACATCTCGTGTACCTGCTCATTCTGCGGCAAGAACCAGGATGAGGTAAGCAAGCTGATCGCCGGACCCAATGTCTATATCTGTGATGAGTGCATTGATCTCTGCAACGAGATCGTCATGGATTCCTCGGAACAGGAGGACCGGGAAGGGGGCCCGCGCCGGGTGCTCAAGCCCAAGGAGATCAAGGCCCACCTGGACGAGTACGTGATCGGCCAGGAGTATGCCAAGCGGGTCCTCTCCGTGGCTGTGCACAACCACTACAAGCGCATCGATTCCCAGGCCACGGGCAGCAGCGATGACGTGGAGCTGCAGAAGTCCAATATCATCCTCATCGGCCCCACCGGCAGCGGCAAGACGCTCATGGCCCAGACCCTGGCCCGGATCCTCAATGTTCCCTTCACCATTGCCGATGCCACCACCCTCACCGAGGCGGGCTATGTGGGCGATGACGTGGAGAACATCCTGGTCAACCTGCTCCAGACCGCTGACTACGATATAGAGCAGGCCGAGCGCGGCATTATCTACATCGACGAGATCGACAAGATCGCCCGCAAGTCCGATTCCGCCTCCCTGACCCGCGATGTCTCCGGCGAGGGCGTGCAGCAGGCCCTGCTCAAGATCATCGAGGGCACCATGGCCTCGGTGCCGCCCAAGGGCGGTCGCAAGCATCCCCAGCAGGAGCTGGTCAGGATCGATACCTCCAATATCCTGTTCATCGTCGGCGGCGCCTTTGTCGGCCTGGATCAGGTGATCAAGCGCCGCACCGGCACCAAGGCCATCGGTTTCGGCGCCAAGGTGGTGGGCGGGACCAAGAAGAGCATCGGCGAGATCCTGGCCGGCATCCAGCCCGAGGACCTGCTCAAGTTCGGCCTGATCCCCGAGCTGGTCGGCCGTCTGCCGGTGATTGCCACCATGGAGGAGCTGGTGGAGGACGACCTGATCCGCATCCTCAAGGAACCGAAAAATGCCCTGACCAAGCAGTACAGGAAACTGTTCGAGTTCGAGGGCATCACCCTGCGCTTCACCGAAGGTGCCCTGGAGGCCATCGCCAGGAAGGCCCTGGAGCGCAAGTCCGGAGCGCGCGGCCTGCGCTCGGTCATGGAGGAGGCCATGCTGGACGTGATGTACGAGCTGCCATCGGATGAGAACGCCTCCGAATGCGTGATCAGCGAGCAGGTGATCACCGCTGGTGAATATCCTGTCATCCTGTACCACAACACTGAAACCAAGAAGAGCGCCTGACAAGTATATGAACGAATTGACGGCAGATACATACCCCCTCATGCCCCTGCGGGACATTGTTTTCTTTCCCGGCATGGTGGCGCCGCTGGTGGTGGGACGGAAGAAATCCATCAAGGCCCTGGAAAGGGCGATGGAGGAGCGCGCCCTCATCTTCCTCGTCACCCAGAAGGACTCCGGGGTGGACGATCCTTCCAGGCGGCACCTGTATTCCACGGGGACCCTGGCTGCTGTCATGCAGCTGCTACGCCTCCCCGACGGTACCATCAAGGCCCTGGTGGAGGGCAAACGCCGGGGCCGGATCACCGAGATGATCGAGGGCGGATCCTTCTACTTGGTGCGGGTGGAGGAGATGGCCGATATCGACACCGAGGGGCCCGAGTCCCAGGCCTACCTGCGGGAGCTGCGCCGCACCTTTGATCAGTACGCGCAGATCAACAAGAAGTTTCCCAAGGAGGTGCTCAAATCGGTGGCTGCCATCGAGGATCCGTCCAGACTGGTGGATCTCATCACCTCCCATATGCAGCTCAAGACCGACGAGAAGCAGAAGCTGCTCGAGGCCACCTCGGTGCCCAGGCGCATCGAGCTGCTCCTGGAGATCATCTACCGGGAGATCGAGCTGTTCGAGCTGGAAAAGAATATCCACGCCAAGGTCAAGAAGAAGATGGGGACCACCCAGCGCAACTACTACCTTGGCGAGAAGATCCGGGTCATCCAGGACGAGATGGGCCAGGGCGAGGGGGGCAACGACCTCGACGAGCTGGAAAAGGCGATAAAGAAGAAGCATCTGCCCAAAACGGTACGGGAAAAGGTGCTCAAGGAGTTCAAGAAACTCAAGCAGATGCCGCCCATGTCCGCCGAGACCACGGTGGTGCGCAACTATATCGACACCATCATCACCCTGCCGTGGAAGAAGAAGACCCGCACCAGGATCGATATCGATCGCGCCGAGCAGGTCCTGGACGAGGACCACTATGGTCTCAGGAAGCCCAAGGAGCGGATCCTCGAGTATCTGGCCGTACAGTCCCAGGTCAAGAAGATCCGCGGGCCCATCATCTGCCTGGTGGGACCGCCAGGCGTGGGCAAGACCTCGGTCTGCAAGTCCATCGCCCGCGCCATGGGCCGCAGGTTCATCCGTCTCTCCCTGGGCGGTGTGCGGGACGAGGCCGAGATCCGCGGCCATCGCCGCACCTACATCGGCGCCATGCCGGGCAAGATCATCCACTCCATGCAGAAGGTGGAGGTGATCAACCCGGTCTTCTGCCTGGACGAGGTCGACAAGATGAGCGTTGATTTCCGCGGTGATCCCTCGGCCGCCCTGCTCGAGGTCCTGGATCCGGAACAGAACTCTGCCTTCAATGACCACTACCTGGATCTCGACTATGACCTGTCCGAGGTTTTTTTTATTACCACGGCCAACAACCTGCATGGCATTCCGCTGCCCCTCCAGGACCGGATGGAGATCATCCAGCTCAGCGGCTACACGGAAGAGGAAAAGCTGAAGATCGCTTCCGGCTTTCTCATCCCCAAGCAGCTCGAGGCCAACGGTTTCGGCAGGGAGGACATCCATTTCAGTGACCATGCCGTCCTGGAGATCGTGCGACGCTACACCCGTGAGGCAGGGGTCCGCAACCTGGAGCGGACCATTGCCGCAGTCTGCCGCAAGGTGGCCAGGGACCGTCTCAAGCGCAAGGAACCGGACCGGAAGTACCGGATCTCACAGCAGTCGGTGGCAAAATACCTGGGGGTGCCCAAGTATCGCTTCGGCCTGGCGGAGAAGAACGACGAGATCGGTCTTTCCACCGGCATGGCCTGGACCGAGGTGGGCGGTGAACTGCTGCAGATCGAGGCCACCATCATGCCCGGTTCCGGCAAGATGATCGTCACCGGCAAGCTCGGCGACGTGATGCAGGAGTCGGCCCAGGCGGCCATGTCCTATGTCCGCTCCCGGGCCATGCGGCTCGGTCTGGAGACCGATTTCTACCAGAAGATCGACATCCATGTCCATGTTCCGGAGGGGGCCATTCCCAAGGACGGACCGTCGGCCGGTATCACCATTGCCACCAGCATCGTCTCGGCGATCCTGAAACTGCCGGTCAACAGGCAACTGGCCATGACCGGCGAGATCACCCTGCGGGGACGGGTTCTGCCCATCGGCGGACTGACGGAAAAACTGCTGGCCGCCAAACGTGGCAACATCACCCATGTCCTGATCCCCTCGGAAAACGAGCGGGACCTGAAGGATGTGCCGCAGAAGATCCGTAACAGTCTGACCATCGAGCTGGTGGAGGACATGGACGAGGTCCTGCAGAGGGCGCTCATCGTCAAGGAGGGCGAGGCGTTGTTCAAGGACGTGCCGCTGGATTCCATTTTCAATGATTTCACGGTATCATCCCACAATACTCCGGCCCAGTAGCTCTTTCCCCACCCGGATGCAGACATGCTTTTTCCAGTTGCGACCCTGGGCGTCCGGTGGTAGCATACATGGTGTGAACAGCCACCATGTCGCACTGGTGGCCGGGGAGTAAAAACTCCCGCAGCAGGAGGCCGCACGCCGCTTTTTTGCTTGACGGACAAGAGGTATCCTGCTAAATACACCACACATCCTTTGGGGGCGAATAGCTCAGTTGGGAGAGCATCGGCCTTACAAGCCGAGGGTCACAGGTTCGAGCCCTGTTTCGCCCACCAGGATATAACGGGGTCGTAGTTCAGTTGGTTAGAATGCCGGCCTGTCACGCCGGAGGTCGCGAGTTCGAGTCTCGTCGGCCCCGCCATTCCATACCGTGTACAGGGAATGACAGCCCTGTGGTTGCTTGAGCAAAAGCCGCCTGAGGAGTGAACGCTTCTCAGGCGGCTTTTTGTCTTTTAACCGGCCGGAATACATCGCGTCGGCCCTGTCGAAGGGACAGAATCTGTACGCTCCCGAGGTACTGATCAGAAGTCATAGTAGAGGATCGTTGTGCAGATCCCGGCGGCGCCGACCAGGAGAAAGGTGATCAGGAGCTGGCGAAAGAGCTGGCGGTGGCCCATGGAGAAGACCAGCAGCAGCTTGACAAAGGTGTTGGAGAGGGCGCCGAGAACCAGGTTGAAGCTGGCCCAGTCCAGGGAGATGATACCTGCCTTGTGGGCGTCGCTCAGGGAGAAGGCGATGGCATCGGCGTCCACCAGGCCGCTGACAATGGACATCAGGGGCAGCCAGCGGTTGCCGAGATAGGCTGTTGCCAGCCTGGTCAGCATCAGGATGCCACTGAAGACCAGGCCAAACGAGATGGCCGACTTGAGACAGAAAGGGTTGGTCAACTGCATGGCCGTCCTTCCGCCGCCCTGTTCCCGCCTGGCCCGAAGGTGGAGAAACAGGGCCATGGCCATGCCGGTTCCGCCCATCACCATCAGGGGCAGGAGGGCATTCCTCATCAGCGGCTGGTTGACAATGGCGATCTCGAGAACCAGCCTGGGAAACATGATCGACGAGGCCAGGATGACCGCCACGGCAAAACGTCGGTTCAGGGCGGGTGTTTCCAGGCTGCGGCGGGCAAAGGCCACCGTGGTGACGGTGGAGGAGGCCAGACCACCGATCAGGCCCGTCAGGCCGGTGCCGGCGCCGGGTCCCAGGAGCTTGACCAGGACATAACCCACCAGGCTGATCATGGAGACAAAGACCACGATCAGCCAGATCCTGTACGGGTTCAGGGCCTCCAGCATGGTGATGAGCCAGGCAAGGTCCAGCCCGGCGGGAAGGTAACCGGCCAGGTTCTGGTTGGGCAGGACCGGCAGGATGATGAAGGTGATGACCAGGAACTTGAGCGCTGCCTGGAGCTCGAAGCCATGGATCGAGTCGGTGAGGGTCTGGATCGCCTTTTTCTGGGACAGGATACCCAGGATGACGATGGCCAGGGCAATGGATATCTCCGGGGCGCCAAGTATCACAAGGACGCCGAGGAAGAAGGTGACGATGGCCGAGAGTTCGGTGGTGATGCCCGAGTCATGACCCCGGTCGGTCCAGTAACCGGCAACGAGGAGGGCGAGGGCTGCGGTGAAGCCCGTCAGGATCAGCCAGGAATTGTCGAGACGGAGCGCCACGTGGGCGCTGATTGCGCCGGTGAGCGCAAAGAGGATGAAGTCCCTGGTGCCGGCGTGCGGGTTCTCGGACCCTGCCATTGCCCGTTCCAGCCCGATGGCGAACCCGATCAGGCCGGCCAGGCCGAACTGCATGAACTGCTGAAGAAGAACGTCCTGCATGGCGTCTTGGTCTCCCTTTCTTCCTGTGTCTGTTTCCGGACCACCATGACAGGAGTGCCTTGCCAAGTCAATGCATTTTGTTTGCCCCATGGTCGCACCGTTCCGTTCCGGGGCTGTGCACCTGTTCCGGACACCAGGGCCGCCGTGTATTGACAGGTCCGGTCCATTAGATCAGCTGGCACGCGTATATGAGACGCTGCCGGTCTCGCGGGAAGAACGAATCCGACAACCCTTGATAAGAGCCCTGAAGCATGGTAACAGTGCAATCCTGCCGACAGGCGTTTCCCCCCCCACCACTGATTCTTGTAGAGTGCGGCAATGCCCCGGGCGTGCGTGATCGCGGCTCGCCGGCTGTGGTCCGGTGAAAAGTTCACCGCTATGGGCGACCGCCTTGAACTGCAGGTACTTTTTGTACAAGTGCAGCAAGGCGTCAGCTGTGCGCCATCATGGCTGGTCGGCAGGTAAGCGAGCGAGACTCCGATAGCCCGCTATGCGGGCAAACGCGACCGTGCAAAGCTGCGCTTCCTGTGAGCGCTTACCCGCGAGCGCGTGCAGATGGCGTGCTGCTGAACTGCTGGGGACTGTTACGGAATTTTTACGAAGCATAACTGCGAAGCCGCGGCCGCTTGCTGCCATTTGACCCTCTTTGCCGACCCCGTAACCTGCCCGGTGCGGGGAGGTCGCCCCTGGTAAGGGCAGGTGCCAAATTCACAAAAAAGGAATTCCCGTGGAAAAGATACTCGTTACCGGGGCAGCCGGCTTCATCGGTCATGCCCTGTCCAAACGTCTGCTGGAAGAGGGCCGCACCGTGGTCGGCCTTGATAACCTCAACGACTACTATGATCCGGAACTCAAGCGGGCGCGCCTGGCCCAGCTCACCCCTTTTCCCAGGTTCGTTCACGCCGGTTTCGACATGGCGGATCGGGACCGGGTGGCGGCCCTCTTTGCAGAACACCATTTCGACGCTGTGGTCAACCTGGCCGCCCAGGCCGGGGTGCGCTACTCTCTTGTCAACCCGCATTCCTATGTGGATACCAACCTGGTGGGATTTGTCAATATCCTCGAGGGCTGCCGCCATACCAGGGTCAGGCACCTGGTCTATGCCTCGTCCAGCTCGGTCTATGGCGCCAATACAAAGATGCCTTTTACGGTGCACCACAACGTCGATCACCCCGTCTCCCTGTATGCGGCCTCCAAGAAGGCCGGCGAGCTGATGGCCCACTCCTACAGCCATCTCTACGGCCTGCCCACCACCGGTCTGCGTTTTTTCACGGTCTATGGTCCCTGGGGCCGACCGGACATGGCCCTGTTCCTGTTCACCAGGGCGATTCTCGAGGACCGGCCCATCGATGTCTTCAACAACGGCAACATGGAGCGCGATTTCACCTATATCGACGACATCGTCGAAGGGGTCGTCCGCATCATCGACCACGTGGCTCAGCCCAACCCGGACTGGAGCGGCGATGATCCAGATCCGGCCACCAGCTACTGTCCCTGGCGGGTCTACAACATCGGCAACAATGCCAAGGAAAAGCTGATGCGCTATATCGAGGTGCTGGAGGAGTGCCTGGGGAAAAAGGCGAAGAAGAATTTCCTGCCCATGCAGGCCGGTGACGTGCCGGCAACCTATGCCAACGTGGACGACCTGGTGCGGGAGATCGGCTTCAAGCCCGATACGCCCATCGAGGTCGGGATCCGCAACTTCGTTGACTGGTACCGGGAGTATTACGGCGTCTGATCAGAAGGTCCCCCGGTACGTCTATTTGTGCATGGAACGTAGGACGGACAAGAGCCCTGCAGGTGGGCCGTCGGCTTTCCGCCCCAGGCGACCCGCGGAGATCCCTGTCGTCAGGCACCGCTTCATCTGCACGCCATCCGGAGTCTGCTGAACCTTTACGGGATCCCCGTCTCTATCCCTTCTGTTTCAGCACCTCGAGGGCGCCGTTGATGATGCCGGCAGTGTCGATCCCGGCGTTTTTCCAGAGGATCTGCTGGGTGGCGTGCTCAATGAAGGTGTTTCCGTAGCCCAGCAGGCGGACAGGGATGTTGATGTGCAGCTCGGCCAGCATCTGCAGTACCGCACTGCCAAATCCACCCTTCTTGACATTGTCCTCGATGGTGACCACCGCGCCGGTCTGTTCCGCCAGGGTGCCGATCAGTTCGTTGTCCAGGGGCTTGATGAAGCGGGGATTGATCACCGTCGCCTCGATCCCCAGCTTGGCCAGGCCCTCGGCAGCCTCCAGGGCGGGATAGACCCGGTTGCCGACGGGCAGGAGGAGGAGATCACCTCCTTCGCGCAGCAGTTCGCCACGGCCGATGGGCAGGGTTCTGAACGAGGTGTCCAGCTCCACGCCCTCGCCGGTGCCGCGCGGGTAGCGGACCGCCACCGGATGGCCGTGGTTGACCGCGGTGTAGAGCATGTGCTGGAGCTCGTTTTCGTCCTTGGGCGCCATCACTGTCAGGTTGGGGATGAAGCGGAGAAAGGAGAGATCAAAGACCCCGTGGTGGGTGGGGCCGTCGTCGCCGACCACGCCGGCCCTGTCCAGGGCCAGGGTCACGGGCAGATCAGGCAGGCAGACGTCATGGATGATCTGGTCCAGGGACCGCTGCATGAAGGTGGAGTAGACCGCCACCACGGGCCGCATCCCCTCCATGGCCAGGCCGGCGGCAAAGGTCACGGCGTGCTGTTCGGCAATGCCCACATCGAAGAACCGCTCGGGAAAGCGGCGGCTGAACGTGACCAGGCCGGTGCCGGCGGGCATGGCGGCGGTGATACCGGTGATCCGGTCGTCCTGTTCGGCCAGCCGGCAGACCGTGTCGCCGAAGACCGAGGTATAGGAGGCGCCGGCGGCTTTACCCCTGGGTTTGCCGGTGGCAATGTCAAAGGGACCGACACCGTGATAGTCTCCTGGGCTGGTCTCCGCAGGCTCGTAGCCCTTGCCCTTGGTGGTCAGCACATGGACCAGGACCGGGCCGTGGCTGTGATCGCGCACGTTCTGCAGGGTCTCGATCAGGTCCTCCAGTTCGTGGCCGCGGATGGGGCCGATGTATTCGAATTTCAGGGCCTCGAACAGCATGCCCGGCGTGAAGAACCCCTTGAGGCTCTCCTCGCTTTTGCGCAGCACGGTGAGGATATTCTCACCCACCGAGGAAAGGGACTTGAGCCGTTCCTCCACGTGTTCCTTCATCCGGCGGATGGTCCTGCCGGTCAGCTTCTTGCTGAGAAAACTCGACAGGGCGCCGACATTGGGCGAGATGGACATCTCGTTGTCATTGAGGATGACGATCAGGTTCTTGTCCATGTCCCCGGCCTGGTTCAGCCCCTCGAAGGCCAGGCCGGCTGTCATGGAGCCGTCGCCGATGATGGCGATCACCTTGGCGTCATCCTCTTTCAGCTCCTTGGCCGTAGCCAGGCCGAGGCCGTAGGAGATGGAGGTGGAGCTGTGGCCGGTCTCCACCACGTCGTATTCGCTTTCCGAGCGCTTGGGAAAGCCGCTGATCCCCTGGTACTGGCGTAGGGTGTGGAACCGATCCCGCCGGCCGGTGAGCAGCTTGTGGGCATAGGCCTGGTGGCCGACATCCCAGACCAGCTTGTCGCGGGGGGTGTCGAACACGTAGTGGAGGGCAATGGTCAGCTCCACCACTCCCAGGCAGGGCGCCAGGTGGCCGCCGGTCTCGGCAACCGTGGAGATGATCTTTTCCCTGATCTCGGTGGCCAGGGTTTCGAGCTGTTCGGGATCGAGTTTCCGCAGGTCCTCGGGCGAGTCGACCTGCTGCAGCAGGTTGGCCGGCCGGTCTGCGGGCGCATTCATCATGAGCATGGTTATCTTTTTCTCTCCACAATGTAGGTGGCAAGGGCGCGCAGCGGTTCCGCGCTCTCCCCGAAGGATTTCAGGGCCCGGTGCGCCTCGGCAACGGCATCTGCGGCCATGGTCCGTGATTTTTCGGGCCCGAACAGGGCAGGATAGGTGGCCTTGCCGGCCTCGGCGTCGCTGCCGGCGGTCTTTCCGAGCTGTTCGGTGGTGGATTCCACGTTGAGCAGATCATCGACGATCTGGAAGGCCAGGCCGATGGCATTGCCATAGTCGGTCAGGGCCCGGAGCTGTATCGCGTCGGCGCCGGCGGCAATGCCGCCGGCCTCCACCGCCGCGGTGATCAGGGCGCCGGTCTTGCTGCGGTGGATGGTCCTGAGCAGGTCGTAGGGTATATCTTTACCTTCGTTGGCCATGTCCAGGCTCTGTCCCCCCACCATGCCCAGGGGACCTGCGGCCCGGGCAATGGTGTGGCAGATCCGCAGCCTGGCCGCTGCCGGTGTGGTGGCAAGGGCCGGATCACTCAGCAGCTCGAAGGCAAAGGTCAGCAGACCGTCACCGGCGAGAATCGCCTCGGCCTCGCCGAACACCTTGTGGTTGGTGGGCCTGCCCCGGCGCAGGTCATCGTTGTCCATGGCCGGCAGGTCGTCATGGATCAGGGAATAGGTGTGGATACATTCCATGGCGCAGGCCACGGGCATGACCCGTTCGTCCCCGGACGTATCGCCGGTCACGGCGCGGGCCGCGGCCAGGCAGAGGATGGGGCGTACCCGTTTGCCGCCGACAAAGAGGCTGTAGCGCATGGCCTCGACCAGGCGGCTGAAGTCGCCCTCGGCCGGCAGCATGAACCGGCCGAGATAATCCTCCACCAGCCGGCGCTGCTCCTCAAGATAGGCTTTGATCTCCACGGTCTTTCTCGTCAAAGGGGACAGGTTCCAGGTGGCCGCTCTTTTCGAGCAGCAGGTCGACGCGGCTGCGCGCCTCCTCCAGCCTGGCGCCGCAGAAGCGGACCAGCTCGATCCCTTCCTCGAATTTTTTCAGGCTTTTTTCCAGGCTCAGTTCACCCTGTTCAAGTTCGCTGGTGATCTGCTCCAGGCGGGAGAGAGCGGTTTCAAAGGTTTTTTTCGCCATGGCCGTAGTTTGGCTGAGGATGTGTTGCAGCGCGACAGATTCGGGTTTAGAATGCCGTGCCATGGTACATTGTACAGATGGAACCTTTTATAATAAACATTCTCTGCAATGCTTTCAACTCCTGTTTCATAATGACCGGTCAGATCGACAATTTTGCCTCCTGGCTGCTGGTGGAGAAGGGATACTCGTCGCACACGGTTGCCGCATATCTTCGCGATGTCAAGGAGTTTTATCGTGCAGCCGGCCGGCCGGCCGATCCCGGCGGCCTCGGCGGTGACCAGGTACGGGCCTTTGTCGCCTCTCTCTATGGCACCAATTCGGCGGCCTCTGTGGCGCGGAAATTGTCCGCACTGCGAACCTTTTTCAGGTTTCTCGTCCGGGAGAATGTGCTGGACCGTGATCCACTGGCCGGTATTGCCAATCCCAGGCTGGCCCGGTATATTCCCGCTTTTCTCACCGTGGACGAGGTCTTTGCCCTGCTGGAGGAGCCGGTGCCTGGCAGGGATGCCTTTGCTCTTCGGGACCGCGCTCTCATGGAACTGATCTATTCCACCGGTATGCGTGTGTCGGAACTGGTTTCCCGGAACATGGAGGACCTTGATTTTACCGAGGGCATGGTTAGAGTGAGGGGCAAGGGCAACCGGGAACGTATCGTGCCCTTTGGCCGCGCGGCTGCCGCTGCCCTGGAGGCCTATTTTCCGCAGCGGCAGCAATTGATCCGTGATCGGGTGTGCCGCGGTCATGTGGCCGAGCGCTGCGCCCTGTTTCTCAACAGCCGGGGCAGCCGTCTCAGCGCGCGCAGCGTCGAGCGGCTGGTCCGGATGTATGGCGAGCGTGCCGGCATCGCCACTGTGGTGACCCCCCATGCCCTGCGCCACTCCTTTGCCACTCACCTGCTGGAGATGGGGGCGGACCTGCGCGTGGTCCAGGAACTGCTCGGCCACGCGAGCCTGTCCACGACCCAGAAGTACACCCACGTCAATATGGATCACCTGAACCGGGTCTACGACAGGGCGCATCCCCAGGCCAGGGGGACAGGTGACAGGTGACAGGGGACAGGGGACAGGGGACAGGTGACAGGGGACAGGTCGTTCTCTGTCTGGTTTTGATATTTCCGTGTATCTTTTTGAAATAAGGGGTTTTGATGAAAAAAGCCAGATCAACCACCATCCTGGCCATCCGGCATCGGGGCGATGTGGTCGTTGCCGGTGACGGTCAGGTCAGCCTCGGCGCCACCGTCATCAAGCATCGGGCCCGCAAGGTGCGCCGCCTGTACCACGACAAGGTGATCACCGGATTCGCCGGTTCCACCGCCGATGCCTTTACTCTCTACGACAAGCTGGAACAGAAACTCGAGCAGTACAACGGCAACCTGATGCGCTCTGCCGTGGAGCTGGCCAAGGACTGGCGCACCGACAAGATCCTGCGTCGGCTGGAGGCCATGCTGATCGCCGTTGACAGCAGGTATTCCCTGCTCCTTTCCGGGACCGGTGATGTCATCGAGGCCGATGACGGCATCCTGGCCATCGGTTCCGGCGGCCCCTATGCCCAGGCCGCGGCCACGGCCCTCCTCGCCCATACCGACCTGGATGCCGAGGCCATTGCCAGGAATGCCATGGAGATCGCCGCGTCCATCTGTGTCTACACCAACCATAATATCGTGATCGAAAAGATATGAAAGAGATCAATTCGCTGACCCCCCGGCAGACCGTGGCCGAGCTGGATCGCTACATCGTCGGCCAGGGGGACGCCAAGCGTTCCGTGGCCATTGCCCTGCGTAACCGCTGGCGGCGGCAGCAGGTGGAGCCACCCCTGCGCGAGGAGATCGCGCCCAAGAATATCATCATGATCGGTCCCACCGGCGTCGGCAAGACCGAGATAGCCCGCCGGCTCGCCCACCTGGCCCAGTCTCCCTTTCTCAAGGTCGAGGCCTCCAAGTTCACCGAGGTGGGCTATGTGGGCCGGGACGTGGAGTCCATGATCCGGGATCTGACACAGCTGGCGGTCAACATGGTGACAAAGGAGGAAGAGGAACGGGTGCGGGAGAAGGCCGATGCCATGGCCGAGGAACGGCTCCTGGACCTGCTGCTGCCGGCGACGAGCCAGCAGCCGACCGCAAGGGAGCATCCCGCCGATTCCAACGTCATCTCCATGGGGTACAGTGATGTTCCCGCCACGGCCGGCGGCACTGGGGAGACCTTCCAGGAGACACGGGAGAAGTTGCGCCGCATGCTGCAGACCGGTGAACTCGACGATCGACTGGTGGAGATGGCGGTCACCGCCAGGCCATCGGCGCCCATGGTGGAGGTCTTTTCCGCCTCCGGCCTGGAGGAGATGCAGTCCTCCCTGCAGGATGCCTTTTCCCGTTTTTTCCCCGGCAAGAAGCAGAAACGCAAGGTCCGGGTGCCCGAGGCCCTGGAGATCCTGAAGAAGGAAGAGGCCGAGCGGCTGGTGGACCAGGAGAGCGTCACCGAGAAGGCCATCCGCCGCACCGAGCAGTCAGGGATCATCTTCCTGGACGAGATCGACAAGATCGCCTCCCGTGGCGGTACCTCCCCGGGCGGGCCCGAGGTCTCGCGGGAAGGCGTGCAGCGGGACCTGCTGCCCATTGTCGAAGGTGCCACCGTGACCACCAAGTATGGCCCGGTACGTACCGATCACATCCTGTTCATCGCCTCGGGTGCCTTTCACCTCTGCAAGCCCTCGGACCTGGTTCCCGAGCTGCAGGGCCGTTTCCCCATCCGGGTGGAGCTCCATGCCCTGGGCGAGGAAGAGTTTTTCCGGATCCTCACCGAGCCGCAGAACGCGTTGATCCGCCAGTACACGGCCCTGATGGCCACCGAGGGGATCGATCTTGTCTTCGAGGAGGAGGCGATCCGCGAGATGGCGCGGATCGCGGTGGAGGTGAACCAGAAGACCGAGGACATCGGCGCCCGGCGGCTGCATACCATCATGGAGCGGGTCCTGGACGAAATATCCTTTGACGCGCCGGAGCGTGACAGCGCCACCTTCACGGTCACGGCCGACTATGTACGGAACCAGTTGGCCGATATCTCGGAAAACGAGGACCTGAGCAGATACATCCTGTAGCCGCGCCCGTGCCGACGGCGTGCTGCTGAACTTTTTGCCGCACAACAGGCATCACCGCGCCGCCGGGCCGGCAGGCCGGGAAGAGGAGGGGAGATGGAGTTGTTTATCGATCCTGAACTGAAATATTGTCCGCAATGCCATGACGAGTACCGGGCCGATATCGTCACCTGCGCCGAGTGCGGCGTCGAGCTGCTCACCGGGGTGGAGATGCAGGCGCTGCAGGAGGAGCGGCATCGGCGAAAGGCGGGGCGGCCCCGGCAGATCGGGCCGGACGAGGAACTGGTCGATGTCCGGCGCGGCCCGGTCCTGCAGATCAAGGAGCTGCAGGTCATCCTTGGAGAGCGCGATATCCCCTCCCTGGCGGTGAAGGAAGGTGGCGCCGGCTGCGGCAAGGGCTGCTGCGGTACCGATCTCATCCTCCGGGTCCGGGCCGACGACGCGCCCGAGGTCATGCAGATCCTGACCGAGGAGCATGTCCGCGGCACCGCTCTCACCGAGCATGACACCCGTCATCTCAACGCGGTGTTCAATACCGCCGCACAGGAGGCCACCTGCCCGGCCTGCGGCTGCAGGTTTCCCACCACGACCACCACCTGTCCTGAGTGCGGTCTCTGTTTCGCCTGATAACAAGTGATGGCGTCGCAAAAAGTCCGATCTACTGCGTGGTAGCGGGTACGGCCAATGCTCGACGTACTCCATGTACGCCTCCGCTTGGCCGACACCGCTACGCCTTGTATATCGAATTTTTATGCT